>Ga0209169_10000186_pt1 | contig 36715 bp, 53 predicted proteins | sample HubBroMetageWRM4_FD_188346 | JGI IMG/M metagenome (GOLD analysis project Ga0209169, IMG submission 188346) | Warmed soil microbial communities from the Hubbard Brook experimental Forest, New Hampshire - Hubbard Brook CCASE Soil Metagenome WRM 4... | ecosystem: Environmental > Terrestrial > Soil...
TACAGGGGGATTACATAAGTCATTGAATAATAAAGATTAAATGACACTCTCACGGAGAGATGCAACGCTTGTGCGGAAGAGATGCAACGCTTTTTCGGGAGTGATGCAACGGTTTTGGGGAAGAGTTGCGACGGCAAGGATCATAGGTACGGGAAAATACTTATTCAAATCAAAGAGATAGAGGGGAAGCGGAAGAGATGTAACGCCCTCCCCCGCCCTCGTTGCAACTCGCTGTTTTCACGTTCATTTCTCGAGGATTGGATCGGAAATTAGGTCGTGAAGCGGAAGAGATGTAACGCTCACTCACTCGCTAGCAGCGCTTTGCTCAAAATGCCGCGGCCTGGAATCGATCGAAAGCCGTGTCGCTCATAGAAGCGTTTGGCGTTTAAGTTTTGGGTGCTCAGTTGCAACTGCAGGTGAGTAATGCCCTTTTGCGTCATCGCTTGGCTGGCTGTGTCGAGCAGTGCCGTGCCGGCATGTAGTGCGCGGTTTTCGCTGAGTACGAAAAACTCGTCGATCTCGGCCATCATGCCGCCATGCTCCACGCTGAAGAGATAGACAACGAGTAAATAGCCGATGAGCCGGCCGCCCTCCTCCGCCACCCAACAACCGCCCAGTCGGGGTTGGCTCAAGAAGTCCGTGAGCAGCGTGAGGATGCGTGCTCGATCGAAGCCAGGAATGTTTTCGAATTCCCAATAGTGCGCAACCAGCGATGCAAGGTTTTCGAGGTCCGAATCGCGGGCGAGTCGAATGAGGGATCGCACGGCGCCGGCGATCTAACGTTTCGACGGTTTTGTGTTGGCTAAGTGCGGACGGGACGGCAGCAGGAGAACGCCGCTTTCGCTGATTTGCAGTTTGGCTTCGGGATAAACGGCGGACACGCGCTTGAGTGAATCCAAGAAAAAATGGCGGAATTTGCGCGGTAAGCCGTAGTTGTGGCCGAACTGATTGGAAAGTTGTTCCCAGCTCACCATGCTGGGTTTGCCCAAGTGAAATAAACGATGCACGAGCCAGGCGTAGACGTCCAAGTCCATCGGGCTCTTGCGCAGTCGTTTGATGGCGGACGTTGCAAGGGGTGCGGAGCGCTCGAGAATGGAATGGAATAACACGCTCGATAACATGAGCGAGGAGCCGTTGCCGATGGCGGCCCCGCCGATCGAGCGCCCTGCCCCTTTGCGACTCTTCGCGCCTTCTGGATCGTCCCACCAGAGTCTCGCTTCTTCGACGAACAAAGCCTGGCGCATGTGCAGGCCTTGGCGCCCTGCCCCGTCGCGAATGTTTTCATCGATGCTCAAGGTGCTGTGAATCAAGCGCAACAGCTGATTGGCGTAGACGCTTAAAGATCCGCGCGCGCCGCGGGTGATCGGGACATCCAAGCGGCGAAGAAAATCGTGCACGGAATCGCCCAAGTAAATCTCCGGCGAATTGGTGCGCACCGCTTCGGAAGTGCAGTAAATGGTGAGAAGTCGAGCCGGCACACCGTAGGGCAAGCCGGTATCGGGGTGGGTTGTGCCCAACGTCAATTCCAGCCAACCATTCTTGCGGGTGAATTTGGTCGCGTCCTTAGGGTCCGCATGCGGAAAAGAACATTGAATGAGTGGGACATACTGGAACGAGATGCCCTCCGCCGCCGACACCGCATTGATGTTGGCGCGATCGATGGAGGTTTTAGAGACCGAGGGCAACAGCAAATCAGGTTTGGCGGCCTGCTGTGCCGGCGCGACCACACTCTGGTCGGGATACACAAAGGAGCCATCGGGGAAGTCTGAAAAGCGCGATTTCAGTTGTTCAAGAGGCCAGCGGGCGGCGAGCAACTGCTCAAGGATGGCGGCGCGCGTTAATCCTTGCGAGGCGTATTTCTCGATCCTGCGGTCGACGATCGAGGATTTGACCCTGAGGTGTTCGAGTTGTGGCGTTTCCGCCCTCACTTGTTGCAGCCTTCCGCGCGCATTTCTGGTAAATTCCGTTCGATATCCGTGGGACGTATCCTTCGGGATTCCCTTCGTGGAGTGAAGTGTGCCAGCGATCCGTGCCTTAGACAAGCTAGACGACATCTTGGCAAGTTCCGAGAACTTCCTGCAAAAAATGCATGAAAGGGGCAACGATCCCCACCAACATAAGCAACTCAATCGTCTATTTTCTCCGTCCGAGGCGGCCGACATGGTCGGCCGTGATCGTACCACCCTTGCACGCGCGGAGGCGGAATTGGGGATGGAATCGCTGCAGCGCAATCCGGCCAATAACAGAAGAGTGGGATATACGTTGGAGCAGGTGCAGGCGTTCCGCGAGCACTTCGGGACCCTGCCGCAGCGCGCCGATTCCGATCCGCCGATCACCATCGCCTGCCAGAACTTTAAAGGCGGAGTGGGCAAGTCGACCACCTGCGTGAACTTTGCACATTACCTGGCGCTTAAGGGCTATCGGGTGTTGGTGGTCGATACCGATAGCCAGGCCACGACCACCTCGATGTTCGGCTACATGCCGGATGCCCAGGTCACCCAAGAACAAACGCTGCTGCCATATCTGGATAGCAGCCAGAGTAGTTTGGTGTATGCGGTGCGTAAGACCTACTGGCCGAACATTGACCTGATTCCGTCATGCCTGGCGCTGTATGAAGCGGAGATGGCCATCGCGGCGCATTTGGCGGCGGAGGATGATCGGGCGAAACGGCTGCAGTTCTTTTCCGAGCTCAAGTACGGGATCGAGACGGTATCGCAGCATTACGATGTGGTGCTGCTCGATTCACCCCCGGCGCTGGGTTTGATCTCCATCAACGTGCTGCTCGCGGCCGACGCGCTGCTGGTCCCGACCGCGCCGCGCATGTATGACTTTACCAGCACGGTGCAGTTCTTCCGCATGGTGCGCAATTACATCAGCCAGATCGACACGACCAAGGAGTACCGCTGGATCGCGGTGTTGACCACGTTGTTCGATCAACGGCTGGTGAGTCACAAGCAGTTTTTTGAGGTCATGCAGGCGTGTTTTGGCGACGGAATTTTGCAGCATGTGTTCTTTCAATCATCCGAGATCATCAATTCGGCGGTCCAATATTTGGGGTCCTACGAGCAGCCCAAACCCAATCGCAAAGTGCTCGAAATGCTCGACGGCGTGTTCGGAGAGATCGAGCTGCGCATCTTGCGGGAGTGGCCGTCGAAGCGGGCGATGTTGCACGAGAAGGGGATCGCGTAATGGCTAGCAAACTATTCGGTGGCATGAACCTGTCTGAGGTCGCAAAGCAGATCAAAGAGAAGGGCGATCCGTCGCCCTATGAGAGTTCGCCAACGGGCCCACGGGTGCCGGCGGCCGAGCTGGCGTTGACGGGACGCACCTCGCCGATGGCGGAGCGGACCAACGTGTTTTCAGTGGATCCGAAGCGCTGTCGGCCGTGGAAATTCCACAATCGGACCGGTGCCTGGTACACCAAGGAGGCCTGCCAGGACTTGATCGACTCGATGCCGCGGGATGGACAGATGGAGCCGGCGCTGGGGCGCAAGCTCTCCGGAGATGCGAATTTTGACTTCGAGTTGATCTATGGGATGCGGCGGCGCTTCGCGGCTGAATTTACGCATACCAAGCTCAAAGTGCGCTTGACCGATGCGGACGATGCCAAGGCCGCGGTGCTGATGCACATCGAAAATGCCGACAGGCAGGACATCACGGCGATGGAGCGGGCGCTGTCTTTTCAGCAGCAGCTCGAGGCGAAGATCTTTTCGACCCAGGATGCGATGGCGGAGGCGTTTGGCTTGGGGAGCCCTCAGGTCACGAAGCTCTTGAAGGCGGCGCAGCTGTTCAAGCATGGTCCGATTGCGCAATTGTTTGCGGATCGAAGTGCGGTTCCGGTGGCGCCGGCCTATGAGTTGGTGACGTTGATGGAACGGCCGGGGGCCAAGGACATCGTGCTCAAGGCGGCGCAGAACTTGATGGCCCGAGGGGAGGGCGCTCGCACGCCGGCCGCGACGATTAAATACTTGGCCGGCAGTCTCGATCGGTCGAAGCGGATTGAGCCTCTGAAGCGAGAGTACAACGTCGGGCCGTCAACCCGCATGACGGTGATGCGAAACCCCAAGGGAAAGGTCACGATGGCGTTTCCCCAGGGCCTGCGGGAGTCGGATCGCGAGGGGTTAATGGCGGCAATGGAGAAGGTGCTCAAAGACTTGGGGTAGGGGTTAGTTTCCTGAGGAAACTTAATCAAGTAACTGAATATCAAAGGAAAAACGGAAATCGATGAGTAGAAAAGCGCGCTAGTAGGGCGTCTTAAGGAGGGACCATGAAGCAGTCAGCCCATTGGACTTTGACGGTATCCGCGGATGTGGATCGACGTGTGCGCAAGCACTTGGCCAGTGCCCGGCGCAAAGGGGACCTGGCCGGATTTGTGGAGGAGGCGGTGAGGGCGCGGTTGCTGCAGCTGTCGATGAAAACCGTGCCGACGTATTCGCGGCCTTCGGCCAACGATCTAGAGGCTCCCGCGCCGGAGTCAGCGGAAAAGCTCCAAGGCGACGGTCGCTATGGCGGGTGAGTCTCGGGGCTTAGGCCGGGGCCTGGGGGCGCTGTTGGGTGCGCAACCGACCGTGAGTGCCAGCCGAGGCGGGGGTACGCTGCCCTTGTCGCTCATGCAGCCGGGGGCGTTCCAGCCGAGGCGGGAGATTCATCGGGAGCCGCTTGAGGAGCTGGCGGCGTCCATCAAGGCAAACGGGGTCATTCAGCCGATTGTCGTGCGGCCACTGCCATCCGGAACGCCGGGCGCCGCGCGGTACGAAATTGTGGCGGGCGAGCGGCGCTGGCAGGCGGCAAAATTGGCCGGTTTAGAGGACATTCCGACCATCGTGCGGGAGCTCTCGGACAAACAAGCCCTGGCGGTAGGTTTGATCGAAAACGTCCAACGCGAGGAATTGACCGCGGCGGAGGAGGCGCGGGCGTTGAAACAGCTGACAGAGGAGTTTTCCCTTACCCAGCAGGAAGTGGCGGATTCAGTGGGAAGATCGCGGGCCGCGGTCAGCAACCTGATTCGCTTGCTGGACCTGCCCGAATCGGTGGTGGCGCTGATCGATTCCAAGGCTTTGAGCATGGGCCACGCGCGGGCGCTGCTGGGCCTGGAAGACGGTGCTGAGCGGGTGCGAGTGGCGAAAGTCGTGGTCGCCCGGGGGTTGTCAGTTCGCGAGACCGAGAAGTTGGTGCGCAAGGCGCTGGCAGGAGAGGGCGACTCTGCACCGAAAAGGCCGCCGGAGTTGTCGGTGGTGAGCGAGGTCTTCAGGACGGAATCGGTGCACGTGCAGTTGCAGCAGAAGGCGTCAGGGGCGGCGCGGATCGTGGTCGATGTGGGCAACAGCATCGATCGAGATGCGATTATCGAGGCGATTAGAGATTCCAAAATCTCTCGCTAAAGCATCAGGCTACGCGTGGAACATCGCGTGAAACATTCATGACATTTTCCCCATTTAAATCAGTTGGATAAGCTTCCCGCAGGGTCCGTGTAGGCAGTAGTTTGGCTGTTGCCACAGAGCGTCGCTTTGAAGGGAAACGCGTTTCCCTTCGCAACAGATGTGCGTTAGAGTGAGCAGCATGAATCTGCAACTGTCGGATGAGCGCATTCGCTCGACGTGTCGGGAACTCGTCGAGGCCCAAGGCAGCGTTTCGGTGCGTGGCTTAAGCGAGGAGCTGCGCAGGCGGTTTGGTGCAGTCGGTAGGACGATGCGAGTATTTCGGATTTGGCGGGAGGAGTGTCAGAAACCGGCGGCGGGTTTGCCGGGGGATATCGCTTTGCTGCAAAGGCGGGTCCAGGCAGCGGAAGCAGCGGCTGCGGAGTATCTGAAGAGAGCGGAGCTGGCGGAGTTTCGCGAGCGCGCGCACCAGGATCATTGGGCGATCGAGATTGATCGACTGCGACAGGAAGTAGCGGCGTTAAAGGGGACGGCGAAACCGTTTCCTGTCTAAATAGGCGGCTCGCCAATGTGTCACCGACTGCTCGAGTAACACGCGTGTGACTTGGTTAGGTATCACGCGTGATACTGCAGAGGCGGCGTGCGATTTCTGCGTCAGGATTTACGCGAGGTGGATGCGACATAATCGCTGGCTTCTAGGCGGAGGGACGGTCCGGTGGCGGGTGGCCAAAACATAACAAATTTGGTATATTCCAATGACGGCTGGCTGAGGGTCAGGCCGTGAGCCAGGTGCTCGAGGACATTTGGCTGCCGGAGGTGGAGAAGGAATACGAGGACCTGTTCAAGGTCAGCCGCGATGTCGGTTGCGATGTGGGCGACCAGTTTAGCGAATTCATGGCTCTCGTTGAGGATTGGGACGAGAGGGCGTGGAAATCGATTGAACCGATCGGCTCCGCTTATCTTTATGGCCGATACGGGCGATATGCCACGATGTTCTTCGCGGTCGGCGCGCGACAGGCGGCGGTGGTGAAGTGGATGCAAACCGGTTCGGAGCACCAACAATCGCAAGGAAGGCAGGAAGCGAAAAAGCGGGCGCTGCGACTATTTCCGTGATTTCAGTGAGGTGAAATTCTATGTCGAAAAAAAGCGAAGAACTTCTCCGCAAAGGCATGCAGTACGAAGGATTTCGCGAAGGCTATGCCGCCCGCGACGCGATGATCCGATTGGGACACATGTTGCGCCAGATTCGAGAAGCGCGGGGCCATACGCAAGAATCGCTCGCCGCGAAGATTGGCATGACGCAGCCGGCTATCAGCCGACTGGAATCTGGTTTTGGGCCGCACGGACCCGAGATGGACACCGTCTCGCGCTACGTTCGGGGTTGCGATGCAGAACTCGTGATCGGAATCAAACCGAAAGACAAAGGCATTGCCACGATGGATGTCGAGGCCTTGGCGTTCGAAACGTTGGTTTAAAGGCATTCTTGCGTCAGGCCTTACGCTCATGACGCCAAAGCAGTTCGTCATCATCGCCGAAACGATAGGCTTTTTGGCCAGCATCGCGCTGGCTTATCAAGCGGTGCGATTGCTCCGCCATCAAAGATCGGTGCGCGAGCTGCGGGCAACGGCGGAGGAGTTGAAAAAGATTAAAGAGCAGCCCGCCGGCGAGGCTCGCACGAAAGCCATCGCGCTGGCTGAAAAGGGCGCCAAGTCGCTCGAAAAAGCCATTGGTCAATGGGACAGGCGCGATCAATACATGGTGTTCATCGGATTGGGGGGATTGATCTTGTCGTTTGGAATCAAACTGTGGGCGCTGTACTTGGAGCCGTAAAACGCGTGGGGCGATGAAGGGCTTTGGGAAACAATCGCCGCTGCGGTCATTGCCGTCTTAGTTGCCTTCCCCTCTGGTTGGCTCTACGGTCGTTTTGCCCATTTATGCGCGGTGGCAGTTGCGCTCCCGATACTCGGAGATGCCTCGTCGTGGAACGGCGTATATCATGACTACCACTGGGCTTTTCTCGATTGGGCGTTGGCATTTTACGAGTGTGGAATCCTTTTGCTTTTTGTCTTGTGGTTCACACACTTTGTTTCGACTCGGCGCAAGGTTTTAACAATCGGTTCGAGCTATCGCGGGGTGTGGATTGCCACAGGAAGTGGCAACGGATTCGAGCGCTCTTTGCGCGAGAATCCGGAAGGTGAGTCGAAGTCGCGTCTTTGACTCACCGGTGCCAGGCGACGGTAAGGATGCCCGAACGGCCTGGCAAGACGAAGAAGAGCCAAGGAGGGAGTCGATGATAACTATAAATCAGCTTCGATCAGTGCCGGTGCAAAGTCGCATTGATCGGGCTCATCGTTAGGGCAGAACATGGAAGCCAGCGTAGTAGCGTCCGGCAGTCCTCACCGTTATTACACGCCTTGGCAGATTGCCGTTGCGACCATCCTCGGCGGGTCCCTGACGGGAGGCTTCTTTGCTTTCCGTAATAACGTTCTCTTTGGAGCGCCGAGGAAAGGAACCGTGATTGCCGTTGTGAGCGTCATCGTGTTTATTTGCGCAATCATTGCGGGGGTGATGATGCCGCCTCACGCGAGCAGATCAGGCGTCGCATTTCTTATTGCGATCGGCTATCGCTGGTATGCAGAGAGTGCGTTTGCTGCCGAGATCTCGAATCGGAGAGCCGAAGGGTGGGTCCAACATTCTTGGTGGCGAGTGGTTGGTATTGCCGTGGCGTTTCTCGGAAGCATGCTTGTGCTTTTGTATCTCGGCATCATGATATTTGAACCAGATAAGTCGCCTTGACGCTCGCGCCAACAATCGAATCGGGGCGAGGTGGAAAGAGGATGGATAGACAAGGAGAAGAGTCGGATGGTACTGCGAGTGTTTTGTCTGCTAATTAGTAGTTAGGTCGCATGCCAAGTCGGCGTACCGCAATTATCTTGGCGTTCCTATTGCTGTCCGGGGTGGCACGTCTTTTACAAGGTTATTTGGTTTACATTGGTCAGGACGCGCGAATCAGCGCGGCCGTCACGATATTTCCATTGGCTGGGCTCTTGCTGGCCTGGTGCAAAGCAGACGCGGCGCATCGCGGTATAAACCCACCCGATGGCGCGCCACTGCTGGTAGCAATATTTGCTCTGGTCCGCATTCCCTATTACTACTTCAAGGTCCTGGGGCCAGGTCGAGCCATCATCCATACGACTCGAGCGCGTGTAATGACTCGAGCGAGCGCGGGTGCAAGAAAGCAGGAAATGGAGGGAGTGGAGTGAGATGCTTATGAGTGCGCCTTCTAGAGATTAGGGGACAATTGCATTGAATTCGGCCTGGCATTTTATCGCGGCCCTTTCCGACGTCGCTTCGGCGGAGAGGGATTTCTATGCGCAAAAAAGCTATGCGGAACGCGGAACCGACAATCTGGCGAAATGGCTAGGCGTGCCGCACCTGACGATGTTCGACATTGTCCTTCTCGTACCGTTAATTCCTGCACTCGCAATCCTCATCAGCTGGTGGCTGCCCTGGGAGCGCTGGTTGTTTGAACGTTCGCCGAGAAAAATCACGGGGCCGTATTTTTTATATTGCGCGCTCGTGTTGTGGCACTTTCAAGCGCGCTGGTGGTTCATAGCACTCGCGGCAGTCGTCGGTGCGGGATCGTTGGCCGCGACTATAATAGAAAGGGGGAAGCCGTGGCGGCGGGATCAGTCGTGAATCTCGCCGATGTGGGTGATGCGTGAGGTTCAGGGTTTTTGAATGGCAGTGTCGCAACATCCGTGGCGAGAATCCGGCAATCGGGGTTTTACTTATCGTACTGTTGTGCCGCTAAGCGCGGCACGAATGTGTTTATGAGCGTCGGCGCAGTGGTTGCTTTGGCGCTTGGTACTTTCATTATATTCACAGCGACTTGGCGGCCAATTCGCGTTTTTCTTGCGTTCTAAGGCGGAATTCGGTTTGGGAGAAGTGCGTCGGCGCCGGAAGTCGTCAAAGAAGAATATGATACGACGCTGGATGTTCCGATGATCCACTACTTAAGAGGCTTGCTGTACGAGTCGAGACCGGCAGAGTTTCGCAGTGCGTACAGCATTGCTGAATCGGTGGAGCGGCTGCGCGCGGCGACGAAGCGATCGAGCTTCGCTGCGATCGGTGAAGCGGCGGCGGTCGGAAAGGTATCGCCGGACAGCGTGCGGCTGCAGCGCGTAACTCCGATGGTCCGCAACTCGTTTAAACCCTTCTACGTGGGGCGATTTGAGAGCCGTGATGGCGCGACGCTACTAACCGGGCGGTTCGGAATGTCGCTGTTCACCAAAATCTTCATGACTTTTTGGCTCGGGATGGTCGCGCTCTTTGGGGTTGGATTCTTGGTGGGGAGTTTGAACGCGACGGCGTCCTACCCTCGGCAGATTGTCATTGCTCCGTTCCTGATGCTGGTTGCGGGTATTGGTTTAGTTGCCCTCGGCAAATGGTTCGCGCGTAATGATGTTGCCTGGTTGACAGAGGTCATCGGGCGGGCGCTCGATGTTCCTGGAGTTCGTGTGGTGCGTGGACAAGAAACTCTTGAGGTAGCAGGAGTGCCGATGGTGCTCAAAGGCGTCGCGCTCTTCTTGGCCGCTTCGGCTTTGATGGCGTTATTCGCGGAATTCGTCGCGCCAAAACTGGGCCAACAAAGGGCTGGTCTGCAGGTCGGACATTGGAATATCGTCTACGCGGTTTCAGCATTGGTGCTCGCGGCGGGGGTGTGGGGCCGTCGCCGGTGGGCGTGGTGGGGCGGGTTCTTACTGCTCGGCACTTCGACGATCACTTCGCTGCTGGCGATGCCTGTGGGCACGCCATCCGGGCTACCAGCGTTCATGCGGGTGGTACTCGGCGTTTTTGCGGCTATCGTTGTGGGGGTTTGGGGGCGCTGGTGGTATGCGCAGCGGAAGTATTTCTACGAGATCCAGCCAATGAGTCGTTAGGCCAAATCGTGGCATCTAGTTCGAAATCGGCTTGGGACGTCGTGGCAACGGTCCCCGATGTTCAGTCAGCGCACGTGCTTCTGGTCCTTTTGCGAACGGAGGGTGTGCCTGCCGAGGTGCTGAGTGACACGCCGCTGTTGGGGGAGGCACGCCGTTGCGAGATCCGCGTTCCATCAGAGATGGCGCATCGGGCGCGCTGGCTGATATCAGGGGCGCAGTTCACCGATGCCGAATTGACGTTTCTTGCAACCGGGGAACTTGGAGGCGACGAGAATGCCGAGAACTAGCGTCAAGCGCTAAATGCCAAACAACGGGTCGAACCATCGCGCGGTGAGCGGATGAAAATGGAAACGGGATGAGTCGGATGTTTAGGCAACGGTTCTGCCTGCTAATAATCAATTGGACTGCACTATGAAAGTGGCGGGCCTTATTATCGGCTCGCTCTTGCTGAGCATTCCAATTTTGTGTGCAGTTGGCGCGCTTCTCGATGTCACGGGAGTGTTGCCGGGGTGGGGCTTTTGGCACGGACCCTTTATTATCGCGTGGCCAATATGCGTGCTCGTGGCCCTCGCGCTATTGTTGACGGTGCCATGGTTTCGCCGCCAGTAAGGGTTTCGCGTGCCGAGTGCGCTCCCGCGCGTCGCGGAGCTTCATCGGTAGGCACATGAAGTCGGTACTGCCTACGGAACTGGGAGCAAGCGCCTTACGATTGCTCGGGTCCATAACCGGCTGGTCATGGGTTTGTTGCTTGTTTTCTGGGCCGTGGCGGCGTCTGGACTTCGTCTGTCCACGCTCCACATTATGAGCCACGCGTGATCGAATTAGGACGGCGCGACGACGATGAATAGCCAAGGAGGGAATCGATGATTGGGATAAATCCGGTTCGTTTCATGTCGCCGCATTCCCGCGACCTCATCGTTAGCGCCATGCGACGCGTTTTCGTACTCTTAATTTGGGTTATTGCGCCACTGCAAAGTGCGCTATCAGACAATTCGGTCGTCATCGGAAGGGGATTCAGCAACGAGGAGGTTGCGAGCCTTGGATCGGTTGACGATTGGAATGTCTTTTTTCTTTGGACGCTTGATGTGAAGCGAACTGTCGCGGGTCCAAAGGTGAAGGGCCGCGTCCGCGCACTTACCATTGCACATGCGGGCGCGACGTCGAAATACGTGAGGTCCGTGGAACTATTCGTGCTGAGTCCCATCACTGAGGGTTCGAAGGAGATGCTACGCACAGGCGCAAAGTATTTGATCGTCGCTCTCTCTCCTCTCTACAAGGATGCAATGTACTGTACGCGGATGGACCCCCTGGATATCGGTATACCCATCGAAAGGGCGCAGATCAAAGTCGATGAGAATGGAAGCTTTTGCTTTGAACGAGCCCTCTTGATTCATCTGTTGCGCTAACAATAGGTTCGAGTGATCACGCGTACGGAGGTCGCGGTCGTCCGGAATAGGCATGGATCGTGCGATTTTGTTACTCGGCGCTGCGCGCACGGCGCCTAGCGCCTCGCCCTGGCGGGGCCAACCCTACGGGTTTGGCGTAAAGGTCGTTCTACGCCGCCGCGGCACAGTCGGTGAGTCAAGGAGCAGGTCGATGATCGGGATAAATCAATGTCGATTCGTGTTCGCGCAACCGCGCGTCGTTCAACCTCGTTAGGCGTCCAACAACCTCGTGCCGTTCCCGTTACTCATTGTCGTCCCTCTTCTCGCTCTCAAAGGCGCGCTCGTGGGTCGCTTTGTGTATCGCAACCGCGGTCGGGCCCGCGCAGACCGACAATTTCGTTGCAGCGTTAAGAGCGGCCCCGGCTCGACGGGACACATTCACATGCCGGTCGGAACGCGAGATTTGGTCGTGTACTATGAATCCAGCCCGGCGGCCGACTTCGTGGTATCCCGGCGGGGTATGAAATGGGTGAGTGGCGATCCAGAAGTGACGGATGAGGATCTCAAGCTCATTCAAACAACATTGAGTGCCTGGGGCAAGGCCCGGGGATCAACGGTGGTGGGGTTTGACGCATAACCAACGGTCCGAGCGATCGCGAAGTGAGGTGAATCGACGTGGAAAGCCAGAGGAGTCGGACACTTGTGCGACAGTTCTGGTTGTCAATAATCAGTTAGGCGCTACATGGTCATCGTTCTAGCTGTTCTTGCGGCGCTGTTCGTTTGTAGTCTCGCTGGCTTCAGCGCGTGGAGCGCTACCATAGCCATAAGACTCGCTAAATTTACCAATCGAGACGGCATTGAGATAAGCCGGCGCGAAGATCCTAGTATTTTCTGGTTCTACATTGTGCTTGGGTTTGTCCCTCTGGCTTTATGTCTCTTGGTAGGCTTGTGGTCTGCATATCAATTTTTGACCCCAAGTCATGGGTAACATTGCGGCTGACGAACGGTTCGAGCGATCGCAGCGGATGGCGGACACAGGAGTTCAGGTATGAACATACAGCGCGTTCTTGGCCCGCTGCGCATGGGGCGCGAGTTGCGCCCCATGCGCGCATGTTGCTAGCGGCGGACCCAGTGTCCGGGTGCCATGCGCCAGCCGCCTCCATAACGCACCCAAGCGTGCGGCGCCCAGTAGTAGCCTGGCCGACCCGGGCCCCAGTAGCCGCCCACCCAAACATGGCTGCCGCCAGTCCAATTCCAATAGCCAGGGAACCAGACGTAACCCGCTGTCGGAGCCACCCCGACTACCTCCACGCGCGCCGCGGGCGGAGCGACCGTCACCACGCCGCCGCCGTAATAGCCCGGTGCCGGAGCGACAACGCAGCCGCCCAGCAAGGTGGCCGACAGCAATGCCGTGGCAGCCAGAATTTTGATTCCGTTGATAGACCTCATACGTTCTCCAAGTGCTTAGCCAATAATGGATTAACGCACAGGGACCATAAAGGATGACGTGACCGCCGCCACATCAGCGGCGGCCGGGGCCCAATGATCGGAATGGGTGGTGCTGAGTGGTCCGGTGAGAAAAGCAGAATACCGTTCAACCGCAAGCCGCTGCTCTATTACTTAATCTCGGTTCGACGCTTGCGTTTTTCGGCCCCGGGACGCCCAACTCGAGAGTGGCGAAGTCGATGGCAGGTGTGCCAAGCTTGGCTACCACACGACCCAGAAGAATGCGCAGCGAACCCGCCTACGACGAGACATCACATAACGTTCAAAGGATCGCGCCAGTGTATTGCCAACCAAGGATGGAGTTGAAGATTGGGATAAAGCAACTGCGTTTAACGTCGGCGCGAGGCCGCTCCGCTCCCCTTCATCGATAGGCCCCTTCATGACACCTTTGCGCGCAGTAAAGCGACCGAACTGGAGGGCTCGATTCGCACTATTTGCATCGCTCGCTATAACTTACATCGGCAGCTACGTGTTTCTGTCTTCGTCTGGGCACTATCGTGACTGACATCATTGCGATTCTCGACGCTGGATCCAAAATTGTCGGTGTGGTGATCGAACCGCATGGTTTTGTGTGGACGCTTGGAAAAACGCACCAGGGACATCCCGGTAACGCCGCGCGTGGCGCCTTTGTCAAAGGCGATAGACAACTGGAGCTGGGTTTTAGGTGGAGTCTTGGGCCCGTGACTTATCGGATAGGCACCGTGTCTGTCATTCACGAGGCGCTCATGAAATACGCCGGCCATTATGCGGAGGCGGAATATCCGGGATTTTCGACCGATCCGTTAGACGCTTTTCGCCATCTTGCCGGTGACCTCAAGAAGTTCGGGGGCGATTTCATGTTCGGGGATGGTGAAACCATCATCGCCGCGGGCAAAGCAAAGGCCGGGATTCTATGAGCATTGATCTTGATGATGCATTTGGGGCGTATTCGCGCGAAGAGTTGGAGGAGACGCTACGCGCGATGGACCCTAAGAAGGATCCAAAGAATTATGCCGCGATCAAAGCCGCTTTGTCGCGCGCGTTGCCTCAAGGCGTGGCTGGGTCTTGCCTCGACGTAGCCGCCTTAGGCAGGTTGGAGGTGACCATACAGCCACCCAACGGCGGCAAGGTATGGGCCGTCGTTCTAGCTGTGGTTGGCACCTACATGTTGACGCGGCGATTCCTCAGTTACCCCACCAAGGATCTAACGGTCTACTCGGTGGGTGCGATGACGCTGATCGCCGCGGTGCTGTTTTTGTGGATCGTGGCTGCGCGGAAGGCGGTCACCGCTTATCGAATATCGAATGGCACAATGGAATGCATTAGAGCGGGCGAGATCACGTGGCAGCAAGACTTAAGCGATCTTCAGAGGGTTGAGGAGGTCGGAGGGGGCCGGTACGAGGAGCCGTCGCTTGAGTTCCATTGGCCCACGAACACGCGGCGAGTGGACCTGGAGGTGGCGGATTTCGCAAAATTTGGCGTCGTGCCGGAGGACCGAACCTAAGTTGTCGAACGGTTTCTAGAACTTTGAGCCAGAGAACAAGTCACGACTAGGCTTGAAGCGATTTCCCGCACGGGCGCAGAGGCTCATTTCACGAAAACAACCGGACTCTTGTGACGCTTCGCGGCCTTGGCGAAATCGCGATCCGCGGTCATTAAGCTAAGATTCTCAGTGATGGCGATGCTGAGATGCAGCGCATCCAGTGTGTGCAGTACGATTTTCGGAACAGAGATCAACTGACGGGCTTTGATGAAATGCTCGGTCGTCACGGCAATGCGACGGTAGGAGCCTTCGGCCACATGTGTACTGAAGAGCTCGAGAACCTCTTGGGCCTGCGCGTCATTGATTTCCTTGAGGCGCCGCTTTTTCGAAACCAAAGAAGCGAACTCGACCTCGCTCAAACTGCTGATGACGGGGGCTTTAATCCGGCGCAGGGCATTCTCCGCGGCGGTACTTAAGGCTTCGGGGCAGTAGTAGGCGCCTAGGACGCTGGTGTCGATATAGGCGCTGTCAACGGGCATTGCGTTCGTCGCGCAGCAGCTGCGCGGACGGCGTTCCGGTCCGGAGCCCTTTGCGGAATTCGGCGAGTGAAGGCAGTGATTTCGAGGTTTTCGGCGCGGCAATCAGTTTTGCCACGGGTTTGCCCTGGCGGGTAATGATCACTTCCTCACCAGCCTCGGCTCTGTCGATGAGCCCGGGTAGTTCCTGGCGCGCTTGCTTGATGCCGACGTGTTTCACAAGTTCTCCCAAGGGTGTACACCAAAAGTGTACACCGGAGGATTGGTAAGTCAAGCCGCTTGGCGTGGGGTTGCTTTCGATGCGACGATCGGCGCAGATTCGCTTCCACGGATTCGTCTTATGTCATGAGTTCTCGACATGATGCATCGAGCGGGGCAGACTGTTACGGCTCGGTGTTGTAGGTGAAGGAAGCCTCAGGGAGGGAGTCGATGATTAGGGTAAACCGGGTTGGTTTGCTGTCGGCGCAACCGCGCGTTGCTCGATCGCATCGTTAACCGGCGCGATGAAAGTCGTAGTCCACATTATCGGCTCGCTCCTGCTTAGCGTTCCGATACTGTTCGCATTGGGTGCGGTTCTGGACGTTACCGAGCTGGTGCCCGGTTGGGGTTTTTGGCACGGAGCATGTCTGATCGCGTGGCCGGTATGCCTCGGTGCGGCCTTCGCGCTATTGTTGGCGGTGCCATGGTTTCGCCGGGAATGAATCGCGGCAGGGAGGCGACTATGACGTTGAGTTGTACCACTGTTCAATGTAAACGACCGTCAGCCAGCCCCTACATTCATGACTGTCTTTGAACGTCTCCGGTATTCGTTCTATCTGACTGCTGTCGGCGGCGCGGCTATCGTTCTGGCAATCTCAATTTTGTCTGCGGACGTTGTTGGCTGCCGTCCAGTTTCGGCGGACAAGCTCGCGTATAGTCCGTCCCTTCTGTTCCCACTCTACTTACGGGCATATTTAGCAGCTCCGTGGGTATCGCGACGATTTCCGATCGGGCGAAAACGTGAGCTTTGACGTATACGTTCAGGCCTTTGATGAAGGAGAACTTGCCGGGATTTCGCGCGACGGGGTTCGGAATGCGTTCGGGGCTGCGTTTGTCAGCGAACCGGAATTGGACCGAGCTTAAATGGATATTGGCGCAGGCGTGCGTGGATAAACCTCATCGTAGGGGCGAATGAAATACGAGATCCGTCCCCTCACCAATGAGCATGCCGCAGAGGCCTCGGCGGTTGTGCAAGAGAGTTTCTTAGGCTTGGCGGCGCCCGACTGGCATCCAGACGCTCGGAGGGTTTTTCTCGAGGCCACGGCACCGGAGCTGCTTCAGCAAAGGTTAACTAAGATGCCTTTTGCGGCGGGCGCGTTTTCTGAGGCCGGAATTGCGGGTGTGATTCTCATGCCGGAGCGAAATTTGTTGGGGTTGCTCTTCGTTCGTCCGCGCTGCCTGCGCTTGGGAATTGGTCGGGCACTATGGCAATCGGCGCGAGCACATATCGAGGCTAGATTTCCGGAGGTGAACACGGTGGAACTGAATGCAACTCCGTACGCGGTGCCTTTTTACAAGTCAGTGGGGTTCGTGCCAATTTCATCGGTGTTTGAACGCGACGGCCAACGGGCCGTACGCATGGCATGCTGGTTACCGGCGCGCGTGCTCGGCGCGAGCCTGCTCTGAGCCAACGTTCACAGTAAACCAAATCGAGGATTCGTGCGCGCGTACTTTGCCTATGATGAGGGTGGAATCGAGGAGCTCGGTGAGGTGACCCGGGAGCAGGTGCTTGCGCTCATCGAACGGGCGGAAGCCTCTTTGACTCAAGATAAGCAGTTCGGGGTAGGCTTTTACCGTTCGGAGCAAGACTTTTTTGAGGTTAGGCCGGTTGGAAAGTCTCAGTACATGCTTTGGTCGGATCTCATTGCGGACAGCGGGAATCGCGGCTTCGCCGCACGTTTCTTGCGGAGAAAGGCGCACATAGAGAAAATCGTCGGCGGGCGCGAATTGGCGGCTGCCGCTGCGTACGATTACTTTGACTGTTCACGTGAAGACTTTGAGCGCAAGTACAGCTAAGTTGCCATGGAGAAGGCCGCGATGGATAAAGCAGAGAGCTCGGCAGGCGCTGGAAAGAGCATGCGCGCGCTCGGGTTTAACTCTATGCGGCCTCTGTGAGCGGCGGTGCGGTGATTGCCTTGTGGCTTGGGGTTGGATTGATCGCCCTAGCTCTATATGAATTGGCGGCCAATTCGCGCTTTTTTTGCGTTCTAAGAGAAACAAACGAAAGTCTCAGACATGTCTCTGCACAGTCATTATGCCGCTCTCTTCGCTGACGCGGAACGCGAGTTCGGGCCGACATCGGCGCAGACGCTCAGCGGCATTGTCGGGTTTTCTGCGGGTGGCCCGGTCTCGATGTGTCGTTTGGGAACTGGTGACGTGTACGTCACGTGTGAGCTTTCGCTTGCGCCAGATCAGAAGGTCAGCAAGCAGGGATTGAGGTACGAGTTGTTATCGCGGCTGCCGCTATCGGAGTCCGACACGCAGGATTTGCTCACCGGCATTGGGTCGCTTTCGCTCGACGCCGTTTTGGGGGATCGACACACGGTGGATGTCCGCGCGATTTCGCCGTCGCCGGATATCAAGAAAATACGTCTGAAGCTCTTTAGTTCCTGCGACATTGGCGGGGTCGGATACGGTATCTATGAAGTGTGTAATGCGGATGCGGTCTAGGACTCCGTGGATATGGACATCTTCGGAGTGAGAAAATCAACCCTGGACGGTGGGGCATAGCGTTATCGGACAAGGAGTGCTACATGGGCGCATGGGGTATGGGAATATTGCAAGACGATGCGGCCGCGGATTTTCTCGAGGAACTGTGCGAAGCCGAAGATCCCTTGAGTTTGATGAAGGGCGCGTTTGTATCGGCTTCCGCTGCGAAGTACTTGGAATATGACCCGGCGCATCAGGTTCTGGTGTCCGCGGCTGCGCTGGATGCGCTTCTGAATGGGACTCACTACGGTAGCGGCGAGGAGTTGGACGCTTGGGTGAAGCGCAATCGAGGGCTGAATGTTGGAGCATTGAAAGGTCCGGCGGTCGCCGCGGTTCGACGGGTGCTGGCAGGCGGCAGCGAGCTCAATGAGCTATGGTTGGAGAATGCAAAGGATTACCCAACGTGGCGAGCCGGAGTGGAATTGATAGCGGGGCGGCTGGAAGCATAGCAAAAGTTCGATGAGGCGCGGTCTCAAGGGAGGGACTTCATGTCGCGGCTTAGTCAGAAAGGTATCTGATGACCTCAGCAAACACTCAACCGCAGGCGGCGGGCACGGGGCTCGCGTTTCGCCTCATACTTGCCACGTTCGCAGCGCTGTTCGGCGTGACGATGCTTCTTATTGCGTCGGGAGCCGAGAAACCGGCATTCCACTACCTGTTCGGCGGCTTTTGCCTCGCGATCGCTGCGGTTTGTTTCGCTAGAGGTCGGGTTCAGAGATTTATTGGGAGCGTTATTGCGGCCGCGGTAGTGGCTGTCACGGTGTGGTATCTGGTGACTGAGCTCTCGAGTGGGCGGATCATTTCGGGGTCGCGGTCTAGTCCCTCCGTGATTAATGCGGTATTTGCGCTACTCGTGTTTGGGCTGCCGGCGGCCGCTTACTTGAGAAAAGCTCGGTTTGGGTTCGGAGCGCAACTGGCACCGGAAGCGACCGACGAATTGCAGATTGACGATATGGGCGTCCTGCGGATCAGTGGTTCGACCCGAGAACGGATTCGGTGGGACGACGTGCAGGAGATCAGGATCATCACAACGGACGGGGGCCCCTTTTCCGAGGACGTGTTCTTCGCGCTCGTTGGTGGCGAGAAGAAGGGTTGTTTGATCCCCCATGATGCCGCTGAGCGGTTCAAGCTTCTTGACCACCTGCAGTCGCGATTCTCGGGTCTTGACGACGATGCCATCATTAAGGCGATGGGGTCGACGCGTAACCGGAGCTTTCTTATCTGGAAAAGGGCGGATCGTGCGACCACATAGGACTGTCGAATCCTAGGTGGGGGATTGCCATGTTTGACTGGTTGATCACGCTGGGTCGAGTACTGTGGTGGATTACCAGCAGGATTTACGCGCCGTTCATCGCGATCGGATTGCCGCTCATGATTCTCTATGGGTGGGTCGTGCCGAGTCGGGCTGATCTCGCCGCGCTGGCACTGCAAAGACACGAAGTGTCGCTGCTGGTTGGGGTCGGTGCCGGTGGTACGACTTGCGACGGGTCTCGGGATTGTCAGACTGTGCCTGCACAGCGTTCCTATATCGTGGTCCCCAGGGTATTTAGAGATGCGGCCGTTGTTACGGTGCTGCGGACGACACCGACGTCTACTACAAGCATTTCCGGCGGTGCTTTACTCTGGTTCGGCATGTGGGGGGTCTGTGTGTATGTGATCTTTCGATATTACTGGCGTCCCGGACCGCGCCTTCGGTCAGGGAGGGTATAGAGGATCATGCAGGCCCTGGATCCGAGTCAGGAAGATACATGCGTAGACCTTCATTTCTCTTGGTAGGTTTTCTTCTTCTGGCAGCGTCAATGCTGCTGGGAAAATTGGCCCCCAGCAATTATCCGGGCGCGACTTATGCCGTGACTGGGGCTTTCGTTGCCCTGTGGCGGGCGCATTCTGCTGCGAATATGTGGGTGGGTGTGGCGAAGGCAACGTATTCACTGACTGGTGCGGTGCCGATTTTTCTGTTGATTGTCGTTGTGCCAGCTGTTGTGGCGATATTTTTGAAGTGACGGATATTCTAGTTTTGCGGGACGCAATTTGCCGAGCATCGTGACTCGCCCCGCTGTACGAGCAGACTTCGAGGCTATTTGCGCTTTGAATCTCGCTGAGGTTCGGCATACAAGCGCGATGGACTTAACGCGTTTGGCCGAACTCGATGCCATTTCCTGTTACCACAAAGTGGTCTGTCTGGATGGCACTGTTTCGGCCTTTCTGCTCGCAATGTGCAATGGATGTGCTTATAGGAATGAGAACTTTGCATGGTTCTCCGATAGGTATCGACGATTTATTTACGTGGATCGCGTCGTCGTTTCGTCCGCTGCTCGAGGTCTGCGCTTGGGGTCTCTTCTGTACGAAGATATATTTCGTCATGCGAGAGCCAACGCCATCCCGTTGGTAACATGCGAGTACAATCTTGATCCGCCGAACGAGCCATCGCGATTGCTTCATGACAGGTTCGGCTTTAAGGAACAAGGGACTCAGCGGGTGGCCAACGGCACTAAGCGAGTATCGCTTCAGGTTGCCGAGGTTTAGGTGCGGTTAGAGCGAGGGGACAAGGTGAGCGAGTAAATGGCAACGCGATCGGTGACCAGACAAAGAAAACGCGGGGTGCCGGTCGCAAGATTGCGGCGCGCGCCGACCGGGACGGCTTTGACGAGCTTTGACGATATTCGAAAGATCGCGCATGAACTACCCGCTGTTGTTGATAGTACTTCATATGGCACTCCCGCACTCAAGGTAGGCGGCAAGCTCTTTGCGCGCCTGCATCAGGACATGGACTGCGTCGTGCTTCGCTGCGAATTATTGGATCGCGAAATTCTGATGCAGGCGGCTCCGGACGCATTTTTCATTACCGATCACTATCGCGACCACCCGTGGATTCTGTTGCGGCTGGGAATAGTTGAAAAGCGTGTCTTACCAGAATTGATCGAACGAGCTTGGCGATTGGTGGCATCGAAAACTCGGATCAAGATGCAGGACACCGAGCGTTAGGGCGATTTTGTAGGTCCTTATAGATGGAGAATGTCATGGCGATCGCGATTCTTTCGTTTGTTGTCGCTGTGGCCGTGTTTTTGAACGTCGTTGCTACTTGGAAGGCGCATCGGTACACCGGGCTGACTCGCGCTCAGAAAATCGCGCAGACGATATTGGCTTGGATCATTCCCTTCTTTGGTGCCATCGCGGTTATTGTGGTTTCGACGGATCCGGCGGAGCGTCAGAAACGGGCGGCGGCTGTGGATCCCGGCGCTGATGGACTCATTGGCGGTGCGTATTTTGGCGGGGATGGTGGCCATCATGGAGGCCATGGTGGTGACTCAGGACATGGAGGAGATGGGGGAGGGCATGGTGGGGACGGAGGTGGCGGACACTAAGGTTAGGACCGCTATTCGCAGTCTGGGTTGCAGGCTCGGCGCCCAAACTGGATACCCGCGTAAATCCATCGTTGGTCGAAGCACACGGTGGTGCGAACGACCCTGCGGACGGAGAACTCAGTCGCTGGAGCGCGCCGACGCGATCAGGAAACCCAGCGCTGCGCCGATCAATATGCCGGAAGCAAAAGCGGTTCTGGGATACCCGGTAATGTAGTCGTCCGCTATTCCGGCGTAGTGCCGCACCTGGGCGGCCGTGCTTTTTCCTTGTTGGGTCAGCGCGGATTTGGCTTGGGACATGGTGGCTTCGACTTGGGAACGCAACTGGTCCAGTTGCGGGCTGTGCTCGTCGTCCAGTCTTGCCAAGAGATCCTCGACGTCGGTGAGTAGCTGATGCAATTTTGCTGATTTCATCAAGACAAGACTGCACCGCCGGCCGTCCGCTATGTATCCGTGCGCGAGGGCAAGTCGCGTAGGCTGGCGCTTACAGCAGGGCCATTTGAATGGCGAACAACTTGAGAAGTGCAAGATTTGCGGTCACCTGGGGCGTGTATCATGATTTGATGAGTACCCAGAAGCCGAAAAAGCCGTTTTCGATGATTCGTGAGTTTCATCTGGCCGATTGGTTCACGCTGGGGAATGCCGTCTGCGGCACGGCCGCCATCTTCTCCACGATTAGTTTTGTGCAGACCGAGGTCGTGCGCCACGTCTATTTTGCGTGTGCGTTGGTGTTGGCGGCGTTGGTGTTCGATATCGTGGATGGTCGCGTTGCGCGATGGCGAGAAAAATCCTCGAGTCTGGGCCGCGAGTTGGATTCTCTGGCGGATGTGATTTCGTTCGGCGTCGCTCCAGCCATGATCGGCTATGGTCTGGGCATGCAGGGATTGTTCGACCGAATCATCTTAGGGTTTTTCGTCGCCTGCGGCGTTTCGCGACTCGCGCGATACAACGTTACCGCAGAGGAGTTTTCCACCGGGGCCGGTTCCACCGCGAGTGGTAAAGTTACTTTTTTTGAAGGGACGCCGATCCCGACGTCATTTCTTCTGGTATGCCTTCTGGCAGTGGCGACCGCGCAGGGCGCTATCGGTGAGCACTTGTGGTTCGGCGTGCTTAAAGTCGGCGGCCATGTGTTGCATCCGTTGACGTTGTTGTTTGCGGTATCGGGATCATTGATGATCAGCCGAATTCGAGTGCCAAAGCTCTAAGGAGTGACCGGCGGTGTTAGCGCTGTGCGCGACGGAAAGTGAGATTCACGCGTTGTCGCCCTAGCACGGGATGATCACCGTCCTTCAGCGGCAACACGCCGTGATGAAACAGTCGCGCGTGGCCGCCCCAGACCACGACGTCGCCATGTTCGAGAGGTATGCGGCGGTGTTTGTCGTTGCGGGCGCTGCCGCCGAATAAGAAAACGGCGGGGAGTCCCAAGGAAACGGAAACGATCGGCGCGCGAAAGTCGTTCTCGTCCTTGTCTTGATGCAGGGTGAGTCGCGCGCCGGGCACGTAACGATTGATGAGACAGGCGTCGGGTTTGAAACCTTCGAAGCCGGCGGCGTAGGCCGCGCGTTCGGCGAGAGAGGAAAACAGCAAAGGCATTGGCGGCCAGGGTTGGCCGGTTAAGGGATCGTGTGTGGTGTAGCGGTAGCCGCTGCGATCACTGACCCAGCCCACGTTGCCGGTGTTGGTCATGGCAACTGACATGCGAAACCCGCCCGGGGTTTCCAGGTGACGGAACGGAGCCGCCGATTCGATGCGCTCGACGTCGGCGAGCAGCGCGGTAGCGGAATCGAGGACGAAACTTCGCAACAGCCATGCGCCGTCAGCGATTTGCTCACGAGAGGGGCGAGTGTCGATGAGGCCGAGAGGCTGCGTTGATGGCATGGAGGAATGTAACGCGAAGTAACGAGTTGAGTTCGCGAGAAACGAGAATGTTGTCTCAGCTTTACTCACGGGGCTCCGGCAAGAGACCAAGCTGATGTAAAAGTGCAAACCGATCCGGAATACCCCAGTGCTCCACCATCATTCCATTTTCGAAGCGACACACATCCATAACACTTATCGTTATTGGCGTGCCGGACCGAGCATCGATGCCGGTAGCGACCATGCGTGCCCATACTTTGCCTCCTGAGGCCACCATGTCCTCGATCGTTAAAGAAAAGTCGCGGACATCCTTACGAGCAGCCTGAATTTCGATCTTGAGTGTTTCCGGCCCAGATAAATCGGCGGGCAATAGATACTGATGTTCAGAGAAGCGATGCGCGCATACTTCGTCCGCTACCGACAGGTCACCGCGGTTGAAGCCTCTTTCAATGACCAGACGAAAGAGTTCGATGTTGTCTCTCACGATATGTCCTTGCGCTCAAGGTTGCCTGTTTTGGCACCCGCAAACAGCTTACCCCAGGCGGCGAAGGACTGTTGCACAGCCACGATTTTGTAGGCCCGGTACCTGGTATTGGCCGTGTAGAGACGATCGAACAACGAAACCGGCAACTAGGCCGAGTAAGGCAGACGCAGCGCAGCCGGTTCGCTCCACAAGTGTCTGGTGTCGCCGGAAGGTAGGACCGCTATTTCTTCTCCGCCTGGAACGCCGCGGCCAGTCCGTCGAGATCGCGCACCGGATTGTCCGGGCCGGAATGCCGGCCTTCGAGAAATTCGTTGAGCACCCGCCGCTTGCTGAACAGCCAGTGGCCCTTCACGCGCAGGAGCTGGTCCTCGTAGATACCGAAGGTACCCATCTTAAGCGTGCCGTTGGGACCGTCGTTCGCCATCTCGACCCATAGCGAGCGCGTCCAGGCGCGGTCGGCTTCGACACGGATCACGGCCTGGAGGAGCACGTGGCGCAGCGTCGCCGGATTGCCGTCCTTGTCCTTGTAGAGCTTGCCGATGGCTTCCTTGAAGGCCGCCACGGCTTTCTTGATCTCGGCGCGGCCTTTCGAGGTGCTGCGTGAGAATTCGAGTACACCGTCCTCGGTGAAGGTCTCGGCATAGGCATCGAAGTCTCCGTAATCCATCGCGAACAGATAGCGCGACATCAGATCCTCGATCTCGGCGCGGTCCTGCGCATAGCGCGAGCCATAGCTCGGCTGGGCGCTCATCGCCGGCGGCGCGCCGACAAGCAACAGTGCAGCAGCGGCAAACGCCAAGGGTTTTCGGAATGGCATGAGATCACCTTTGATGGTCTGAGATGTTCCGTAATCCGGCTGTTTCCATCCGATATTTCCGCGCGCCGGCCTCGAACGACCTCAAGTGGAAGCTCACAAATGGCGGCTCTACGGAACCTCGCTATGGCGAATTTGCCGGTTGGAGCTTTAGCCACTGTTGCGGCCCCTGGCTAGCGTCTGCTTGGTGTTCGATCATGCACTCAGAGCAGCCAGGAAGTCGAACAGCGATTGCAGGTCGGCGCCGGTTCCGAGCGGCGCTGCACCTAGCTCCTCGCTTACACTCCCGCTGCGATTCAGCCAATACGTTGGATATCCATACCAAACGGCCCCGGCCACATCCCATCCCGCAAACGCAACAAAGAGGATTTCACTTCGTTCGAATCCCAAAGTGTCCGCGCCCAGCTGATAGGCAGTCCGAGCAGGCTTATAGGAGCGAACCCGATCCGTGCTAAGGACATGGGAGAACAATCTGCGCAGCTTGGCCTTGGTCAGGCCGGACTCCAGCATAGATCCGGTCATGTTGGAGAGAATTCCCAGCGTCACACCGAGACGCTTAATCTTCGGTAGCACATCGAGTACGTCGGGCCACACGGCGAGGTCCGCATACGGGGCCATCAGCTGATTTTGCTTCTCATTCGTGAGCGTAAGTCCCACCTGCCGCGCTGCGAATACCAGGCTATCCTCTGTGGCCTGCCAGAAATCCACGTAGCGATCGGCAAGCGCGCGCAACCACTGGTATTCGAATTGCCGCGTTCGCCAAGCCTGCATCAGGAGGGCGCCCTTCTCGGGGTAGGCCCGCTCTGCGACTGCGAGCATAGGACGCGAATCAAACAGCGGAAACGCGTCGAATAAAACTGCTCTGATCGACCGGCGCGTCTGCGCACCAGTGGCCGTGGCGGTCACGCCGGTCCCGGCTAAGACGGCCCCTACGGAGCCAGCAATGAATGCACGCCGATCAAATGTCATGGGGAATCCCGGTTGAGCGAGACAGTTCGATCTTTGACTGCAAGGATCTTCCTCGTTGGGCCTACGACACAGGAGACCGCCGCTGAGTCGACTATATTTCGGCGCGCGAGTACATGTCCCGTTTCACCCGTCAAATTCGATGTACCTAGTGACTCACACGACAGACGAAGCTGTCGACAGGGCCGGGAAGGTTGCGTGCGGGGCTTTAAAAAAGGAGTGGGACATGGCGAAACGGAGCGGCGCGAAGCGGCGGGATTTAGAGGTCAGGGAGTTTCTTCGCCTGGGCGGCAAGAAGATTCCCGCTGGATTTGCCGGTAAGGCTTTGGCGGCAACGAAAACCCTGCGGCGGCGGCAGATGGGCACCGCGCAAGGAATGCGAACTGAACGGGTCAAGTTGTTCGCGCGGTTGAAAGATGAATCCGCGGTTGCGGTGGACGCTCCGGCCAATAAGAAAACCCTGGAGCAAATGGCGAGTTTGCACCGGAAATTGGCGGCGAAGAAGCTGCGCTTCCCGAAGGTCCGGGGTGGCATCGGCTGGATTTCTCCCGGGACAATCTCCGGGACCCTGGTGCCGCCATTCGACTTTGCGGACACCATCCCGGCGGCAATCGCGGGTAACACGGAATTATCCGCTTCGGCCAATGTGGACGGGCAGATCGGCGCGAGTGCGGCGACCGGTGAAGCCGGCTCCGACAACAACGGCAGTGAGTACGCGCGAGTGGGGTTTTTCTTTCACCCGATGACGCAGGGTACGTTGACCGTCAGCGCGAGCCCGACCTATTCCTTCGAGTGGTCAACGAATTCCTTGAACAATACACCCGTCATTTCCAGCGGCGATGTGGGGTTGACGGTGTACGGGATGAACGAATTGGCGCAAATTTTGTCGACGGCGGGCAGCACGTATACATCGTGGCAACAGGACACAACGGGGGTGCAATTTAATTTCGGGTTCGACCTGCAGAATTCGCTCTCGGTTTCCTTACCGGTGACGCCGGCGCAGGTCTATCTTTGCTTCGTGGAGGTGTTCGCCCAAGCCATGGGCTGCGGATGGCCGGGGAGTTTGGCGAGCGCGATGGCCTCGGCGACCGTGCCGTCGATGAGCTTTGAATTCGTGCCGCTGGTCCTCGCCAATCCTTAGGCGGCGGCTGACTTAACGGCTGCGTCGAACCGGATTCGGGTCGCCGCGGAGTGCGGGGAGCACATGTTTTCCGGACCGCCATGAAGCCATTGCGCTTCTCAATGTCGATGAGAGAAGAGAACGAGCGCGAAGCCGAGAATCAGGCCGGTGATGAGGGCGGGAAGCCACTTGAAGAGTCGATCGAACATGGCGGTGCTGATCCTACTCTGGAATTCGCGCGAAGGTCAGATTGGAAGCTCCGTTAGTCGCAGTCTCCTTTTCAAGTAATTGCGCAACAGCGACATGCGCTCCGGTCGGTCGAACATCTCATACAACTCCAACCAGTCATGTGGTTGCATCCAGGGTAGACCGTTGGCCGTGCTCACAGTTTGGGGCTTGAATTCCCACGATTTGAATCCGCTGCTGGTGCGTACGCGGATGCCGGCCATGACGTCGACGGTCACGCCTCGCGGGGAATTGAAGCGGGAGAAATGCGTCGAGGCGTAGGTGGGATGATCGATTGGGCTTGGGGAGCCTAGGAATGCGGCGAGCCGTTTGCGAATTTCTGGGAAGTCTTCGGGCGTGATGACGATGTCGAGGTCTTGCGGATCGGTCAGCAGTTTCAGGTGATAGAGCAGTAGGCTGCCGCCGATGCCCCAGTTGAGGTGGGTGAGCAGTGGGGCGAGCTCATGGGCGAGGAAGAGAGGGGGAGGGGAGGTCATGGCGAAGCAGACAGATCGCGCGCGCGACGAGCTCAGTCCTCCTCTCGCGTTAGTTGCGTCCGGTAGAAGCCGCTCGCGGGGCCGCCGCCCTCTACCCTTACCCAAGTCCTGCCGGGGCGGACCATGAAATATCCTTTCACGACGTTGGGATCGCTGCGCAGACCTTTGCTTAGATCGTTGGCGGTTCCGGTAATCACAAACCCTGCGGCAATACCCATCGAGATCCAGTGATCGGCTGGAATGCCGGGAGGTGCTTCGGGGAAGCCTAAGCCGCGGGCGTAGGGAATGGCGGCGATAGCGATGGTGGCGACGAGTAGTAGGCTGAGTAGTTTGTTCATGATTGAATCCCTCTAATTTGAACAAATTTCGATATGAGACAGATTGGGGCGATGGTGAGTTCGTTGGGTCGAACATCCTTGATCGAGCGGTGTGCGGAAAAGGGGTTAAGGTCGGTCCTTGAGCGGGGCCTCCGGCCGGCCACGAAGTGTCTAGGTGCTTTTATATGCGCCAGCGACCTTCTCGAGCCATGTTCTTGCGACGGCGCGGAGGCTGCGATCGAGAATGTATTGTGGGTCGCGGCAATCAAAAAGAATCTGCTTGCCGCGTTGCGCGCGCACGAGTGCGAAAGCCTTGTCGGGTGTGCGGCTGTTGTCAAACATGAGTGTCATGTCGGCGATCGGTGCGGCGTAGCCTATGGCGCGCTGGGTTCGTGGAAATCGGCTGTTCAATTTATTTAAGGGCACTCCATGGCCGCCTTGCTCTTTGCGTGTTTCGACGCGAAGTATTGAGAGCTGTAGAGCGCTCAAGCCAACGAACAGCAAGACGACAAAATAGCCTGCGGCCTGCAATGCCTTGATGATGTCGGCTTTGGATTCGACCCGGCCATCGGGAAGTTTCTTCCAGTGCGAGAACACCGTTTCGAAAGCGAACGGCATTTCGCGTTCCATGACAAGCCCGACAAATGCCTGTACGCCCGCTTGAGAGAGAATCTGCCAACGGGCGTCGTTGTCCCGGAGTTTCTGGGCCCATTGCGGAAGTTGGCCGGTCGCCGCATCTGCGGGAGGAAGAATGGATGCGGTCAGACGGTCTGCGTTAATGAGGGGTATTTGCAGCTGCGGCGCGAGCCGTTCATTCCAAAGCGTTGTTTTGCCGCTGCCGTTATGACCGGCGAGAACGAAAGCAGTGGGTTTGTTCTTACCGGAGACCGCTTGAGAAAGAAGTTTGGATAGGCCGGGCGGTCGTCGCCACGACTCTCTCACGTTGCTTTGAATTTGCCGCCGACGACTCGGCCTTTGCGACGCGTGCCATCGCGGGAAGTGCGCACTAACTTTGTCGCGTCCAATGGGTCGGCGGAATACGCGAATATGTCGGCGGACTTGTTAGTGAAAATGGAGTGCTTGCTGATCCCTGGCTTGTTCAGTGCTCTTCCCGTTTTGCGCAACATGGGTCCGGCTTGATCGGCGCGCCGAGGTCGTACGCCACCTGTTAGCGATGGGCCGGTGCGGACTATCGTGAGTCCTTCATCTAAGGTCGCGATGCGCTTGCCGCGAAGGCGAATTTCGCCGGTTTTCCTCGCGATACTCCGTGATGTCTTGCCGTTTCTAGATGCCATAACGAAATACTCTCGCAAAGTCGCCGACATTGCCAATCACTCCTTCGAATTTGCGGCTGTTTCTTTGGTTTTCAAGCAGTTAGTGCTCACGGTAGCGGTAAACGGGCAGAGAACGAAGCAACGGCTCGGTTTCCAACTTTGAGGCACGAGCGCGCATCGGCTTTCCGAGATGCTCTGGGTTGGCGGGGTAGTTGACCTCGGGCGGTTCGCTGCGTCGCCCTGTTGCGTATATGAGCGGGAGCTCGGCGGAGATCTGGATGCGGCCGCGGCCTTTGGGGTCGAGGCGGGCGTAGAGGATGTTGGCGCGGATGTTTTGGTAGCGGTAGCGGACCAGAGCTAAGTGCGTGACGCGGCGATCGAGCGTCGTTAGCCGTTCGCGATCGGCGATGGCGGCAGGGGATGAGACGTTGGAGAGCATGTCGGCAATCTCGTCAACGGTCTTGCGATACACGTTGCGGGTGTTGGCGCGGGTGTAGGTCACCGTCGCGGGGGGCCTGGTAAGAATCGGAATCTTGCGGTACGCGGCGTTCACGTTGAGGTCGCTGCGTTGGATGTGGCGCAGTATCACGCGCAGCGCGGGGATGGCTTTGGTCGTGGAGCCTTTGACGGGGACGCGAATCCTTACGCGTTGCAGCGGGGCGAACAGTGCTTTGAGTGCAGCCTTCGCGAGGTTGACGGCTTGGGCTCGCTTCACGACGTCGGCGGGCGTACCGATCACTCCGAGGCAGACCACGGAGTCGCCGATCTCGTCGTCCATTTCATAGTCGATGGCGGAGTAGGCCTCGCAGGCGTGGCGGATCGAGGTGCGCTCGGTCGCGCCGTCGATGTGTGCGGTGACGGGTCGATGGGAGAGGGCGTCGGTCAGGCGCTCGAGCGTGGATTCTAGACTTAAGAGAGCCTTGGCAACTTGCGGGATGTGCGGGGTGATGTCCATGCGAGGACTTTATACATACACCGTACAGCCGAGGCAAGGGCCGCTCTCCTTTTTTGAAGGCGGGTTTCTGGGGGTTGGAGGGGTCGGGTGTGGTTGGTGTTGGTTGTACGGTGTATGTATAAGCTTGGGTCCTACTTGTGAGCGGCGATGAGGGGATCACACGATGGCGGGTTTCAGCACGCGAATTGGTTCTTCACTTGTGTTCGATACGGAATTTCCGACAGCACTAAGGAGGGATTGGGAAATGAGGCAGCAGAAGCGTTTACTGAAATGGGCCGGGTTAGCTGCGACGGCGGCGATCTTCGCGGGATGTGCGATCAAGCCACCGCCGATCACTTATCAGCAAGTCGGTGCGTGCAACGTCAATGAGGTGGGGGCCCAGGATCATATGGCCTTTGTCTTTTTCCGCGTTCAAAGCATCGATAACTCGCACACGGATGAGGCTTGGACCTTCGATCCGAAAAATCTTTTCATCAACACTGGCGACCTGTATAGCGGCTACGATTACATCGCCAGTGGCCAGCAGGCATTGCTCAATAATTTGCCTTTCCTCGGGCCGATACCCGTCGCTGCGGATCGCGCCCCTTTTAACGTCGACAAATATCTGGTTTTTTTGCTGCAAACCACCGACGCCGATGGACCGACAGAGGCGAATAGCACCAGTTATTTTCTGCTGTACCACAACCCCCCCAATGAGGTGGGCAAGTTATTGATACGCAGCAATGCGCAGCAGACCACTTGGCCCAACACGCACCGATGCAGCGATATCGCGTTTCCGCGATGAGAAACAGGCGCGAGACTGATCGCGGATACTTCGCCCACGGAATGCCGAGGAATCCATGCCACGTATTTTTAAAAGCCTGATACAGAGCGACTTTGGCAGCGGCGAGAACGGAAACTTCGAGGCGGTCGTGGCTCTCGAGGCGCCGCAGGGCGGCGCGCTCGAGTTATGGCACTACTGGCATGATAATTCGAACGCCAACAATCCCTGGCAGCGCGGTCAGCGCATCGCAACCGACGTGGCCGCGGCCGGCAGCATCATTCAGAGTGACTTTGGGTCTGGTCACGGCAATTTTGAAGTGGTGGTGCCGCTGTTCGCGATCGATGGCATGGAACTCTGGCATTTTTGGCACGACAATTCGGACGTCAATAAGCCCTGGCAACAGGGCCAGCGCATCGCCACGGGCGTTGCGGGCGCCGGCTGTCTGATACAAAGTGATTTCCGGAGCGGGGATCACGGTAATTTCGAGGTCGTCGTACCGCTGTTGGCGAGTAACGGCATTGAGCTGTGGCATTTCTGGCACGACAATTCGGACGTCAACAAACCGTGGCAACGAGGTCAGCGCGTCGCCGCCAATGTGTCGGGCCCGGGCACGATCATCCAGAGCGATTTCATCAGCGGCGGTCACGGTAATTTTGAAGTCATCGTCCCGGTTCCCGGCGATGGCGGTAGTACGGATTTGTGGCACTACTGGCATGACAATTCGGACGTCAATAAACCGTGGCAACAGGGCCAGCGCGTTGCACAGGGGGTCAGCGGCCCCGGTGTCATCATTCAAAGTGATTTTCTCTCCGGGGAGCATGGCAACTTTGAAGTGGTCGTGCCGATATTAGGATCGCTGGTTCATTTTTTTCACATCAACTCGGACACCGGCAATCCATGGCTTCGGGGACAAAATGTCTGCGATGTCGCGCGCGGTTGGGGTTGTCTGATTCAGAGCGATTTTGTCAGTGACGGGCACGGCAATTTCGAGGTGCTGGTACCTGAATGCAGCCAATCGCTGGTCCATTATTGGCACCCCAATCAAAATGTCGGTTTTCCGTGGCTGCGTGGGCTCGTGGTGCTGGGGGAACCGGCTCCGTCCCGAGCGACCGGAGCTACCAAGGTGGTTCAACTCACGGGCGAATACGATCGCCAGGGTTGGGACGGTGTGGGCACCGCTCCGGCGGCTTTCAACCGCACGGAGTCTCAATTCGGCATTCGTGGTTGCGATTTGGGGAGCTCCTTCGAGCACGACAATCGCGCGTTCTTTTTATTCGGCGACACCTGGCGCGTGGATCAAACACCGGCGCAACTGAATCTCGATAGCGTGGCATCCACTGGCGATACCGATCCGACGCTTGGAGTGCATTTGACGTTTAACAGCCAGCCGCCCCGGGTCGTTTCGCCCGGCATCGACCAGGGTGGATTTAACGTGCCTCTTGACGGTACCAGCTGGCAAGGAGCCATGTATGTGTTCTTTTCCACAGGGTCCTATCCGATAGACAGCGATATTTTGATGGGTTGGTCGGTTCTCGGCCGCTCTACCGATCAAGGCTATACATTCGCCAATCTGGGTGAGTTCTCGCGCAACAAATTTATTAACGTGTCGGTCGATCAAGAACGGCTCAACGCGGACACGGCGGCGATGCTGGGATTGCCGGTCGGGACCGCGGTGTTGTGGATCTTCGGTAGTGGTCGATATCGGGCCAGCGCAGTCTATCTGGCCGTGATCCCTCTGGAGAATCTCGAGTCGCTGCAAAACATTCGATACTTCGCCGGAGGGTCAGAGTGGAGCAGCAACGAGGATGACGCGGTTGCGCTGCTCTGCGAAGGGGATATCGGCGAGCTGTCGGCGCGGTGGAACCCATTGCTTAAGCGTTGGCTTTTGCTATTCAACAGTGGTAATCCCCGCGGAATTCTCATGCACAGCGCGCCGGTCCCGTGGGGACCGTGGTCGGCGAACCCTGTCATGATATTCGACCCCACCGCGCCAGCCGGCGCAAGCCCCTGCGCCGGCGCCGGGTATGGGAAATTCATGCACGTGGGGTATCAGACCGCGCACTGCGATCACGTCCAGGATGACATGTTTTCGCCCGGCACATTCCGCGATGACGATTGGGGCGGCGAGTACGGACCGTACCAGATCACTCGCTATGCGAAGGCGATATCGAACGACACCGTACAGATATGGTTCACGATGTCGACTTGGAATCCTTACCAATCGATGTTGATGAATGCATTAGTCCCCAGGGAGTTTGTTTGAGGCGAACGTTCTTTTGGCTACGGCCGAGATGATCCGCTCGCTGGATTGATGGTTTGCGTTGGTGGAATTCAGGCGACAGCCGGCCGAGACGGACTAGAAACGGTTTATTTGCGGGAATCATTGTCGGGGTTGGAAGCTTGTGGGTGATGACGGCGATTTACAACTGAATAACAGTTCGCCGCGCCGACGGCTGGCGCTATAGTGCCAGCATAAATTGCGGCACGGGTCGTCCAGCGACTTTAAGCCAGGTCGTCATGGCTGCGACGACCGTGCGTACCGGTGTTCGCTGCGTCATGCGCTCGCGCCAATCGAGGAGGGTTGGTGTCGCAATCGTGATCGGAATGCCGTGACGCTCGCCGAATAGCGAGGCCATGTAAAAAGCGATGTCGGCGTAGGAGTAGTCGCTTGCGAGCCAGCCGCCAGACGTAACCTGCTTTTCCATCTCATCGTAGTAGCTGGCCGCTGCGGCGCTGCTGCTTAGCGCCGCTGGATCGTTCGCACGGTCTTTCACGCTCATGAGGCGAATAATGTGCGGGAAGTAGACCTCGTCCGACTGATGCTCGAGCCGCCGGGCCCGAGCTCGGACTGCGATATCACTCGGCCAAAGTGGTGGATGGGGCTGCAGGTCCTCTAGATACTCGAAAATCTGCGTTGAGTCGAAAATCTCGACCGGCCCGTGCGTCAGCACGGGAACTTGGCCTTTGGGGTTGATGCGAATTACTTCTGGGTGTTTGGGCGCATAGCCTTGAGCGGAAGTGTAGGGAACCATGACGACGTCAAAGTCGAGACCCTTCTCCAGAACAGCAATCTGCACTTTCGCGCCAAACATGCTCAAGGGTCCGGAGTAGAGCGTCATCCGTCGAGAGTTCATGGTGTACCTTCGGACATTAGGGAAACGTAAGACTGTGAGCTTACCAGCGAGGCTACTCCCTAAAGCTGACAGGGGATGTCATCATTGCCCATGATGAAACCGAGAACGTGCGCAATCTCGACACTGGTGGCATTTCTCACGGACATCGCGGTCTATCGCGAGCACCGCAGTCGGCGTTTGTGGCAGGCGGAGACTGAAGACTCTGGCGAGAGCTAGGCCACCGATCGTCAACAGCAGCCGATATTCCGCGACTTGCCAACCGACTTCGTGGGTTCGTTGGCCGAGATCGAGGGCAATCACAGTGAGACAGAATGTCCACACGGCATAGCGCCGGGCCCCTACTAACTGCATGGCGGTCATGCATGGTGCCGAAAAGTCCCGCATACAGCAGCGGCGGAATCAATTCGGCTACCGCCAGCTCCACTGGGTTGCCAGCACGGAAACCCTTGTTAAGCGCTGATCAGCGGGGCGATAGCTACCACAATCAATGGGCTCGACATTTAGCGATCGGACGAGCACGAAAGAATCGTCCTAGAACTTAAGTCTACGCGCCAGCCAGGTATCAAGATGCTGAGCAAATGCATTGCGGTTTGCCAGCGTCAGCGGCGGCGGACCGCCCCCGACATTGCCGCTGGCTCGCATCGTGTCCATAAAATCTCGCATACCGAGTATTCCACGAATCGTATCGGCTGAATAACGCTCGCCCCGAGGATTGATCGCATCGCCACCCTTGGCGATGACTTCCGCCGCCAGGGGAATATCCGCGGTGACGACCAAGTCCCCAGGTGCCACACGCTTAACAATTTCGTTGTCGGCGACGTCGAAGCCCGGTGCCACCTGAATGGAGCGCAAGCTGGGAATCCGCGGGGTTGTCAGAGGCTGATTGGCGATGAGCGTGACGTTTACTCCGGTCCGTTCAGCGGCGCGGTAGAGGATCTCTTTAATGACGTTCGGGCAGGCATCCGCGTCCACCCAAATGCTCGCTGCAGCTACGGTCAAGATTTCCTCATCATTCCGTCAATATACAGGTCTGTGGTTTTGCTCGCAGCAGGCGGTTTTCAGCGCTTTCTTCGTCTGGTCGAGCTGTTCGTGCCGCTGACGGTATGCAGTCCCTGCTACGCGCGTCTGGCGCGTCTGATCGCCAGCGAGCCGGCCAACACGTTATGTTGGCGTTCGGCGCAAGCGCCTCACGCTTGTGGCAATTTCACTCGCGTGAAGAGGATAATGTTGCTGTAAGTTTCTGTAGCCCCACGGTAGGTCCGGCTGAAAAAATTGAATGCTCAGGCGAGGCTCAAGAAGAATGCGGAGTCGGGAGATTCGGAGGAGTAGAGTGGGTTAGAAATGACTGGACGTTATGACCGACCGCATTTCGACACTCGTTGAGTTCCTGACCGACGTTGAACGCCTGAAACTCATCGAGCGCAAAGCCTATGTGAGTGACAAGTCTCGACGCGAGAATTCGGCTGAGCACAGCTGGCATCTGGCCGTCGGTCTTTTGACAATTGCTCAGGAATTGAATCTTAAGATCGATTTGCCCAAAACGCTGATGATGGCCCTGATCCATGACCTTTGTGAGATCGATGCCGGGGACACGCCGGCGTTTGGGCCGCAGCGGCCGGATCAGCATGAGGCGGAACTGCGATGCATCGAAAGACTGGCCGGATACGATCTAAAGTTCGCGCCTTCGATCCGCGAACTTTGGCTCGAGTACGAAGCGCAAGAGTCGCTGGAGAGCCGGTGGGTCAAGGTGATGGATCGGGTCATGCCGTTTATCATCCATTTCTCCAATGATGGGTTGGCTTGGAGGGAGCAGTCGGTGAGTCGATCTCGGCTCAAGAAAGTGTGTCAGCCGGTGCGCGAGAATGCGCCGGAGATCTATGAGTGGATGCTGGGCAAGATCGAGGAAGCGGTGACCGCGGGGTGGCTGATCGATGCGTAGCGAAAACCGGAATACAGGGAGGGTGCCCGATGGCTCGCACAAAGTTAGTTGTGGTTGCGTTGATTTTGCTGGCTGGATCGGTCGTATGCGGCGCGGCCGGGCCGGAATTGGTTCAGGTCGGCAAGCTAAAGGTTGAAGCGAAGATCGAAGGAGCAGGCAGTCCGGCCGTCATATTCGAAAGTGGCTTTACCGGCGGATTGTTTCTCTGGGGGCCCGTTCAAAGCCAAGTCGGCAATGAGACCCAGACGCTCTCCTATGAGAGAGCCGGTTTAGGACGGTCCGACTTAAGTGCGGAGCCGCGCAGCGCGGAGCGAATCGCGCGCGAGTTGCACGCATTGCTGGCGGCGAAAGCGATCGCGCCGCCGTACATCCTGGTCGGCCACTCGGCCGGTGGACTGTACGTTCGAATATTTGCGCATATGTATCCCAACGAGATTGCCGGTTTGGTGCTCGTGGATCCGGCGACGGAAGAGGACTATGAGCGAATGCAGAAGGACAAGACCGTTGAGGATTTGGAGAAGATGGGAATGCCGGCCGGTGCCGTGGCGCAGTGGCGTGCGCTCCCTGAGACGATCGATCAGGCTCGTCACGCGTGGCCGCTTCCAGCAGTTCCTGTCATTGTTCTGACGTCGAAAAAGCCGATCGGACAATGGCCGCTGGCAACGGCTGAAGACATGCAGCGATGGCTAGAAGCGCACAACCAATTGGCGGCGAGGATTCCCGCTGCTGAGCACATCGTCATTCCTGGCGCCGATCACTTGAGTATTTTGAAAGAGGGCGCCGTGGTTGAGCAGATTACAAAAATGGTGGACGGGGTGAGAGCGAAGAGAAGACAGTTAAATCCAGCGATGCTTGTTCGAGTCCCTCTGAGGTCCCACCAACTAAATAGTAGACGCTATATGCAAGCCTCTCGACTGCCGGTTAAAGTTGCGCTCACGACCGCGCTCGCGGTTTTGATCGCCGGCTGCGCTGCGCCGACTGCTGTCGTTCAGGGAACAAGACACGCCCGTACCGTGCCCAGAGTGGACGAAAGGTCAGCTGGGGCTCGTC
>Ga0209169_10000187_pt1 | contig 36670 bp, 35 predicted proteins | sample HubBroMetageWRM4_FD_188346 | JGI IMG/M metagenome (GOLD analysis project Ga0209169, IMG submission 188346) | Warmed soil microbial communities from the Hubbard Brook experimental Forest, New Hampshire - Hubbard Brook CCASE Soil Metagenome WRM 4... | ecosystem: Environmental > Terrestrial > Soil...
ATTTAACTGCCTGATTTAACTGCCGATCTAACTGCCGTTTTCACTGCCCGCTCTCAATGCCCAGGTTAATCTGCACCCACTCATTATCCTGCTGCAGAATTCCATAATCTTTTCGCAAGGGATGTCCCTTCCAGCCATCAGGCAACAAAATCCGCTTCATGTCGGGATGCCCGTCAAACTTGATGCCGAACATGTCGAACACCTCGCGCTCCAGCCAGTTGGCCCCCGGCCACACGGGGACGGAACTCGGCAGGCTCGCCCCATCGAGGATCTGCGTCTTCACGCGGATGCGCTCGTTGCGCGGAAAAGAATAGAGCACCCACACCACGTCGAATTGTTTCTCACGCGCGGGATAATGCACCGCCGTGATGTCCACGCAGTAATCAAACTCTTCCTCATTGCGCAAAACTTGAAGGATCTCAGGAATCAGCGACCGATCGACCACCATGTAATTCTGCCCGGCATAAGTCAGCGCCTCCAGACCGGAACCGTAGTTCCCCTTGAGCTTCGCAATCATGGGCGAATCCCACGGAACCGGCGTGGGAGCGGGTGGTTTCGCGGGCGCAGCAGGTTTCGCAGGCGCAACTGCGGCAGGCGCAGCCGCCGCTGGCTTTGGCTCGCCTTCCGGCGGTGGTGAAGCGGGCGATTTGGTTTCGTCCGGCATAACTCGGCAGCGAACAAACCTCCGGCTCAGGGAGTCACGGAGAGAACGTTAACTTTTATCAGCTTGAGGATACGGTGTCAACGAGATTGGCCGAGCCACGGGCAAAGTCGCGCCAGCGACGGCATTCATTAGCCCCGCACCTCAGTGCGGGGTAAGCTGCAGAGACAGGAACCGGGTCCCGAAGGGACGGCACTCGTTCACGCACACACCACTCCGCGCACTACACGCGGACCTGCGCCTGATAATGCTCGATCAGATCGCGGATGCGCTGGGCGTCCCCCTTGCGATGCCCGTGACTAGTGATGGGATCGGTGCCGCCCGTCGATTCAATCCGAATCTCGGCCCAGAGAACACCGGTCGAGATGTGCACCGAGGCAATCTTCGACATGGCGATGCTCTCGTCGTTGCTGCCAAACCAGCGTGATTTCACGCGGCTGACGCGAAGTGGGCTCACCACAAGGCGTGTAGGGAACAGAAAATTTCCCTGAGTCCAGCGGCTGGCAGTAAAGGTTTCGGCCGAAGCCTCGGCGGCGGGCGTGGGCGGCGTTACACCCATTCCAGTGCGCCCTTTGCCCAAACCCAGACGTAGCCGGCGATCAGGATCACCAGGAAAATCAGCATCTCCACCAACCCGAACAGGCCAAGCGCCTTGAACTTAACCGCCCAGGGAAACAAGAAAATAGTTTCCACATCGAACACCACGAACAGGATCGCGACAATGTAGTAGCGAACCGTGTAACGTCCGCGCGCACTGTCGATGGGATCAATGCCGCACTCGTAGGGCATCAGCTTGGTTTTGCTGGGATTGTCCGGGCGCACCAGCTTCGCCGCCAGCAGCGTAAGCGGAAGCAGCACCCCGATGACTGCCATAAAAATAAAGATAGGGACGTAGTTTTGCGGCATAGTGTGCCTTGCGCATTACCCGACAACAAGCCCACTCATAGTATCGCCGTCCGTGCCCGGCTTCAAGCTCCCTTTACTTCTTCTCCCAGTGCGTAGAATTGAACTGGTTGGGATCGAACGCGGCGGAGTCGAGCTTCACATTCGCCTGGATGTCCGAATACTCTTCGCTGAAAACCATCTTGTCGTCGACGTGGATCTCAACCCGCGCGGCGACCCAACCGCCGCTCAGTTTGCGATAGTCGACAAAGCGAACATCGTTCACTTTTTTGGGATCATTTCGAGCTGGCTCCATTTCGCGAACGAACAGCAGCGTGTCCTTTTCCACCCAGAATTGCCTGGCCTGCAAATCCCCTTTGTCCGCGCCCACCACATAGACAGGATGGCCCTCCCATGTATCCTCGCGGAACTTCGTCAAGTCGTACCCCTGCCCCTTCACCACATCGATAGTGGTTTGCGGCTCTTGACGATAAACGTCAAACCCCAGCACTAACAGCATATTCACCCGCGGCCGCGTTCCCGTTACCTTGCCGTCTTTCATGACCGTCATCGTCCCATCGACCATCAGATAACCATTTCCATCGCTGGGCGGGCCAATGTCGATGCGCAACTTGCCCGGCAACAGCGCGGCCTCGTACCAGGTTTCAACTTTCGTGGTGCCGTCCGGGTTGTAGGTGGTGCTCTTCTGCGTGAACGTAAGAGTGTCGTACCAGGATGTCGCGTAGTGATCATGCATCGCCTTCAAAACCGCTTCACCGCTCCGGATCTCCTGAGCGTGAGCCAAGGTCAACGCGAGAAGAAATAGGACCAAGTATCGTTTCATAAGCTTCCTTTGTGGTGTTCCGATGTGACGTCCCAGCCAGGTGTCTCCCCAGGCTAAGATCTCGATGCTAAGACCGTGCGAGGAATCCTACGCTATCGAGAACGATCACGTCGACCGCCGGGGAATGCGTTTCACCCAGCGCCGGCGTCCGGCTGTCGCCAGGACACCTTGCCTCGCGCGACAGCCACCAGAACGGCGGCGATACCAGCCAAACCTCACCTGCACTTGTCAGGAAACAAGAAAACGGCCCGCGCAAGAGCAGATCTCAAAGTTGCTTCCTCATAGTAGCGATCAAGGATGCCACCCTTCCATACCAGCAGATCGGGACTATGGTGTGCGAATTCTTCCCAATTCGCACACTCGAAGCGAGCCATGCGCTCACGGATCAGAAAAAAATACGCGCAGGTGATGGTTTCGTTATAAAGCTGCGTCTTCCCGCGCGCCGCGGCGAACCGCTTCAGTGCGCTGGCAAACTTCTCCAGCGCCTGCAGAACCGGATATTCGCACAGATAAGCAAACGCCAGCCGCACATGATCGGCATGATGGAAAGAGCTTTCCGGAACGGCATCCATCTCGAAACAGCCTATGAGTTCTTCGTTGGTCATGGAATTTGCGCGCAAAAACAAGCAAGTAAAGCAGGCCTTCGAGACCTGCGCGAAAGCAAGCGGGTGGAGCAGGCCGCCCAGCCCTGCGCGAAGACAAGCGGGTGGAGCAGGCCTTCCAGGCCTGCGCTCAAGCCAGGCACTTGGATTGGGCTTTAGCCCCTGAGGTACTCCTCCTTCCCTCGGAGAACATTTGTCAGATCAGTTCCCTGCTCCCTTGCCAGTCGCAACAACCCAACCCGCCGCAATGTAGATGGCGAGGTTCCCAACGTTGAACATTCCGTGCAGCAGGTGGACAACAATCGCCAGCACAAAAATTCCCGCCAGGACCCAGCCACCCCGTACCGCGGTCCGCGGAATCAGCAAGAGCACGGCGCCGACGATCTCGCCCCATCCCAGAACCTGCCGCACGATATCCGGCATATGAGTTCGGGCGAAGTCGTGGCGAGCGCCCGGCATCACAAACAGGATCGCCTCGGTCAAAATCACAAGCCCCAACGTCCACTGCAATCCCGTGAGGGCAGTTTTCATCCTCTGTTCCGTCATGGTCAGCCTCTAAGTGTGAGATCCGTATCAGGACACGCCTTCAGGCGTGCCACAAGCGCATCAGCATCAATCCGCCTTCATACTTGCCAGCCAACTTCACAGCTGTCCGCTGCCAGCCTTCGCTACTTCCTGACAACCCTCCTCCGCCCCGGCCCCGGTTTCGCCTTGATTTCCTTCAAACGATGGCTGGCGCCGGAATCGAGGTCAAAGTCGTAAAACCGCTTCAACTCCTGTATGCGTTCAAGCGAGGCCGCGCTGAACGGCGTCTTCCCGTCAAAGGCATGCAGAACAATGCCCTCCAGCAGATCGCCGAGCGTCATGTCGTGGTACTCGGCAAAGGCCTTCAGCACCTTAAGCAGCCGTTTCTCCATCCGCACCCCGGTCTGCACCCGCTCCACCAGCAGCTTTTGATCCTCGATCATGTGTACCAACGTATCAGAATACCAAGGTACCAGTCAACGCCTCCCCCAGCCCTCCGTGGGGGGCGCTGTTTATACTAAGAAGCATCTACGCAAGCAACGGCAAGGAGTCAGCGATGAAGATCTCTGTCTTTATCGGAACCAGCGTCGATGGCTTCATCGCTCGACCGAACGGAGCCCTCGACTTTCTCCCGGAAGGCGGCGGCGAGCCTCACGGCTACGACGAGTTCATTGCCGGGGTCGATGCGCTGGTCATCGGCCGCAAGACCTTCGAGACCGTTCTGGCTTTTCCGGAGTGGCCCTATGGAAAGAAGCGCGTGGTGGTGCTGAGCAGCCGGCCTCTCGACTTATCGGCGGCGCGCGGAGTGGTGGAGCAGATGTCAGGACCTCCGGCTGAGATCGTTGCGAAACTCGCCGCCAGTGGCGCCCACCACCTCTACGTCGATGGAGGCGTCACCATTCAAAGGTTCCTGCGCGCCGGCCTGATTCAACGCCTCATCATCACCCGCGTACCGGTGCTCATTGGAGAAGGAATCCCTCTCTTCGGCTCACTGCCGGGTGATGTGCGGCTCCGTCACGTGGCCACCGAACATTATCCGAGCGGCCTGGTCAAGAGCGAGTACCATGTTGCCTCCTGAAAGTCGCGAGGCCGATTATAATCGCGTGTCAACGTTGCATCGTCTTCCACGCCAGTAAGGCGAATTCCCTGTTAAAGGACTCACTTGGCATTCGACGAGAACATTTACGAACTGAGGCGCCAGAAGCTGAAACAGATCGAGGCCCTCGGCCAGACCGCGTATCGCAGCAAGTACGATTTCACCCACACGATTCCGCAGATTCTGGCGGACTACTCGGCCAAGACGGCTGAGGAACTGGAAACGCCGCGGGTCAACGTGCGCGTCGCCGGACGCATAATGGCGATCCGCCTGATGGGCAAGGCCGGCTTCTGCCATCTGCAGCAGGATGGAAAGCGGCTGCAGATTTATGTGAAGAAAGATGCAGTCGGCGACCAGGGGTTCGAGTTGTACAAACTGCTCGATCTGGGCGACCACATTGGCGTCAGCGGCTACCTGTTTCGCACCCGCACTGGCGAGCTGACGATTCATGTGGAAGAGATCACCTTTCTCAGTAAAGACCTTCTACCTCTGCCCGAGAAGTTTCATGGGCTTACTGACGTGGAACTGCGCTACCGGCAGCGCTACGTCGATCTGGTGATGAACCCTGAGGTGCGGGAAGTTTTTCTGAAGCGCAGCAAGCTGGTGCACTCGTTGCGGCGGACGATGGAAGCGCACGGATTTGTCGAAGTGGAGACCCCGATGATGCAGCCCATTGCCGGCGGGGCAGTGGCACGGCCTTTTGTGACGCACCACAACACGCTCGACATGGATTTGTATCTGCGCATCGCGCCCGAACTTTACCTGAAGCGGCTGGTGGTGGGCGGGTTCGATCGCGTGTATGAAATCAACCGCAACTTCCGCAACGAAGGGCTGGGCTGGCGCTGGAATCCTGAGTTCACGATGCTCGAGTTCTACCAGGCCTACACCGACTATCAGGGCGTGATGGATCTCACGCAGGAGTTGGTCACGCAGGCGGCGAAAGATGTGAGCGGAGGAACGAAAACGAAGTGGGGCGAACAGGAAATCGACTGGGCCAACTGGAAACGCTTCACCATGCGCGAGGCCATCATTCACTACTGGCCGGAGGCGGCGGGTGCGAAGCCTGGGATGAGCGACTTCGCTTCTCACGATGCGGTCAAGGGGCTGGTCGGGCGCTTCAACCAGGCGCACGCGCACATGGCTTACGATCCGAAGGAGCCTTTGGGAAAAACAATTGCGAGTTTATTTGAGGCTGTAGCTGAAGAGCACCTCACGCAGCCCACGATCATCTATGAGTTCCCTACCGCGGTGTCGCCGCTGTCGAAGCAGAAGCCGGATGAGCCGGAGTGGACGGAGCGGTTCGAAATCTATGCCGGGCAGATGGAGATTTCGAACGGGTTCAGCGAGCTTAACGATCCGGAAGATCAGCGGCGGCGCTTTGAGGCTCAGTTGGCGGAACGCGCTCGTGGAGACGATGAGGCGCACCAGATGGATGAAGACTACATCCGGGCGCTGTCGTATGGGATGCCTCCGGCGGGCGGGGTGGGCGTGGGCGTCGACCGGCTGTGCATGCTGCTTACCGACTCGCATACCATCCGCGACGTCATTCTGTTTCCTCTTTTGCGGCCTGAGAAAAGCTTGACCACAGAGGGCACAGAGGACACACAGAGAAAAACCTAGAGCTTTTGGAGGTATGTTCCGGTGGGAACATTCGTGCTGAGTGTTCCAGTTGGAACATTAGTGCTGTATGTTCCGGTTTTGAGGTTTGTCCTGGCATTTTGGTACGCATCGGTGTGTATGTACAACGCCTCCTAAACCGACGAATCTTTGGGAGTTGGCGAAGAGCTAGAGCGCGGCTGCCAAGGAGGCAAAATGGGCGGAATGTTCCGGGAAAATTGACGATATTGTATGTACACTATTCCCTTCCGTCTGTACTAAGAGCTTCATATTGCAAAGGATGTCTGCTGGGCGAAATAGACGCGCCATGTGCCGTTTTTCCAGACGTAGTAGTCGGCAAAATAAGACCTGTGGGGCTTGCCGTCGATCAGTTTCTCTGAGGAGATTCCGTAAGCTACTGCCACGTCGCCGTGAATATGTACGGTAATCGTGGGCGCGTTGGGAGCCGTCACTGCCTTGCCTTTATTCTTTTCCGCAAGCGCCAGTTCGTCAGTGAGATGATTGATGCTGCCATTGCTCATGATCTCGGTGAAGTCCGGCGTCAGGAGACAGGATTCAAACTCGGTGTCCCCTCTCAGGTAGGCGAGCGTCCATGCACTTTCCAGTCTCTGGAGAGTGGCGGTGTCTCGATGCTGATTGACTAGCGCGGGACGATCGCAGTCGGCTCTGGCCTCAACCGCGAGGGCGATAAGGCAGATACAGGAGAGAAACTGCATAGTACGTGGCGTCATTAGCTCACCTTTTGCGGACCATTGGTTGTTCGTCTCGGTGCAGCGACTTATTGCCGCAGTTGCCGGGAATCAGCAGATGACGGCAGTAAATAGACTGAAGGAAATCCAAAGTGGTATCAAGAGGCTGCTGAAAACCCAGTTGCCTGGAATCCCAGCTTCGGCTTCGTTCAGGGCGGAGACTTTAGCGGTGTCCTAATTTCGCGGAGCAAAAACCTTTAACCGCGAAGTGCGCAAAAGATTTGCAAGGGTCGCGAAGAAGAGCAAAATCGAAGGACACTATCAGAATTTTCAGTGGCCGCCTGCAAGAGAGACCTCGGTGTAGAATTCTGGCAGCATTCGAAGTCAAAAAAGAAATTGTGGACCAGTGTCGTCTGTTGTGCAATTTTGTATACGCTGCAGGGCGTGCGACCCGTGAAGGATACGATCGAGCCCGGGTCAGGAATTCTGTGAGTTGCCTTTCGGGGGCGATATGAGAGTGAGATTCGCGGTGGTAGTGGCGGTGATGGGCCTCGCGCTGAGTGTTGCGGCCCAGAAGGAGACGCACGTGGTCCATGCCAAAGGTTCTTTTGACGTCAAGATGATTCCCGCCGAACCAACCGACTTCGAGAAGGCGAACGACATTTCCCGGTTCACATCCGACAAGACCTGGCACGGTGACTTCGAAGGCGTCAGCCATGTCGAAATGATGACGGGCTCGACCGCGAGTACTGGCTCCATGGCCTATGTTGCTATTGAGCGCATGACAGGCAAGCTTAATGGCCGACAGGGCAGCTTCACCTTCGCGCACCGCGCCAGCATGATGAAAGGCGAGGCGCCCTCTGCGGGAGAGCTGAGCGTGACAGTTGTACCCAATTCCGGCACTGGAGAGCTGGCGGGAGTCGCTGGCTCGCTCATGATTCATATCGATGCTCAGGGTGGACACACCTGGACCTTTGATTATTCGATCCCGTAGCCGTTTGTTGCGGGTGATCGGGCTTGTGAGCCCTGAGGGGTCGGGGCCTGTGGAATCCCACCCTTTGCAAAGAACGCAAAGGATGGGCCACCCGTCCAATTGCGCCAGCTGGCGGCGGAGGATTCCAATGAAAGGGAGACTTGCTTACCGTTCCGGCGAAGAGATCCGAAGCGGCGATCAAATTACCTATCACGATGAACCCGGAAAGATCGAGTTTTTAGTTGCGGGAAAGGTCGGTGATCCAGCGATGGATTGGTACGCCGAGCAGTTTCCCGGAGGGGGCTTTATGATCGCGGCACGGAATTTCGGTAATGTTTTTTTGACAGAGAGCGGTATCGACGAAGATCTAAAGTTTGTGGCGAGGGGTTGAATTCGGGGTTCTGCCCGCCCAGGGTGTCCTGCCGGGGTGAGGGTGAAAAAGCTGCGCTGCCTTCGGCATCGGCTGGAGTGGCGACACGTCCCACCCTTTGCAGAGAACGCAAAGGATGGGCCACCCATTTCGCGCTCACGTGCGGGCCTAGTGAATGCCTCGCTGGGCGCGACTCCGGCCCTTCCCGGTTGCTTACCACGCACTTACTTGCCGGGCTAGTAAATGCCATTACTGGCGTCACTCCACCCTTTTCCGGTTGCTACCTAGCACTTACCTGCTGGCTGGCAAATGCCTTGCCTGGCGCGACTTCACTCTTAACCAGTTACTAACAACGCACTTACGTGCTGTGTTAGTAACTGCCTAGCCCTGGCGCGATTCCACACTTAGCCGGTTCGTACCGATGGCGGGGGGGTACTACCATGGGACACTCCTGCTCGGAACACGAGACAATCCCCGGTTCATTTCTTACACTGTGAGCATGTACGACTCTGCCTCAGAGTTTCAAGTGTCTGAGGTTTCATCCACCTTCGTAGTACGACACCGTTATGCCCGGGAACGCGGCATGCAGGCGTATAGACAATGAATGGTTTCAGAACTCCGCCAGGTCAGAACGTGATCTCTCCTGCAAGATTTGCGAAGATGATGCTGGCTGGATTCGGGCTGGCGATCAGCTTTACGGCAGTGGCGTCAGGGCAGGGCTTCGCGCGGCCGGATGGTTCGATTCCGGTGCCGATGGATTGGAGTTCAAAGCACGTTGTGTTTACCGGGGGCTTCACGGCGGAGCAGGCGGCGAAGATGTGGAACGAGCCGCGGGCCTATGCAGAGTGGCTGCTGCACGGGAATGGGCCGCCAGGACTAGGGCTCGGGGGCCGCGGCTGGCGGCACCGGGGGCGGCGGAGACCTTCAAGGGCCGGCGTGAAAAGGGACTGGGCGATTTCGCTGGGCGCAGGCGGCGTGGCTCAAGGAATGTTCCCGGCCAAGTATTCATTCAACGTGAATGCTCTTCCGAGCTGCACGGCCGATTTCGCGGTATTCCCGGTCAACGCGTCGACTGGGAACACGCGCGCCAATGTTGTCGGCACCTTCAGTGCCGAGCCGGCAGCTGGCAACACTGCGACCATCACCATAACTCCGACTGGTGGAACCGCCGTCGCTCTGACGCTGACCTCCTCGTCCACTTCGAACACAGGGGTGGACTTTGAAATCTCCACCACGGTTGGCACCAATGCGACCAATCTGGCGGCGGCGATCAATCGAAATCTCAGCAGCACGGCTCTGGACAGGGTTGTGGCGGTTGCGTCGGGAGATACGGTTACGGTGTACGCGCTCACCCCGGGAACGGGCGTGACGCTGACGACGCCGACTGCCACCAACACGCTGACCAATTTCAGCTGGAGCCCGGTTACTGCCGGGACGAATGGCGCCCAGGCCAACATCGTCGGGTTGAATCATCTTTACAGCGGGTCAGGGACACCGTATTGTCTGACGAATCCGGAATTCATCTTTTCCTACGCCTCGGGCGTGGGGCCTGTGGCTACCTCGCCTGGTCTTTCGACGGGTGGCACGGAAATCTCTTATGTGGAGAATGATCCGAACATCGGAGCAATCCTGCACGTGCTGACGTTTGCCAAAGGCAGCACCGAATACGGAAGCTGCGGTACCAATAACAACGGCGGGACCACGTTGCCCACTTGCGCGACAAACCCGGTGATCCCTGGGAGCACTTCGGGAAGCACGGCAACGGACTTCATGCTTCCTCTGGGTTTGGTTGCAGCCAATGCGGCCACCGGGGCGGCTGGAGCAGTGGACAGCTTCTCATCCCCGTTCACCGACTATGCCAACGATACGACCTACGTTGGCGATAATAACGGCTACCTGTATGCGATCACGCCGACGTTCACCGGAACGCCAGCGTATGCGGGAGGGAATTTTCCAGTGCTGGTAAGCGCCAGCCCCGCGGCACTGACCCCGACCAAGATAACGGCAACTGCGACTACAGTCACTGTCACTGTGGCCAACACGCTTAGCCTTGGAGAGTTGTTCACCATCGCGGGGGTGACCGCGAACTCCGGCAATGCCTGCACCGCGGCTGACGTCGCTGCCATTAATGGACCACAAGTCCCGGCTTCGACGAGCGCAACCAAGTTGACCTTCGCCGCCACGATAGGGAGCGTGACCACTGGCACCGGATGCACTATTACCGGCGCAACGGTGACCCCCGGATCTAACTTCCTCTCCGCTCCCGTGGTCGATGTGGGTGGCACGAATAACATCTTTGTAGGCGACAGCAGCTCAAATTTGTATGCATTGACTTCGGCCGGATCTACTGCGGCCACGGCTCTTGCTCTGGGCGTGAGCGGGACAACGAACCTTGGCACCATCAACGGAGGAATTCGGGACGCCGTCGTTCTTGATTCGACGAATGGAGTGGGATACGTCGGAGTGGCATGCAGTCCCAACACTACGGGCGAGGCCGACACAGGAATAACGGGCAACGCTGGCCTGATCCAATTCACCTTCACGAGCAGCACTCTGACCGCGGCGGAGACTGCAGGTCTCGACACTGGCGCAAATCAAAATTGCTCGGCTGCGGGTTATCCGATCTACGCTCCCGCCCTGGACGAACGCTACTATGCCCTGGGCATTAGCAGCTCTAATGTGGCAAACAACGGAGAGATAATCGGCGCTGCTTCCGGCACCGGAGGGCAACAGTACAAAGTGTTTCAGTTCACCAGTTCTGCCATGGCGGAGGCGCCGGAGGGCGCCGACAAACCGCAGGCGGGTACGAACGCTTCGCCACTCTCCCCGCTCACCGAGTTCTACAACCCCTTGGGGACAGTCGCCGTGACCGGGGTTACGGCGACTACAACCGCGGTGACGGTTACGTTAGCCAACACTTTCGCCCTCAATGACCTGGTGACCGTCTCGGGTGTAGGGGTCAACGCTACGAACAATTGCACCAGCGCCGACGTCACCGCGATCACTGCTCCAATGCAAACCGTCGCTTCGACGACCGCCACGAGTTTCACGTTCACCCCTGGTACCACCCTGGCTGCGACTTCCGGCGCGGGATGCACTCTGACCAGCGCGACCGCTGCCGGCGGACCGGACTACCTGTTCGTAGGAGCGGTTCAAAACCCGACGGAATTCTATTCCTTCCTTTTGCCTGGCTCGTTTCTAGTTGCCGGTTCAGGGGGCACGCCACTTAGTGAGACGACGAACGCCGCCGATATTGCGGGTGGGACAAGCGGCATCATTGTGGATAACGATTCCACCGACACGCAGGCGTCGAGCCTCTACTTCGGCACGCTGGCGACATCGGACACCATTTGCGGAACCACTGCCGCGTACTGCGCGGTCAAACTGACGCAGGCTGGGTTGAACTAGTTGGGCCTTGTCTGGTTCCAGGTCAGCTTCCCCCCGTTCCTTACAATGCACTAGAAATAGGGCAGGTGAGTTTCTATACTTTTCTTAGGTTTTTGGGCTCTGTAATGGCGGCGCTGCCGTAATGTCCGTACAACCTGTGGACATTGGGTCGGCAGCGCTTTGCTTTTTCTTCCGGAAGTGATCTTGTGGGCGGGAGCACCTCAGGGGCTAAAGCCCGCGTCATTCCTGGTTCTCAAGGGCACGACTGAAGCCGTGCCCTTCCCGAGCTTTCCCTTGCCGCATTCCCGAGCCTGCTGGCCTTGCTTCGCGAGATCCTTCGCGGCGCATTCGCAAGCTACGGGCCTCGACTATCCGAGCTCTCGCCTCGCTTCGCGAGATCCTTCACTTCGGCTACTTTGAACCGCTCCTGGCACTTGAGGTGCGAGGGGGCTCGTAGGGGGGCTTGTCGGGGCTGAAGTTGGCGCTTAGATAATCGATGAGAGCGTCGCGGTCGTTGGGATCGACGACTGCTCCCCATTTCACCATCTTGTCGACTTCCTTGGTCCATGCGGTTTTGCTGAGACGCTGCTGGAGGATGATGCGGGCTTCGTGACACTCCAGGCAGGTGGTAGTGGCCTTGGCCTGCATTGCGCCGGAGGGTAGGTCGGCGGTTGGGCTGGCTCCTGAAGATTTCTGGGCCTGGGCGGAGATCAGCGTTAGCGCGAGGAGGATGACAACGGCTACGGGTGTGGGCCGTGGTCGACGGAAAATGCGGCCACGGGGGCTGCCCTCGTCATCTACGGCGCTTGACGCGGCGCTGAAGCGCCGCTCTTCCGCGTTACTGCACACGCCAGGGATCACGTTACGGCTGACGTTATCGCCTGCGTTGCTGCACACGTTACACGGCTTCAGGGTTTCCGAGGTGTTAAACATGTTAGGAAACATGGATCTTTACCTGATCGATGGCGTTGTAGAGATAGCCGCTGGGGTTCCACGCTGCGGTGGAGGGTTGAGTGCGTCCCAGATTGTCTGTGGCTCGTGACAGGATCGTGTAGTCGCCGGGCTTGGCGAGTTTCCAGTCGTAGCTCCAGAGGCGCCAGGCGTAGTGGGCCTGCTCGTTGCCGAGTTTTGCTGGACTCCAGGTTGCGCCGCTGTCGGTGGAGATCTCAACCTTCGTGATATCCGCTTCGCCGGCCCAGGCTGCTCCATGGACAGCGACTTTGCCGGGTCTCAGGGTGGCGCCGTCGGTTGGTCCGGCGATGACCGACTTCACGTTCAGCGCAGTGACGGGATGCGTATCTTCAGGCTTGACCGCATCTCCGGGTTGTATCGGCTGGTTGGGAAGGCGGTAGCCCGGGCTCATGAAATTGCCGACGAATTCTGCTTCGAGCACTTTGATTTCGGTGAGCCACTTGCAGGACGCCGCGCCGATCCAGCCGGGTACGAGTGCGCGGGCTGGAAAGCCGTGGTGCTTGGGGAGTGGCGATCCGTTCATATGCGTGGCGACTAGAGTGTCGGCATCGAGCGCCTTTTCGATAGGGATGCTGCGGATGAAGGGAGGAACTTTGCCGGGGACTTCATCGAGACCGCGGAACATGACGTGCTTGCCGGTGGGCTTCAGACCGGCGCGCTGCAAGATATCGCGCAGGCGTGGACCGGAAAAGCGGGCGGTGCCGACCGCGCCCTTGCCCCACTGGATGCCGGGGACCTGGGGGCGCTGCAAGCTGCGGCCGTTGCCGGCGCATTCGAGCGTGTTGACGACTGAGTGAGTCTCGATTTTGGAAAGATCGGCGAGGGTTAGAGTGAGCGGTTTCTCGACTTCTCCTCCTAGTGAGAGACGCCAGTCTTGAGGATCTAGCTCGCTTGGTTCGTGCATGTGATTGCGTACGAAGAAGTGCGGTAGAGGCGTGAGCCAGGTGTTGAAATATTCGACCGGGCTTTCGAGATCGACGAAGCGGAAGGAACGAAGGACCATGCCATCTTCGCCGGGGAACTCGATGGATTGTCCTTGTGCGAGGGCCCAAGGCAAGATGGTGGGAGCAGCGCCTGCGGCGAGGGCGGCTGCCGTTATGTGCTTGAGGAAATCGCGTCTGGAATTCATGGTCGCCGCCCGGGGCTAAAGCCCTGGTGTTTTCGGAGCTCTACTCGGCGCTGAAGCGCCGCTCTTCCACGGTATTACATTCATTCACCGTATTGCTTGCGTTTGTGAGTTTCTCGCACGGAGTTAGATGCATTGTGAGTCTCTCGTGCGCCGCGCGCGGTGCCCTTTCTATTGTGAGCTTCTCGCGAGCCGCGCGCCGTACGCTTTCTCAGGTCGTCCGACGATTATCTGGCAGCTTGCAATCTGGAATCTTTGCGTAGATTTAAGTTAACACCACCGGCCCGGAAAAGGAGAGTAAGCCAAAACCGAGCCGGTGGCTATTCCGAAGGGAAGGCGCCCCTCAGAAAGTTGAGTATCCGCTGAAATTTGCCGGTCAAGGCCTATGTTGTGAAGGCCTGGTCAGCAAGGCTTGATCAGTAAAACCTTGATCAATAAAACCAGGTGGTCCCGCGTCAAAAGCAGACGCGGGACCATTTTAGGTTTTACGGCAAGTAATAACGGAACGAGGTGAAGATCATGTTGTCGAGTCCAGAAGGCGATCCCGAGGTTCCAGTTCCTGCGACGCCAGACCACGTCTCACGGGTCACGTAAGAGTACTGGGTGCCGAACTGGAACTTGCCTTTGGGCCCGTTGTAGAAGCGGTACCAGAAGCCGAGCGTGCCCTCCATGATCGCCCGCGTATCAGCAGTGCAATGCGCGAGTGTGCCCGGATTGAATCCCGCGGTACCGGTGGTGACCGGGACGGTTTCGGTATAGCAGCCCGCGTTGCTGAACTCCGGGGCACCGTAGCCGACGTAGCCGACTGGCGCGGTCCCCGCCGCGTTCGGGTTAGCATCGAAGTCGTAGGCCCGGCCGGCGTATTCGATTCCGCCGTAGGCGTAGACATCGAGTTTCTTGCCACGATATTCGAGCGTGCCCAAACCCTGGTAGTCCCTGATCAGGTTGAGGGTTCCGTTGGCATGAATGGAAATATCGGAGAGCTGGGCTGCGCCGTAGCGACCCACTCCGGTACCTCCAAATTCATGCAAGCCGAAAATGACGTGCTTGTTGTCGACGGTCCAGCGGACGTTGAAGCCAAAACCTCCGCCTTCTTTCGACGCGTTGGATGCACCAGTCGCAGCGGTGCCGGTGCAGACAGGGTTGGTTCCCGGTTCGATGCAAGGGAAGACACGGTCGGTGAACCGGTCGGCCATGCCGAAGATCTCGTAGTGCCCGGGGCCTTGATCAAAAGCGATCTTGGCAATGACGTCGGGCGCTGGATTGGCCGTGTAATTCGAAGTGGTGTTGTAGCTATTGCTTGCGCCTGCCTCGCCGAGCAGGAAATTGTCCGTGTTTCCATGGGTGGTGAGCGTGCCTTGGGCGTTCTCCACGGCGATAGCAGCTGAGATATGTTCGTTGAAATCTTTGGTCAAGCGAATTCCATACTGCCGAGCGAAAGTGAACCCCACGTTATATTGAGGGTCAATTGTCGCAGGCCGGGCATCGTTGACTCTGCCATTATCGTCGCTGGGGGCGATTCCCGCTTTGTTCTCGGTGAGCAGGCTCCACTCCTGGCCTCCGAGGAATTTCCAGCCATTGTCAAACTTGGCCTGGCCCCAAGCCTGGCGGAGACGAAGGGTGTAACTATTCGTCTGAGTGGCTGAGGAGGTGACACCAGCGGAGAGAAAGTCGGCGGAGATGTAGCTGGAGAGCTCTACATTCTTCATACGTCCGTCGACGTACACGCTACCCCGAGACTGACGAGCGGAACCGAAGAACTCCGGGAGAGCGCTTTGCGAAGCTCCTGGCATGGTGAGGCTGTTGAACGGAGTGGGAAGATCAGCTCCCAGTTCTCGCGACCGCCGCACGAATGCAGCTTCGGCGAAGCCGCCCGGTGTAATCGTGATTCCTTGCAAGTGAATGGAGACAGGGCCGTGCATGGGGTTCTCGGGTGTCGGCGGAGCCTCTTGCGGAGTGGCCCCCGACGCTTGCGCGGCATCCTGCGGACCTGCAGAGCTGCTGCTGGTAGCTGCAGGGCTGGTGTTAGCTGCCGCCAACTGCCGCGGAGCGGCTTGCGTTGGGGCGGCATCGGTGGTGGCCGCAGTAGCTGCGGCAGATTGCTGCACCTGCCAGGTCTGCTGGCGCTGCAGTTGCTCGGTAAGCCGCTGGATCTGTAACTGCTGCGCGGCCAAGGCATCTTTCAACGCCTGGACGTCGGCGGCCGTAACCACGGTCGGGGCGGGAGCGGGAGCGGCGGCGGCCCCATTGGCAGCCGGCGTACCTGACCCGTCAGGAGTTTCTGCCCAAGCGCCGGCAGTAAGAGCTGCCAGCATCAGGGCGGCGATAAACAGGGTTCTAGTTGGTTTCATGGAATTGAATCCTCTCCTTATTTTTTGAGTTTTGATCGACGTTACTTCCCTGGGAAAAACTAACTTCGCAATCGGAGGTCGCGACTTAAGCGGCCTTCACCTTTCAAAGCCGGTGTTTCCAAGTGGTACTTCGCGTCACCGACCGTTACCATCATTACAATCAACTTAGTAGTGATTGGAACAAGCAAACTTACTCCTTCTTTGTTAACGGAGTGTTAAATTGCAGAAAAAACCGGGGGAGTTTTGCGGCGGACGGGGCCTAGGTCGAAGGGGCGAACCTCCACGAAATCATGGAACCGGCCTGTCTGAGACTCGATTGCGCGACTGCCATAGAGTTCGCCTACTCACCCTTCTGCCCGGCGACCATGGGCAGGACGCTACCCTTTTCCTTTTCATTCTTCTTGCCTGTGCGCTTGGCTTTGGTGGAATGAGGCGCCGTGCCAGCGATCAAGTCAGCCAGCGAGGTGTTTTCCAGGATTTTGGCAGCCGCGTCGCGCACGTCGAGAAACACCTGATAAAGAGCCCGATGCGGCAAGTCGCGGTTGATCAGGACGCGCAACTGCTCGGCATCAGCAAAGGGTGCTAGCGGGCCATCGATCAAACGCATGATCTCGCTCAACCGGATTTCGGCCGGGTCGCGGCGCAACTGGTAACCGCCCTTAGCTCCGCGCACGCTCTCAACCATGCGGGCGTTCTTCAGTTCGAGGAGGATCAGTTCCAGAAATTTCTCCGGAAGATCTTCTTCGTATGCGATCTCGCGGATCTTGATGGCGCCCTGATGGTGATGGCGGGCAAGCATCATCATGGCCTGCAGAGCGTAGAGTCCCTTTTGAGAGATCTTCATGGTCAGCGATTATGCCATAAAGTCCATTCTATTAGTAGACTTTATCGGCGTCACGGGTAGTGCAATCGCTGGTCCGTTTCCGCGCGAGATTCAGAATGCCCATTGCCAACGTGATCAGTAATTTACGGAGATCCCGGTTGGGCGGTAGGTGAAGGGTGTGCATCCCATTGCAGTTTCGGAAAGGAATTCTGCGGTACCTGATCTGGATTGATTCCTGGCCTAGCGTTGTGATTCTGGTCCGACGCGCAAGACCTGGAGGGTGACGTTGTCGGGCGCGCCGCGTTTCCGCGCCAGCTTGACCAGCGCCTTACAACATTCTGCCGGGGGTTTATTGCTCACCGCGTTTTCCAGTTCTTCCTCAGTCACGACGCTCCAAAGGCCGTCGGTGCAAAGCAGGAGATCGTCTCCGTCCTCTAAGGCCAAACCCTGTTCGGCGCCATCGACGGCGAGTTCCCTTCCCGCTCCCAGTGCGGCGGTCAGGATGTGGCGCTGGGGGTGCTTTTCGGCGTCTTCGGCGCGGACGATGCCGCTCTCCACCAGCCGGCCAACGTAGGAATGATCGCGAGTGAGGCGCATAATGCGGGCGTCGCGAACCAGGTAGAGGCGGCTGTCTCCGACGTGGGCGAAGTACAGCTGCCGGCCGCGGAGAACGGTGGCGGTGCAGGTCGTCCCCATGCCCTGGAATACCGGATGGCGCTCGGCAAAGTCCTGGATGCGTGTGTGGGCCGCGGTCAAGGACTCAACCAGCGCGGCCTGGGGATCGTCGCCCGCGGCCTGATCGTAGACTGCGCGAACCGTTTCAACCGCGAGGCGGCTGGCTTCCTGACCGCCCTCGTGTCCGCCCATGCCGTCGGCAATCACGGCTAATCGTCCCTTGCGCTGGAAATCCTGGTCGTTGGGCGGTTCCCAGTAGAGGTAGGAATCCTCGTTATTGTCGCGCTGGCAGCCCACATCGGTGAGGCTGGCTACTTCGACTCCAGGTCTGACATTCATGCAGTCAACAGACATCCGTTCGCAACCTCGACCGGCAGCGCGCAAGCCATCCATTTGACCAGCGCGAAGCCAACTTCCCTGCCGGGAGGACCGAAGCCGCGCCGTGCCCCGGCCATTATAGACAAGAGCGGGCGCAAAAGTGCAACTGGGACCTAGAATCCGAAAAATGTGACAGGCGGTCGTTCGTACGGAAGAGCACGAAAAGAAAAAAGCCGCGATGGTTCGCGGCCCGTCCTGAACTTGGGAAGTCAGATGCTTGGTGGTGTCCTAATTTCGTGGAGCAAAAGCCTTTAACCGCGAAGTGCGCAAAAGATTCGCGAAGGTCGCGAAGAAAAGCAAAATCGAAATCGGGACACTACCAGATGCTTGATCTACTTGCCATCGTGCTTGTCTTTGTAGATTTCCTTGCTGGTCTTGTTCTGCTCCTTGTTGAGCTGCCGTTGCTCGTGCTTGGTCAGGTGACCGTTGTGGGCGGCCATATCAGCCTTCTCCTGGTTATCGATGTGCTGTTCCTGGTTTTCGACGTGCGCAGCCTGTCCGGGCGTCATGGTGCCGTTCTTCTCGCCGTTGGCGATCCGGTCCTGCTGATTCTGTTCCCGGGCGTTGACTTCGTTGACGCGAGGATGATTGGGATCGACTACTCCCGGTCCAGCGCCGGATGTGTCTTGGGTTTGAGCAGCGGCGGCGCCAACAAACATGAGGCCTCCCGCTGCCAGTACTAATAGCGATTTTGCAATTTTGTTGACCATGGGCAATTAAAACCCCCGAATTGAAGTTTAGTTGCGGGTTGCCAGGGCCGCGAATTACGAACGGGAACGTCCACCCGACGACAGTCTGGGGAAGGTTTGAAGTAACCATCCGCTGATTACCGGCGTTACACACTATCCAATCAGGCTGGAAGGGTCATCTTAGGGGTCGCGCCGGAGGCCATCTGCGATGGCGTCGGAAACGGTGAGGCGTATAATCCTGCCCGGTTGGAGGGGCTGTCATGAAACTTACGGACACGATTGCATTGGTACTGAAGAGCAAGGACAACAGCAGAATTCTATCCGTGACGCCCGATCAGTCCGTGTATGAGGCAGTTGAGAAAATGGCCGTGGAGAGCGTGGGCGCATTGCTGGTTGTTTCCGAGGGGAAGCTGGTGGGCATTCTGTCGGAACGCGACTATGCGCGCAAAGTGATTCTGAAAGGCCATTCTTCCAAGCAGACTCCGGTGAGCGACATCATGACCTCGCCGGTCGTCTTCGTGACTCCGCGGCACGCTGTGGACGAGTGCATGTCGATCATGACGCGGCACCGATTCCGCCATCTTCCCGTGATCGGAGAGAATGACGCCGTGGTGGGTGTGGTTTCCCTGGGCGATCTGGTGAAGTGGATCGTATCTGATCAGGCTCAGACTATTCAGGAGTTGGAAGGCTACATCACGGGAAGGTACCCGGGATAAGGACACGTCGTCATCCACCTCGTCATCCCCTCCTCGTCATCGCCTCCTCGTCATCCCCAATCGGTGGAGGAGAGCCACCGGAGAGAGTACGTCAGTAACCTGTCACCTCCCAATCGTTGAGTAGACAATATCCATACGGCAAGGCCTGCTTTCCGCGGGCGCTGGGAAAGTTGTGCGCGAAGGTGGGGTACGCGCGCCGGTAGCAGAAGCACCCGCTATGGAAGATCACCGGACTGAGCGCTTTGGTCGCTACGAGATCCTGGCCGAACTGGGCCGGGGAGCGATGGGTATCGTCTACAAGGCGCGTGATCCGAAGATCAATCGCGTGGTTGCGGTAAAGACTATTTCCCTGGCTGGTCAGGCACCTGAAGAGGAACTCGAGTATCGCGAGCGGTTTTTCCGGGAAGCTGAAGCGGCAGGGCGCCTGTCGCACCCTGGAATCGTAACCATCTTCGATGTGGGCGAGGAGCCAGAAACGCACGCTCCTTATATCGTCATGGAATTTGTTGCGGGGCAGTCTCTCGATAAGGTGCTGCTGGCGCGCAACGACAATAAGTTGCCTCCCGAGGTGGCCCTTCGAGTCGCGCTTGAGCTGGCCGAGGCTCTGGATTGTGCGCACGGTCAAGGCGTGGTCCATCGCGATCTGAAACCGGCAAACATTCTGGTGACTGGAGACGGCCACGTAAAGATCGCCGACTTCGGAGTGGCGAAGTTGAACCTGGCGAACCACACATCAGGAGGGCGTGTTCTAGGCACACCCGCTTACATGTCGCCCGAGCAGTTAGGTGGCGAAGCAGTGGACGGACGGTCGGACTTATTCTCTCTCGGTGTGGTTTTGTACACGGTGTTGACGGGTTACAGGCCGTTTCAAGGAAGCAGCGTCCACACAGTCGCATTCAAAGTCGTCAACCGCGATCCTGTGCCGGCGACGATTCTTGATACCGAATTGCCGCCGGGGCTCGACTACATCATCATGCGAGCGATCGCGAAGGATCCGCGGCAACGCTACCAGCGCGGGATGGAAATGGTGCTGGATATTCAGGAGATGCAGCAAGGACGCGAGCCCTGGAGCAAAGCAAAGCACCCAGATTCCGCCGGAGATCCGCTGCAATCGGTCGCTGAAACCGGCAGATTCCAGTCCCTGGGCCCACTGGCGGCTCCGAGCGGGCGCCGCTCTAACAGCGGTTCTTCGAAGCTGCAACTGAGAGCGGCGGACAGGCTGCTGGGGATGATGCGAAAGCAATCTCTCGCCGGCGCTTTGCTTGCGGCCGGACTTCTCGTACTTGGACTTCGCGTGGAGCATCTTGTCTGGCACCAGGAGGCGCTACCTCCGGCAGCAATGCGAACAGCCCCTCCTGCGCCCAGCATCGCGGACACTTCTCGCGTGAGGGCGAACTCCGTTGCAATTGCAGGCGGAAGCCATCTCTCTGATACTGCTACAGAGGGGCGCCATTTAAGCTCTCGAGTCCCGGCGGCGCTATTGGAAATCCAGGTAGACCACAAGTTTGTCGACGCGAATTTCTCGATCTGGGTCGATGATCTGCTGACCTACACGCATTCTTTGGAAGGAACACAAAAGAGACATTTGGTCATGTTTCACCAGGTCGAGGGCCATGAATTCCATGCCGTGCAAGTGCCGCCTGGAAAACATCTTGTCAAGGTGCAGGTCAGCCCCGGCGCTGGTCTCTCTGAGCAGGCGGGCACAATCGAGGGAAAGTTCGCCAGCGGCAAGGAAACGATGTTGCGGGTTAACTTCGATAACCGCGGCCAGATGAACCTGAGCTTGCAATAGCCGGAGAGGGCTCTTCCGGCGCGGGTTCCAGCGTGTATCCGGAATGGGCGGCGTCGTTGTGGAACATCTGCACAGTCTCCAGCGAGTAGTCGTGCAGGTCCTTGCCGATCAGGCTGACCTTTTTGAGCACGTCGGATGTGACAGTAATAATGTGGCAGCCGATTTCGTCAGCCTGGAAGATGTTCAGGAGCTCGCGTGGGCTGGCCCAGACCAGCTGCATCTTGGGTTCGGGCGCCATTAACTCCAGCGCGGATTTCATGAGCGGGAGGGGATCGCGGCCGGTGTCGGCAACTCGTCCGGCGAAGACGGAGATGTAGGACGGCGCGCCTCCGAGAAGAGCTTGCGCGATGTGGCGGACCTGATCGAGCGCGAGAACCGCGGTGGCGTTCACCTGAATGCCTTCGGCGCTCAAGCGGTGGATCAAGTTGTACATCGGCTCCCGGCGCGTATTTGTGACCGGAATCTTTACGTACACGTTCGCAGCCCAGCGGGCGATCTTGCGGGCCTGGCGCTCCATCTCGGTTTCGTCATCGGCAAATACTTCGAAGGAGATGGGACGGTCCGGAATCTGCTGGAGGATTTCACGCGCGAAGCGTTCATAGTCGGTGACGCCTGCCTTCCGCATCAGGGTTGGATTGGTGGTGAAACCCTTGATGTAGGGTTGCCGATAAAGCTCGAGCATGCTGGCCTTGTCGGCTCCGTCGGCGAAGATCTGAACGGTCAATTCAGACACGGACTTCATCTTTACTATTAGACTCCTTCAAGCTGGAGGAGATGATCCAGTCAGCGGCTTCGCGCAACGATCTGACGGTAGCTTCCGGAGGTTGCGCCGGCTTGCTCTCGCGGTAACCGTAGTCAATCAAAATGGCCTTGCAGCCTGCCGCGTGGCCGGCATCAATGTCACGCCAGCGATCGCCCACTATAAAGCTACGGGAAAGATCGATATGGTGCTTGCGCTGGGCCTCGAGCAACAGTCCGGGTTGAGGCTTGCGGCAAGCGCAACGATCCGCATCGTCATGATAGCAGACGAAGATATCGTCGATCGACAGCGAGGACGCGAGGGCTTGATGGATGGCCTCGATGGCAGCGCGGGTCTGGGTGCCACGCGCCACATCCGGCTGGTTGGTGACGACGAACAAATCGAATCCATGCGCCTTCAAGTCGAGTAGCGCCGACGCGACCCCGGGCAGGACCTCGAGTTCCTCCACTCCGGATGGAGGAAACGGTTTGCCATCGCGAACGACGGCACGATTGATGACGCCATCGCGGTCGAGGAAGACTGCCGGACGGAGTTGGTCATTGCCGTGGCTGGTTGACTCCCACTTGGTTTGCTGCTGCTTCACCCCCGGATGAGAAACCAGCAGATGCCACACCACGGCCTGAAACGCCTCTGCGTGCGGGGTGATGTGGGCGGGGTTGACGGTCGGAATAAGGATGCAAATGTCGGCTACCTTAGCAGTGTGGCCGCCATCGCGGCCGACGATGCCTAAGATCTTCGCGCCTACAGTCTTTGCGTATTGCAGAGCGGCAACCAGGTTGGGGCTGACATTCTTTTCGAGATCTCCGCCACCCACTGAAAACACGAGGATGAGATCGTTGGCGCACAGGCGGCTGACCCGGAGCCACGCCTCGAAGACGGTTGCCCAACCTTCGTCGTTGACGCGGGCTGTGAGTTCGGAAACATTGTCCGTGGGAGCGTAAGCCTCGATCCCCGCGATCTTGCGGAAGTCGTTCACGGCATGGGAAGCGTTGGCGGCGCTGCCTCCTACTCCGAGGATAAACAGGCGGCCACCGGAAGCCCGCGTCTGCACAAGCAATGAGGCGGCGTTTTCGATGCTGGCGGCGTCCAGGCGGTCGATTACTTCTTTGGCTTCTGCCAGAAACTGTTGCGCGAATGTATTCTTCGTGGTCATTACTTATACTTATTGCGCTTGCTTGATCAACACAGGGTGACTCCCCGCGCCGCCAGGAATTCGGCCGTCTCCTGCAACCCGGCCGGAGAACCGATCTCGTAGAAGCGCTCCCGCACTTCGAACGCTGCCAGTTGTTGGTGTTGCAGAAGGTTGGCATACAGCTCGGCAAGATCGATAGCTTTTCCGGCCGGCAAAGTTTGGAAGGCTTCCGCGCGAAAAACTCCGAGTCCGTAGTCGATGTACCGCATGCGGGGAGTGCGGTCGGTCTTGCTGTACGCGATAATTCTTCCTGACTCGAACTCGACGTTGCTGGTGTCCCATTTTCCTTCGTTGCGAAAAACCGTCATCATTCCCGACATGCCGCTGCTTCGCATAGAAGAGGATTCGAAGTGCCGGGCAATCGCAGCGTAGTCGCACGGAAGATAGGAATCACCGTACATAACAAAGAAAGGGTCGCCTAATTTGGGCAAGGCATTTCTGATGGCTCCGGCCGTGCCCAACAAGGCAGGCCCGTCCGATGAGTAGTCTACCTGAAGGCCCAGGGCAGCGCCGTCGCCGATGGCGCGCTGGATCAACTCTCCGAGGTGCGCAACACAGAATACGACGCGGCGGATGCCCTTCGACTGCAGCAGGCGGAGTTGATGAACAGCAAAGGGTTCGCCGTTCACTTCGAGCAGCGACTTCGGGACGGTTTCCGTCAAGGGCCGCAGGCGCGTAGCGAGGCCGCCGGCGAGAATCGCTACGGCGGGCAATGGATTCGGCGCTGGAGTCAACTCCGCATTCTCCTAGGAATGAGCCACCACCGTGGTTCCGGCGAAGTCGAACTGCATGCGGACTTCCCGAAGTCCAGCAGCTCTCATCACCGATCTGAGGCGAGTCTTCTCTTCCGTGTAGAACATGAGAAATCCGCCGCCACCGGCGCCGATCAATTTGCCGCCAAGCGCGCCGTTGGCTCTCGCGAGTTCATATAACTGATCGATTTCACTGCTGCTCATACCCGGAGACCGTTTTTTCTTGTGCTCCCAGTGCACGTTCATCAAGTCTGCAAACTTCTTTAAGTCCCCGGCCAACAATGCGTCGCGACTCTGCAAGCCCAATTGCTTGGTGAAGTGAAGATTCTCGAGCATTGCAGAGTTGTTCTGTTTGGTTCTTGAATCCTGGTCGCGGAGAATGTCGGATGCATTGCGCGAGCTTCCTGTAAAGAACAAAAGCAAGTTGTCTTCGAGGTTCGCGAGAGTTTCGGGCAGGATTTTCAGCGGTTCGACGAGCACGCGATCATCCGGCAGAAACTGGAAGCAAGTGATGCCGCCGAAAGCCGAGATGTACTGGTCCTGCTTGCCGATGGGTTCGTTGAGCAGCTGGAGTTCGATGTGACACGCCTGCTCCGCGAGGTCTCGAGGCGGCACGAAATCCCGCTTCAGCGTGTGTAGAGCACATAACAGAGCGGTGGTGAAGCTGCCGGAAGAGCCCATGCCGGTACCGGCCGGGATGTCGGAGAGGCTGACAATTTCAAGATACGGCCCGGTGACGCCGGTCAACTTCAGTGCCTCGCGGATGATGGGGTGCTGGATCTCCTCGACGCGCTCCACATCTTCGAACTTCGAGTACTTGACAATGATCCGCGGGCGAAACGCTTCGTTGATGGTGATGTAGACGTACCGGCTGATGGCGGCAGAGATGACAAAGCCGGTGTGCTGCCGGTAATAAGACGGGAGGTCGGTGCCACCGCCGCCGAGGCAGATTCTCAGCGGACTCCGGGTGATGATCATCGAGCGGACCCGCGTCGGGGGCAGGACGCGTTCGCAGGGGTCATCTTCGCAAGAATCATCCTTGAATCATATGCGAATCGGCTCTTGCAGGTCGAGCGCAGGAGCCGAGCTCGTTATTCCACGTCGTCATTGCAGATCAAAATCGGCCGTGCGGGTTTTGCTGGAGCCGCCCAACGAATCGATAGCCCGCAACTCCACGCGATAGGAGCCGGAGTCCAGCTGGGCAACCGGCAATTTGACTCCCATTGGAATCACCGGGACCCCGGCTGGTCCCTTGGGGAGCCGGTTGCGGAAATGAAATTTCTCCACTCCAGTCTTGCGTTCAACAACTCTTAGCTCAAATGCAATCTCTGGAGGATTCGGATCTTTCATGTGTGGTTCATAGAGTTCGGCGTAGATGGCGGCAGTGTCGGTTTTCTTGAACTGGTTGGATGCAGAGGGTGAAATCTGCATACCCTGCACCACCAAAGGAGTCCTGTCTTCGAGCAGCTGGCTGTCCAGATCCGTGGAGACCTCGGCAGCGCGGCGAACGTTGTTGCTGAGCGCCATCGCGCTCATGCTGAATTCCTGACCGAGGTAGGGGTCAATCGAGAGCGGCGCGTCGAGTTTGCCAAAACTCTCATTGCCGGAACTGAAGACGACTTTTAGTTTGTAATTGCCGGAGGCGATTCCAAACTGGTTTTCGTAGCGGAAGGGCTGCTTCTGGAATTCTTCCACTTGTTTCTTGTCGTCGAGGTCAACATTCACGGTGTCGCTGAAACGCGCGGCGATGGAAGCGTCCGGCTTGTATGCGATACCCAGGATGTTGACGGCGGCATGTTGTTTTCCTTTCACCTTCTCAAACTTCAACGCCGCCGAAGGAATCTCAATCGCCAGGTGGACCTGGGCGGTGTTAGGCGAGGTGTAGAAGAAAGGCAACTGCATCACAGCGGTAACGTTGCCCTGCATCTCGCTGCCGGCGCGCGCCTCCAGGTCTTTCTCGACGGCATTGCCGGCTAGAAGATCTGCTGGCCTTACGTTGCAATAGCCGCTGCGGGCGCGGACATTGGTGCCTCCGCGCTCCACTTTTACCTTCAACGTGTGGCAAGTTCCTTCGGGCGAGCCTGCGGGCTTGTATCCAAGCAGATAGTACTGGTTTTGATCCTTACCGATCTTTTGCAGACCGCCCAGCAAGTCGTTGGTATTCACGATGACAAATCCGCCGGTGCCGTCGGCGAGTTGATAGAGAACCTGCTGGTTGGTAGAAGCACTGGGAGGAAATTGGGGCACAATCTGCCTGGGCTGATTGTAGGGATTGTTTAGATTATTGTTCGGGCTCGTTCCGCCGGGCCTGCTTCCACCAGTGGTGCCGCCGCCGGTCGTCCCGCCGCCAGTCTTGCCACCGCCTCCCGTCCCACCTCCACCGGTTCCACCTCCACCGGTTCCGCCGCCGCCGTGACCGCCTCCTCCGCCAACTCCGCCACCACCACCACCTCCTCCTCCTCCTCCTCCTCCTCCTCCATGTTGTTGTGGATCCAACTCAGCAAAGGCCGCCAACCTGGGCATTGGCTGAAAGTTCGTTCCCGAATAGTGAAATGCGGCGGGAACGTATGATCCGGATCGGGAATGGGTTGAAGGCGGCGCCAGACCGCTGTGAGGCGCCGTCATGTCTGGAGTCACGAGACCACGAACATCGATGGGATAGATAGCTACGTTCGCTTTATTGCAGGTATCGATGACCGCAGTGAGTTCCGACTCGTATTCGGGGTTCAAGGCAAAACCAGACGTCAGCATGACCAGGGACTTGCGGCCGGGCACGGTAGAAAGGTCCTTCGCCAGATTGCGCAGGGCGAGGAGAACGGTCTGGACGCCGAAGTCAGCTTCCGCATTCCCCAGCGATGGGCCCAGGGACGGAGTTGCGAGAGATGCCACCATTACCGGTGGCTGCGCGTTCGGCGAAACTGATGATCCCTTTAAGCCCGCCACGACTTGCTTCAGGCGCTCTGGATCGGCAGTGAAGTTCTGCGAGATGTGCACCGTGCCGCCAAACTCCGCAACGGCAATCAAATGGTCGGGACCGGCGTTCGCATCGATAAACTTGGCAGCTGCATCCCGGGCTCTGGCCTGGTCACCTATATCCATGGTGGAGTTATCAAAGAACAGGACGAGGTAGCGAGGCTTTGCAGTGCCGGAACCAGTGCTCTCCTCAAAAGAGAAACTTGTCACGGATTGCTCTTTGCCATCTTCCCAAACCTTGAAATCTTTTTGAACGAGGTCGCGGACGTATTCTCCTTTCTTATCGGTGACCACGGTATCGACGAGAACCAGGCGGGTCTCGGTGCGTATCACGCCGATGTCGGCCGTGTCGGCTGCGGCGGGCTGTTGGGCGTATGCCACGGAGTTCGAACCTGCTTCGAGAAACATCCAGCTAAGACAGATCAGGCTAATCAGAAGAACCGGCCGGCGATCGCGCATAACTCACCTCCAAAATGTCTGTTTAACGAATCTCCACGGTCCCGTTTTCTGCGGACATCAGTTGCCCTTCCGCGTCTCGTACGACCAGCCGCACCAGATAACTTCCCGGCTTTACGTCGAAGCTGCTCTTCAAGGTACGGCCGGAGTCCAGCTTGTGCTCTAGAGTCTCATCCTTCAAATGCATGGTGAGGATCTCTTCCGTGCCCTGAACGAGGTTTCCGTTGCGATTGAACACGGCGAACGCACATGTCAAGACGTTGTTATTGCGGCCATCGGCTTTTCGAAAGCGCAGACGCTTTATGTCGACGTGGGCGAGGATGACAAGCTTGGCATCCCCATCAGTCGTTTTGTAAAACTGCGTGTGCAGATTGACGGGAAGATTGTGTAACTCCTCCTGAGAATACATTGCGTCTACTATTTCCTGCTTCGCTTGCTCGTCAGGGCTGGTGAAGTTCTTGGGTGCGTAATAGCCGCGGCGGGCTTGCAACGTCAACTTTTGCGGACTCTTCAGGGTCACCTTCAATTCGTGAAAGCTGCCATCGAGCTTGAGGTTTTGCGGAACGAAGGCCAGCACGTAGGAATACTCAGGAGTGTCGGCAACACGGCGGAAGCCCTCGTCAAAATCGTTGTTGTTATGGAAGAAGACACCGCCAGTGCCGTCTGCGAGGACCGCGAGCAGGTCGTCCTGAGCAGAGGCGGCCTGGGTATCAATCAAGATCTTACCGCCCGAGGACGGGATCGATTGAGTCGGGTCTCCGAACGAGGGCGGGACGTACAGCCCGCGAGCATCGAGTGTGTTGACGACAACTTGCGAGCGCACGGCACGATCGATGATCTGAGTGTAGTCAAACTCCAGGTGCGGAGTGATGAATCCGGGAGAAACCAGGACGACGCTTCGCTGGCCGGGCATCCGGGATAGGTTGCGGACGACGTCGCTGAGTAAACCAAGAGAGATGCGGCTTTCGTGGTCCCCCGCGCTCAGTACGTTTGAGCTGGTGGCTTGTACTAACGCTGCGGCCAGAGCTGCCGCAGTTTGGGGCGTTTGGCCAGGATTGCACGGAAGTGCATCCTGAATAGCAACCTGCGTAGCCTGCGGATCGTTCTTGTTGAGGATCTGATCGGCCTCGTAGTAGCTGATATCTGGGCAATCGTGCCCAAAGCCGCGGGCGATGGGACGGGGCTGGAGACGAAGCAGGGTTGCGTGGAGCTGGACGCGATCGTCGGTGAAGTCGAGTGTGGTTTGGCCCGATGTGGTGAAGATGGCGGCACGATCCGTGGGCCGCAATGCTCCAAAGTGGCGCTCCGCGGCTTCCCGTACGCGGGCGAGGTCGCCGAATTCCAGGTGCACATCGTCGAACAGATAAACCACAAAACGCTCAGGCACAGCGGGCACGTTCCCGGTGTTGGAAGGAATGTCGTCTGAGTTTTCAGCCGACTGCTGACGCGCCTTCGCCGCCAGAGCTCCGGGCTGCTCGACTTCGAACTGGGTGATCATCTGTGGCTTGCCCTTGTCGAAGATCTGGAAATCCTCCTGGCGAAGATTCCCAATGGCGCGCCCCTGGGAGTCGCGAACCACGGCGCGCACCACGACCAACTTTACGTTGACCTTGAATGTGGCAGGTTCGTCGTGAGACGCAAGTTCCGCGGAGTTCTGCTTAGTCTCGGAGGCCTGCGTGGGGCTTGGAGAAGCAGCCGGCTGAGAAGTGTCCTGCGCGAGCGCGGGAGTGGGGCCGGCGAAAAAGCAGATCAAGGACAACAGAAAACAAGCAACCAGACTGCGGACGCAGAAGACGCCTGCCGCCACACCGCTGAGCGCAACGAGCCGCTTGGCTTCCGGGGAACTACTCATAAGACTCCAGCCATCGCCGGGGGAAGGCAGGGCGGACTCAGGCACCCACAGACAGGTCCTGCGGGCTACAAATGCTGCCAGCCACTATACACCTGTCCCCACTGGCTAGCGAGGTAATGGGATCGAAGCAAAAGTCCATGCTAGCTTCTACCATGGACGGGAAATGGTGAAATTCGACTGGACCGAGGGACCGCTGGCGGAAGGCCTACGCCTCTATGAGGCGGGCGAGTTCTTCACCGCACACGAGGCATGGGAGACTGTGTGGCTGGTTTTGCCCGAGCCGGAGAAAACTTTCCTGCAGGGATTGATTCAGGTAACTGCGGCGTTCCATCATCTGCAGCGCAACAATCCGCTGGGAACCACGCTCTTGTTGCAAGCTGCCTTGCGGAGGCTCGACCGCTATCCGGCATCTTTTGGCGGCATTTCGGTCGCGTTGCTCCGCGACGACATACGCGAGCGATTGCGAACGCTCGAAGCGGACGAGCTGGAATCGGGCGAATCGGCATCCCATCTGGTTTCGCCCCGCATACGACCGAGCTAGTACACGGCCGCAAAGCCAAAGAATCTTATTTTGCGGCGAGGAGGTTACGGAGCTTGCGAACGGCGCGGGGAGTCTCTGCTGCCGTTGTGTTGCCGAAGCCCAAGATGAAGCCAGGGCGCGCCACATTGCCCTGATAGCAGCGGGAAAGAGGCCAAAGCCAAAGATCCTGCCGGGCGGCTCGCTCGGCAAGCTCCTGATCACGGCTTCCGGGTTGCAGCGCGACCGCCAGATGCATACCTGCCTCGTCCCCGATCACCTCAACCATCGCCCCGAGTTCCTTCCTGATGCTATCGACCAGCACACTCCTTCGCTCGCTGTAGAGAACCCTCATCCTTCGAATGTGGCGCGCAAAATGGCCTTCGTCGATAAAGTCAGCGAGCACGTCCTGAAAGAAAGTGGGGGGACCCAGATCCATAGCACGGCGGATTCTGTGAAAACGGTCGACGAGGTCCAATGGAATCACGATATAGCCGAGGCGCAAAGAAGGAAATAAGACCTTGCTGAAGGTCCCGATGTAGATCACGCGAGCGCTGGTGTCGAGTCCCTGCAGCGAAGCGATCGGCATACTCTCGAAGCGATACTCGCTGTCATAGTCATCCTCGATAATCCACGATCCCGTGCTTTGGGCCCAGTCGAGCAGTTGCAGGCGGCGCGAGGCGCTCATGGTTACGCCGAGCGGAAACTGATGAGAGGGCGTCACAAACGCGGCCCTCGCCTTACGGCATCGATTGATGCCTGCGGAGACATCCAGACCTTCTTCGTCCACAGGAACGGGTACCAGACGACAGCCATTCAAGGTGAAGGCTTCCTGCGCCAGGCGATAACCAGGCTCCTCCACCCACACCGGGCTGCCCGGGTCGAGGAGAACGCGAGCCGAAATCTCGAGTGCCTGCTGCGAACCGCCGACGATCATGATCTGCTCCGCGTTGCAGTGCAGCGATCGCGCGGTTCTAAGATAATTCGCTACCGTTTCCCGAAGGGGTTTAGAGCCCATCTGGTCGCCGTAGTGAAACGACCCCGCGTCCAAACTTCTGCAACGACGCGTGACCAGGTTCGTCCAGATGTGAAGTGGAAATTGATCAAACGCAACATGCCCTACCCTGAAGGGCCCCGAGCCACGCAACCACGGGAGATTTTCAACACGCCGAAGGTTCAAAGAGCGGCGCGCAGTCGGCCGGAGGCTGGACCGTGCCGCTGCAAATCGCGCTTGGGCTGGTTTGCTCGATATGAACTGGTCCGGAAGCGAAGCGGAAACGACAGTCCCTGCCCCGACGCGGCTCTCGAAGTAGCCTTCAGCCAGGAGCTGTGCATGCGCGTTCAGAACGGGGAATCGCGAAATACGAAGCTCCGACGCAAGTACGCGGGTCGAGGGAATGCGCTGCCCCGGGCGCAGACTGCCATCGAGAATTGCTGCTCGATATGCGTCATAGACCTGCCGGTGCAGCGGCTTTGGCGCCTTCCGGTCCACGACAATTATTGGGAGGATTCCGGAAGGTACTCGCTTCATTTCGGCGGATCATAATGGCTATGTCAAACTCCCGTCAAGTGGATATGGACTCCGACCACTTTCGGATTCATTGTAAGACTGGGGCAAGCCTATGTCGTCCGTCGTTTCCGCCAGACCAAACTATGAACATTCGACTGCGGCCGTATCGCAGGCAGAGCAAGCAACGAGCCTTTTTGAGGCCTTGCCAGCGTTCCCTGCCCTTGCCGGGCGAGCGTGTGCGCGAATTGCCATCAAAGCCAAGGGCAGGATTCTTCTGATGGATGCGGCGGACCTTGTCGCGGTCGAGGCCCAGGGAAACTATGTTTTGCTACACCGCACGTTAACCTCGCATATGCTGCGGGAGTCCATCGTGGCGATGGAAGGAAAACTCAATCCATACGGATTTGTGCGGATTCATCGATCTGTACTAGTGAACGGCGCTTTGGTAGAAGAAATTCAGCCATCGTCCACGGGCGAGTACTTAATCCGCGTGAGTGGAGGAAGAGAGTACACAGCCACCCGCACTTACAAGAAGAATCTGCAACTCTTTGCGGATTCATGGATCGGCATGAGCGGTTTTGCCGCAGAGTAGACGCTGTCTGCATACTGCGGCGCGGTACTTGCGCCGCCACGCGAGTTGCTGCGGCGGAGATCGGCCAGTCGCGTTTCCAGCATGGGGCCAGGGGCGGTTTATTCGCGGGCACGTCCTGTTCCGCTGCAATCGGAGCACTTGGTGCGCAAGAACGCAACTCCCTGCTCTCCATTCACGGTTTGCACGATGAAACCTGTGCCCCCGCAAATCTGGCAGGCATCTTCGGCTGCTTCGTGCCCGAGAACATCACGCATTGGTTGCAAGAATTCAAAGCCGTGACGAAAGGTGCTTCGGTTCCGCACCACAGCACGGGCGATTGCGACGGTTATCGGCAGTTTGATCCTCAGCTCGACGGTCTCTCCGATTTTAAGTGCGACAGGTAGAATTGCAGCGATGCCGGACTCACCGATCTCCAGACTCAGTCCGGGCACGACTCCACTTTTCGAATAAACCATCACTTCGGTTTGTAACTTAAATCGCAGGTAACGCCGCGTGTTGCCTTCACTGCCTGGCTCGCTTTGCCGCTCCGCCGTTTGATCTTTTTCTGTGTCCCTGCCTATTATTTCGTTCTTCTCTCTGCTGTCAGTCACTGCACTGCTGTCCTATAAATTCACCTACTGAGCGTCCAAAGATACCGATGCTTCCGCACAAGAGTTTGTACGCCGTGAACCGTAAGTTATGAATTATCCCAACCCTGGATTAGCTCACTGCCATTATCGGGATGTGTTTGTTTCTTGACAGCTATTAGATGCAGGCGAATGGAGATTCGCTCCATTGCCGCAGTCCTCGCGCCCGCAAGATCACTTCCACCAGCCCCCGTTCTCCACCGATGGTGAACGTCAGACCACTTCGAATCTCGAATGGCGATATTTAGCTCGGTGATCCTCCGGATCCACCCGCGGGAACCGGTTCCGACCTCCCCCGCGCTGCGATCCTCAACGTTGCCGCTGGTTTACTAGCGGGGGCTCTTGCCGTACTGCTTGCAATACGACGAATTTGACGGTCTGTTCTGCTCTGTGTAATCCTCGTGGTGTTCTCAGGTGCCCCACAATGGGGGCTTAATAGGGAAGCTGGTGAAATCCCAGCGCGGTCCCGCCACTGTTACGAGGTACACCGTTTCGTAGTCCCACTCAGCTTTGATCGCTAGTAAAGAAGATCGCTGGGGAAGGTGAAACGGTTCACGGCGATAATGTTGTGACCTCGGAGCCAGGAAACCTGCCCGGGAACGGTGTGCGACTTGCCTGCGGAGAACAGGAAGCGTGCGAATCGTCTTTCGACCCTCTCGCCGCTCCAGTTCCAGAAGCAACTTCCGCATATAAGTCTGCCGCTAATCCACACAAGTGGGGTAGATTGCCATGAGTAGTATTGCCACTAAACGCGGTGATGGCGGCCAGACAGGTCTCGCCGGCGGCATCCGGGTTTCAAAATCAAGTCTAAGGGTCGAGGCTTACGGCACCGTCGACGAATTGAATGCTGCGATGGGTCTTGCCCGCGCCCTCTGTCAGGACGAAGACCTGCGAACGAGAACCGCGGCGATTCAAAAGGAACTGTTTCGCGTCGGCGCCGCGCTGGCTACGCCCACCGAGAGCGCCAAGGCGGACGTGCCGGTGACACCTGAGTTGGTGGACGCCCTCACCGAGCAAGTCCATCAGATCGAATCCATCGAAGGAGTTCTCTCCGACTGGTCCATCTCAGGAGAGCACACAGCCGCCGCCGCTTACGATGTGGCTCGAACTGTTTGCCGTAGGGCTGAGCGCAATGTTGTCCGGCTTGCCGAATCTGGAGAAGCAGTCGACCCAAATGTCTTGGCTTACCTGAATCGTTTATCCGATCTGCTTTGGTTGTTTGGACGCAAGCTGGAGTTCGATGCGGGAGTGAGCGGTTCCCTGCGGGCTGCTAATGGCAAGGCCGGCCCCCGCTGGTCGCGCGCCTGGTAACGATTCCAGAGAACTGATCCTATGCGTCGGTCCATACGAACGATCATTCCTCCTGTGCTGCTGATCTTGTTAGTAGTAGCGATTGCGAGAGCAGTGCACACCTACGCTTCTCCGCCGGGCGGACTTCAATTGCCCGCGTTGGAAAGAGAAGAGGGAGATGCGCGAGTTCGGATGGGCAAGTTGCAATACCCGAGAGAAGCCGTCGATAGCGACGAAGTCACGGTCGGCATCGCACGTCCCGCACACCGTATCGTTTCGCAGTATTGGTGCATCGACGAGTTCGTTTATTCAATCGTCCCGCCTCGGGATGTGGTTGCAGTGAGCCAAAGTGCTTACGCGGAAGAAATCAGCAACGTTATTCAGCTTGTACAGCAATTCAAGCCCGCCGTCGCGACCGATGTCGAACGTGTCGTCGCGCTCGATCCAGACCTAATGTTTGTCTCCAGAGAAGGTCGAGCCGACTACACAAGTCTCGCTCGGAGTTCCGGCGTACCGGTGTACCGCATGGAGACAAGTTTCGAAACTCTCGATCAGATCGAACAAAATATTCGGCTGGTTGGATATATGACCGGCCAAGATGAAAGCGCCGCCCACGAAGCTGCCCGGTTTCACGCGGCAATTGAGAAGGCAGTGTCAATGAAGCCGCCAGGGTCGGCGAAACCCCGCATCCTCGGCCTGGGTGGGCTCTACATCTACGGCAGCAAAACTTTATTTCAAGACGTAGTGACCAGACTTGGCGGTGTCAATGTCGGTGCTGAAAACGGACTTGTTGGTTATGACTCGGTGAACTTCGAGCAACTCGTTCGCTGGGATCCCGAGTGGATCATCGCAGGCGCAAAGACCGGGGATACGAAACAAGTTTTGGCTGCCCTGATGTCCGATTCCGCAATCTCTTTAACTCAAGCGGCACGAAACGGCCACATCGTCGTCTTCGACAACCGCGTATTCCTGCCAATGTCGCCTTACACTTCGATTTTTGTTCAGGCGATTGCCGACGCAATCTACGGGCGAGAGCCTGCGGGGGAGAAACCGTGAGCGCTGTCGCTCAGAGCAATCCACTAGCGAACGTGTCATCCCGATCACGCCTGCGTTTATCCATCTTTTACGGGTTTCTCCTGCCGATCGTCTTTGTGTCCCTTCTAGCTGGAGTAGGGATCGGCAGCACTCATATTTCCTGGTCTACGATTTTGCGCGTCGTCGAGTTTAAACTCCTCCCGCAAGCGTGGACATCGTCACTTCACCTCACCAAGGCGGACGAAGTGATCGTATGGTTGATTCGCGTGCCTCGAGTCATCGTGGCGTTCTTCGTTGGAGCGAGTCTCGCCGCGGCCGGCGTTCTATTGCAAGCCCTTTTCCGCAATCCGCTCGCCGAGCCCACCTTGATCGGTCCTGGTGCAGGGGCGGTTTTGGGAGGAGTCATCTCATTCGTGACTGGCTGGAGCGCGACTTCGGTTCTGTCACTCCCCCTTATGGCAATGCTCGGCGCCCTGCTCGCCCTTCTTATTGTTTACGCGATGGCGACTCGTGGAGGCGTAACACCAGTAGCCACACTGCTTCTGGCGGGGGTCGCAACCAGCGCCTTGTTGGGTGCGCTGGCGAGCTTGCTGCTTTCCGTGAACATTGTGAATTGGCAGATCGCGCAGGAGATTGTCTTTTGGATGATGGGCGGCCTGGATGCACGCACCTGGACCCACGTCTGGCTCTGTGCGCCCTTCGTCTTACTCGGTATTGCCGCATCTCTGCTTCAAACCCGCGATTTGGACCTTCTTCAATTGGGCGAAGAAACCGCGGCGTCATTCGGTGTCGATGTCGAATCGTCAAAGCGTATGTTGACGCTCACCGCAGCAATTCTGACTGGAGCCGCCGTGGCTGTTGCAGGACTGATCGGTTTCGTCGGGCTGTTGGTTCCACATGCTGTGCGCCTGATTCTTGGCCCGTCAAATCGAACGCTGCTTCCCGCTAGTGCTCTGACTGGGGGAGCATTTCTGGTTCTCTGCGATCTGCTCGCACGCACGATTCACCCTCCGACGGAGATCCGACTGGGCGTTGTTACGGCACTTTGTGGCGGCCCGTTGTTCATTTATCTACTGCTTCGTCAATATCGCGGGGTGGCGAACTGATGAGCGTTGTCGAAGCGCGAAACGCGAGCGTGAAACGGGGAGGGCGAACAATTTTCGGACCAGCCTCGGTTCGTATAGGGCCCGGAGAAATGACTGCTCTCATCGGGCCGAACGGTAGTGGAAAGAGTACGCTCTTACGCTTGCTGGCAGGCCTGTGGCGTCCCGATGATGGAGAGATGCTGCTTGATGGCAAACCGATCCACAGCCTCGCCCGCAAAGAAATGGCCCGCCGCGTGGCTTTTGTTCCCCAGGAAACACAAATCGATTTCGCATTTACGGTGGGCGAGATCCTTGCAATGGGCCGTTACGCTCATCGCGGGCGGTTCTCCCCACAGTCCGAAGTCGATCGCGTTGCCATAAATTCAGCCGCAGCCTACTGCGACATCACTCACCTGATTGGTCGCGCGATTAACACTCTTTCAGGTGGAGAGCGGCAGCGCGTGTTGATTGCTCGTAGTCTGGTCGTCGAACCAGAATTCATCCTCCTGGACGAGCCGACAGCAAACCTTGATATTCACCACGCGCTGGATGTACTTCAATTGTGCCAATCCCTCTCGCGCAAAGGAAAGACCGTCATCGTTGCGACGCACGACTTCAATCTCGTGACGAGATACGCTACTCGACTCATTCTTCTCCAAGGAGGGCTTCTAATCGCAGAAGGGTCGCAGGAGGAGGTCCTCGGCGCCGAGACGATTCGGGAAGTTTTTCACGTCGAAGCCGAAATGGTCCCGATGAAGACTGGCCGCCCCGTGTATGTGTTTCACCAACGCACCAGCTAACCGCTGACTGCTTTAATTGCATAGCGCACCCATCGACTTACAAGGGTGCGGTCTCGGGATTT
>Ga0209169_10000188_pt1 | contig 36558 bp, 24 predicted proteins | sample HubBroMetageWRM4_FD_188346 | JGI IMG/M metagenome (GOLD analysis project Ga0209169, IMG submission 188346) | Warmed soil microbial communities from the Hubbard Brook experimental Forest, New Hampshire - Hubbard Brook CCASE Soil Metagenome WRM 4... | ecosystem: Environmental > Terrestrial > Soil...
CAATACCAACAAAGAAAACGATAGCAGGAGAAATGCAGCCGCAGCGATTCGGCGAAATACTTGCTGTTGAGTCCGGTTCATTATGAGTGCTCCCAATTTTGAACTACGATCTCACGTGCACGAACGCAAGTTATCACAGACAAAAAATAAATTCATTGGACGAGGGAGCACGTGCGAGAGAATATTACGAAATGCAGAAAGATCGAGTATCCACGGAAGATACCGGCGGTTCTCCAATCAAGGCGGTTATATTCGATTACGGTCAGGTCCTGGTTCACAGCCCGACGAAGGAAGATTTCCAATCCATGGCTGATGTACTCGGCGTAGGTTTTCAGTCGTTTTACAGGCTGTGGGAGACCAGTCGGGATGCATACGACCGCGGGGATGTTACCGCCGAAGAGTATTGGTTGAAGTTGGCAGCACAGATGGGTGCTTCGATTGATCGCGCGCAAATCGAGATCCTCCGGCAAATAGAAGTCGAGATTTGGGCCCATCCTGATCAAGCCATGCTCGTCTGGTTGAGCGCGCTACAATCGGCTGGATTTAAAACCGCTTTGCTCTCCAATATGCCGTTAGACCTGATGACATACGTCCAGGAGAACTTTCAATGGATGGAGAACTTCACTTTCAAGACTTTTTCGGCGGAGGTGAGGCTAATAAAACCAGATCCGGCCATCTACGAGCACACGTTGCGCGGTCTCGGTGTTTCCGCCGGTGAAGCGTTATTTGTGGACGATCGTGAAATCAATATCCAAGCTGCCCGCGTCCTCGGCATCCATGGGATACTGTTTCGATCGATCGTGCAGCTCAAAGATGACTTGGAAACTTTGGGCTTTCCGGTATTGCCGGCAGTCGCAGGCGTGGCTGGTTCGGGCGAACACTCGACCCAAGGAATCAAGTTTCAACTCTAACTTTCGATTTTGACCGAATTTAACTGCTAAGACAAAAATGCTTACACCCACTTAATGCTGCGACTCTTGTTTTTCTGTTGCGTGCGGCGGATTCGATCCAGCCTGCAGCTTTTGGAATTCCTGCATTTCATGCTGTGCGGCGGCTGTCTTTCCTTGTTTTCTGTACAGACTCGCCAGCCCGAAATGCGCTTGCGCCGCGAGCGAACTGTCTTTTTCGATGGAAAGAAGCTTGGTCCATTCCTTCTCAGCTACAGCAGTGTCGCCCTCGATCGAAGCGGCTTTGCCCAGGGAATACAGAGTCTCTGGCATATCGGGCATCAACTTGTCGGCGCGCACGAGTTCCGTTCGCGCCTCATTCACTTTACCCTGTTCCAATAGTGCCGCTCCCAAGCGATAAGCCGCCTCGGCGTTCCCGGGCTGTAACTTGGCTTGCGCACGAAATTCTTCCTCCGCTTTCGGCCATTGAAAAGCGCCGGCGTAGACTTCTCCCAGTTCCAGATGAACTTCGGGCACATCTGGCCGCAGATGTAACGCTTCACGATATTCTTTCTCCGCTTCCGGCATTTCGCGCAGGACGAAGTAATTTTCCCCCATCGCCTGATGCGCGCGCGGAGAGTCAGGGTAAGCCGCCAGCAAAGTATCGATCGATTGTTTTGACAGCAAGCCGCTGGCGCGGCCAAGGTAATACAAGATATCCGGATCGTTCGGTCGTGCGGTCAACGCTGCCTGCAAATTGGCGACTGCCTCCGCCAGTTGCCCAGTTTGAATCTGCGCAATTCCGAGAGCAGTCTTATCTTGCGCTCGTCCGAGATGCGGAATCGCCTCGGCCGCATAACCCTGAGCCAGCAGTGTGTAGCCCAATAACTGATGAGCAGGCACCGAATCCGGATCGATCTCCAGGGCATGTTTCAGCGGTGCCCCAGCGGAGCTGAAATCGTGCTTCTCCATATATGCTTGCCCGAGACCGATGAAGCCGTCCGCGAATGCCGGATCGAGTTCGGTGACTTTGCGAAACTCACTGATGGCCACATCGAACTGTCGTTGTTTGTCGGCCGCGATTCCGGCTTGCATGTGTTGAGCGGCCTCCGGCGAAAGAGGGTTCGACGCGAGTGAGAAGAACAGGATTAACAGTGTACGGATCATGGATTCTTCTTCTCCGGCTCCTGCTTCTCTGAATCTTTAACTTCGGGTTCTTTAATCTCCAGGAACTGATCAGCGGGCACATCATTCAAAGTTTGGTGGACGCTGGATGGCCACACGATTTCGACCTTGGCTTTTTCCGCCTCTCCAAGTCCAAAATGCAGACGCTTGTCGCTGGAGGAAAGATAACTGCCAGCCGAGGTTGCGAATCGCGTTTGCCCATTGACCTGAACGCGAGCACCAAATCCATCACGATTGCTGCGTGTGCCGCGCAGAGAAATTACGAGCCAGTGTGCCTTGCCGCCCGCCTTCCCACCGTTGTTCATAAACACTTGAGGATGGTTGCTAAGGCTGGTCATGACGACGTCTTCCCAACCGTCATTGTTCAAATCGCCGAACGCTGCGCCGCGTCCCGCTTCCGGAACTGTACTTCCAGAATCAACACGCTCGAACCGGCCATTATGATTCATCGCTACGAGCGGCAGTTCAAGGTAGTGCAGCGATGGATCGATATGCTCCACATTATCCAATACGTGGCCCTGCGCAACGAATAAGTCTTTCCACCCGTCGTTGTCGAAATCTTCCAAGCCAACACCCCAGCCGGAGCTTCCGCTCGAGAGTACGCCGAGTCCAGCTTCGAGACTACGATAGCTGAACGCACCGCCGCCGTCGTTGTGATAAACGCCATAAATTTCCCTCGGCAACTCCGTCACCATCACGTCCGGGCGGCGATCATTGTCGTAGTCTTGAAAAACTACGCCCATGCCTGAGAGTCGTCTGCCATCTTCGGAGAGCGCTGTGCCGGCTTCGAGACCGAGTTCCGTGAAAGTTCCATTCCCGTTGTTGTGATAGAGATACTGCTGCATACCGTCGTTCGCCACAAATATGTCGGTGAATCCGTCGCCATCATAGTCGGCGAATGCTACTCCTAAAGCGCGTCCCTTCTTAGCCGCGATGCCGGAGCGTTGGCTGACATCGGTGAAGGTTCCGTCGCCATTATTGTGATATAGGATGCTAGTAGTGGAGGGAAACTCCTCCGGCGGACAATAAGTGTGAAAATTCCCACCGCAGTCCTTACTATGCTTAGTGTCCCACTCCATATATCGAGTAACGAACAGATCTAACTTCCCGTCATTGTCATAGTCGAAGAAGCCCGCCGAGACAGACCAGCCACCTCCAGCCACTCCAGCTTTCGCAGTTACGTCTGTAAAGGTTCCATCGCCATTGTTGTGATACAGAATATTTTTCCCATAACTGGTGACGTAGAGGTCGGGATAGCCGTCGTTATCATAGTCACCAACAGCTACTCCCATGCCGTAATTTCCATCTCCAGCATTGGCGAGCCCCGCCCGCTCGGTCACATCCGTAAAGCTTCCATCCTTATTCTGACGGTAAAGTCGATTCCAGTATTTCGGATCATGACGATCAAAATCATCTGATGCTGGCAACGGACTCGTCAGACGGCCTCCATTCACAAAAAAAATATCCAATAAGCCGTCATTGTTGTAGTCGAACAGTGCGACTCCTCCGGGCATAGTTTCGATCAGATGCTTCTGAGGAGTAGGAGAATTTTGCAGGATAAAATCAATGCCCTGGGGCAGCTTCACTTCAAATATGGGCACACTGGCTGTGCCTGCCGCGAACACCACAAGAAGTCGTATTGCTGTAGACAACCCGTTCAGCATCCTTGTTCCTGACATCTTAAAACTAACATTTTCAGCTCGACCTTTCGGCCCAAAAACTCAGAACAAGAACTTTAAAGCAAACTGGATAAGGCGAGGATTTGTCCCCTGTGCGGAACTTGTGACCACGCCGAAATTCGCGTTGTTTGAGGAACAACAAGTTGTATTGGGTGGAGAAAACTGAGTCCGGTTAAAGAAGTTGAAGAACTCCACGCGAAATTCCATACTGGTATGTCCCTCGTGATCAAGAGGGAGATCTTTGAAAGCGGCAACATCGAAATTGCTGACGCCTTCGGCGCGCAGAGTTGAATCAACCCGCGCCTCGCTGCCAAAAGTGAAATCCGGGGGCGCTGCAAAACAGCGCGTATTGAACCAGTTATCGATCCGGGCCCTGCCACTGGAGGCAGACGATTTGTCGCATCCAGGCAAAACATTTGGTCGCGAGCCAGCCCCGAATAAGGTAGCGTCGTTCGCTTGACCGTTGCGGAACACGAGAGGAAATCCTCTTTGAAATGTAGTTACACCGTCGATCCCCCAACCTCCGACAATACGATTCAAACGGCTATCCACATTGGAAAGATATCTTCTACCTTGTCCGAACGGAAGGTCGAGCACATAGCTGATTACCATTCGCTGCGGCACGTCTTGGGAAGATAGCGAGCGTTCGGCTGGCAGATTGTTGTTGTCCTGTATAGCGCCGACGCCCGTTTCCAGCCATGAGGTGAGCGTGTCGGTATTGCTGATCAGTTTGGAATTTGTATATGCGATCAGAAGCGACCCGGCCTCGGCGAAGCGTCGTCGTGCGGTTATTTGCAGTGAATGATATGTACTTGAGAACGAGCCTTGCCCGGCGAGCTCTACGCTTGTGTATTGCGGGTACGGTCGCATAAGTTGCCCCTCTGTCGTAGTAGGAGCTGCCAGTGCCAAAACCTCTCCACCATTTGTGATGAAAGGATTGGGCACGGATTGCAGTAGCGTGACAGTGGATCGCCCTCCTGTCGCAAACTGCGCTGCTGCCTGCGACAGCAATGCATCGGAAATCTGATTGACCTGCTGTGCATACTGCTCCAGATGAGTGCCTTTGGAGCCCACATAAGCCGCAGAGAGCAGGAATCCACCCGCGATCTGCCTTTCAATACTAAAGTTCCATTGTTGAACATAACCGCCGGGATTTTCAGCGCGGTCGACTTCTGTAATCGCCTGCACGACCTGCGTAAGAAACTGTTGCGTGCCGAGTGTCCCAAGACTCCGTCCCGGCGGCGCGGAAATCCCATTCGGGAAGGGAAGCGTAATCGAGTTATAAGGGTGCGTTCCATCCACAGTTCCAGTGTAAGTTGTGCTGCTGGCGTTGATCATGTCATTGATCGGGTTCAGAGCGAAGGAAACATCGTTTGGCACCCAGAAGATCCCGTAGCCGCTGCGGAGAATGGTCTTTGGCGTCAAGCCGTAGGCTACTCCGATCCGGGGCGCGAAGTTGTTCTTCTGAAGCGGAAGATTATTCCGAGTTCCCTGAGGCATGAGGTAGACATCCCCTTTGACGATCGGAGAACCGGACGGAAGATACTGATTCAGATAGCTATTCGCGCTGGGGACAAAATTTGAGAGTCGATTGAAACGTTCAGACCACGGCCCTTGCAGCTCATAACGAAGTCCCATACTGACCGTCAATCGATCTTGGAGGTGCCAAACATCATTGAAATAGAAAGCACGGTACGTTTGCTTTCCCGCTGTGAAGTCTGGAACAACGGCCTGCGCAAAGAAATGGTTTTCGAAATTGCTGAAGTTGTCTGCATACCCTAGCAGAAAATCCGCGAAAGAAAATCCTGTGAAGCAGGGTTGGCCGGCAGCGCAAAAGTCGAAGGCGCCGCTGGCCACGTTCGTCTGCGAATAGTTGTCATAGCCTGGCTGGTATTGGAAACCAAAGTGATACCGATGGTGCCCACGTATCAAGGTCAGACTTGGAGCCAGATTGTACTGAGTATCCCGGTCTTGAATAAAACTCTGTCCCTGCGTGCACATTATGTTGTCAGCAAAATTTGCGACACAAGGAGTCGGCGGAGTCCTCATGATCGATGGAACAGTTGCGTTATAAGTGACGGGCCAGTCGATCGAAGCCAAATCAAATCCCGCGTTGGTGGGGGATCGATTGTAGTTAAATCGGCTGAGGCTGGCGTGGAAATCAAAAATTGTGGTGGCATTCAGGCTGTAATTGTAGGCAACTGCCGCCGCGTCGGTTGAATAGTTTTCCGAGCAGCGGTCTACGCAGACGCCATTCTGGAGTGGATCAATTGGCAAATCCAAGACATTCCAATAACTGAATCGGACCAGGAGTCTTTGCAGGCGTGTGAGGTCCTGGTCGACTCGTACCACCACCTGGTTCTGGTTGCCTCCTGTCCTGGCTACCGTATTAAAGTTGTTGATCGTGCCCGACGGAGTAACAACTCCGGCGCTGTTGGCCGCCGGCCACAGGTCGAGGAGAGCTTTGGATGTCGGACTAATCCGGTTGGCAGGGATCAAATTGTTTTGGAACGCAGTGGGCGTGACCGTGCTGCCCGGGCACGCTCCAACACTATTCACAGAACCGGCGCACGGATCGGCGAGCGTAGTATCGATTGCAGAAAAGTCCCCGTTGCGTTCCGCTGCGCTCGGTACGGTGGCGGTGAATGGTTCGCCAGTTCGCAGCCGAAATCCCTCCCAACTCGTGAACCAGAATGTCCGTTTGCGTCCGGTGTAATAGGGAAGTGACAAAGGCCCGCCGATTTCGGCCCCAAACTGGTTTTGTACCCATGCAGGACGGGGTTGCCCCGCTCGATTCAGAAAGTAGTCGTTTGCGTTAAATAAGCGATTTCGCAAATACTCGTACACCGTACCGTGAAGAAAATTCGTTCCTCCCTTTGTCGTGAGGTTAACTACCCCTCCGGAGAAGCGACCCCATTCCGCTCCCAGGTTACTAGTCTGTACTTTGAATTCTTGAATCGAATCCTGTGTCGGAATCAGCACCGGCAGGTTGATGTAGCCGATGTTCAGAGGCTGGCCGTCGAGATACTCGGCGCTCTGATTTCCGAAGGAGCCGCTCACCTGGTAATTTCCCCATCCGAAGGGATTGACTCCTACCGGAGTACCTGTGGAACTGCCTTGAGGAATCACCGACGGCGCTAAAACGATCAGGTTAAAGACATTGCGCCCGTTGAGCGGTAGTTCATTAGCCTTGCGCTGTTCGACCACCGTGCCGACGGTCGACGACTCAGTATCGATCGGCGATTCTTCCCCCTCTACGGTTACGCTCTCGGACGCCGATCCCAGCATCATTTCAAAGTTCACTTCGAGCGCATCCTGTACGTGTAGAACGACGCCAGACTCAATCACTGCCTTGAACCCAAGCTTTTCTACCTCAATGCGATACCGTCCGGGTCGGAGGTTAGAAACGTAGTAAGTCCCGGTTTCATTAGTAAGACCTTGGTAATGAATCCCAGTGCTGCTATTGATGACAGTAACCGTAGCCCCAGTGATCACCGCTTTATTTGGGTCAGTGATTCGACCCGTCAGCGATGCATCGGCGGACTGCGCCCGAATCATGACCTGAAGCAACATAACCAACATCAGTCCGAGAACGAATTTATGCATCGAGACCTCGACTCATTTCGGTCATGATTTGGTTCGGCACCATCCAGCGGTTCGTCCTTAAGAAGGGAAGGCGAAAACTAGCATAAAGCCAGCCCGGCGGGGAAATTAAATTGCTCGACTCGTCGACCGTAAAGATACGGCTGATGTCGCAAATATGTACCAGCTTCTGCCAAAATTTGTGACTTTGCATTCCAATATATTTTTTTGGACTAGAAAAACATTTGCTATCTGATGTATGCTTCGCGGCGAGCTAGTGGGAAGCTTAGTAGATGTAACTGAAGAACATCTATAGAGTTCGAGGTTTGTGTCCCGCAAAGCGAACATCTTAACTCTTAACAATGAGTTCTCCTCTGAATGGGCGCGCGCTGGCATTCCCCGTGATATGGGGGACAGGCCAAGAAGATGCGATCACCCCGGCCCAGCCCATCGAGGCCGGGCCCTCCAGCGATGAAGAACTCATGGCTGGCCTCCAAGCTAAGAATGCAAAAGCTCTCGACCTGCTCTTTAGTAGGTATTCCAGGTTGGTGCTTGGAATTGCTCTCCGCATCCTGAACGACCGTAATGAAGCCGAAGATGTGGTTCAGGAAGTCTTCTTTAGCCTCTACCAAAAAGCTATACTTTACGATCCTGCCAAAGGCACGGCAAAAGGTTGGATCGTGCAGGTTGCTTTCAGTCGCGCTCGAGACCGAAGAGCACATTTAGGGCGCCGCGGATTTTATTCTGGTACGGATATCGAGTCTCTGGACGATACTCTGGTAGGGCAGACCGATGTCGAACATGAAGTCGGCGTGAGGCTTGATTTTTCGCAGCTGCAGTGTGCTTTTGAAGACTTGACTATCGTCCAGCGGAAAACGCTGGAGCTGTTTTATTTTGAGGGATTAGATCTGAGGGAGATAAGCGAACGGCTTCGCGAGCCATTCGGTAACGTGCGTCACCATTTTTATCGCGGATTGGAACGCTTACGGAAAAGCCCTGCCGTGAAGAGGCTCCGGGATAATCACAATGCATGAACGTGAACGTCTGAACGACCACCAGAAGTTCAAAGAACTGGCCGCTCTGGCGCAGGGGGGTGCGCTGACCAGCAGTGAACGAATGGAATTGAAGCGTCATCTGGAGTTGTGTAGCGCATGCCGCGCAATTTCTAGTGAGTACTCCGTCCTCAGTACGCAAGGCATGGCTTTTCTCGCGGCGGATTGCGGCTACGTTCCGGAAGCGGAAGTTTGGAATGACCGAGCGGTGCGGAACGAACTATTTTCGCGGATTCGAGAATCCGAGTCCTCCGCCGGTGTTTCGACCAATGTTCCGACCAACATTCTAAGCGAGGCCGCTCCACCCCGCTCCGCCCCTGCTTGGTTGGCTTGGAACGCGAGAGCACGTTGGGCTGCGGTCGCAGCGGCCGTTTGCCTTTTGATCGGGGTCGCGACCGGGGCTTATCAATTGGGCGATCGCAAGCAAGCGCGTCGAGAACGAACTGTGGCGGTCGCACCTACATCTCCTGCGTCCACACCTCTTTCGTCGACCTCCCTCCAAGAACTCACCTCGGAGAAGAAAGCGGCGGAGGATATGCTCGTCGTCCAGACGGCGCAGATATCCCGCTTACAAAAACAGATCTCCGGCGACCAACGTGATCTTGCGGGATTGCGTGCCTCGCTTCACAGGGCCGAAGACCTTACCAGCACCCTCTCTGGGTCCAACAGCAAAGTAGATGCTCAGTTGCGTCAAGTCTCCGAGGAGCGTGACAAGCTTGCCGCCCAGGTTCGCGATGCGGAAAAGGCATATCAGCTTCTTCAAGCGGAGTTCACCAACCTTCGCGCCGAACATGATCGCGCTCTCCTGCACACGGCATCGCTGGAATCAAAGATCGAGGGACTTTCTTCCGACGCTCGCGACCAGAACCGCAGGCTCAAAGATGATGAACAGTATCTGGCCTCCGACCGCGACATTCGCGAACTCATGGGTGCGCGAAAGTTGTATATCGCCGATGTCTTCGATGTGGACAGTGGAAGCCGCACCCGCAAACCTTTCGGGCGTGTCTTTTACACGCAGAACAAATCGCTGATCTTCTACGCCTTTGATCTCGATCACGAACCAGGAGTCAAAAACGCCAGCACCTTCCAGGTATGGGGGCAGAAAGATGGCGAGCTAAACGCAAAATCACACCCGATGAATTTGGGCATTCTCTACATGGACAGCGAATCAAACCGACGCTGGGTTCTTCGCTGGGATGACCCCAAGCAACTTGCCGAAATCGATGCAGTGTTCGTCACGGTTGAGCCACAAGGTGGCAGTCAGAAGCCAACTGGAAAACCATTTCTATACGCGCTTCTGAGAAAAGAAGCGAACCATCCGTAGCGTCCCCGACAATTCCCTTTCTTGGTTGTTCAGTAGAATCTTTTTCCAACTGGTACAACTCCTTTCACATTCCCGTAATGGTTGACAAGGGACAACTGTGGACTGATCGGGATCCGTGTCGATGCCCGGCTAATGTTTTCACGTTAGTCCCGAATTTGGAATACGAATTCCAAATTTAAAATTCCGAAGGTGGAGCAGGTATGACGTCTTCCAAGCTGCAGACGCTGCTGTTCTCGGTGGTTCTGGTTCTCACGACTTCCCTTTCCCTCTATAGCCAAAGCACCTACGGCACCGTCGACGGCACTGTATCTGACCCTTCTGGAGCAGCTGTATCCGGTGCCAACGTCACGCTGACCAACACAGGAACCCAGGAAAAACATACTCAACCCACGGGAGATTCAGGCGCGTACCAGTTTGTGAACGTGATACCTGGCGAATATCGCCTCGATGTCGAGAAAGCCGGCTTCAAACATTTCGGCCGCACCAACGTTGTGGTCCAAGTGCAGCAGGACACTCACATCGACGCGTCGCTGACGGTTGGTCAAGTCAGCGAGACGGTTGAAGTAACTTCTGAGACCCCGCTGCTACAGGCGGAAACCTCGTCGCTCGGCCAGGTAGTGGAGCAGCGCAAAGCTAACGAACTGCCCCTGAATGGACGCAACATTTTCAACTTGATCACAATTTCTCCGGGAACGGTTGCACAGGGTGGATCTGGCGGTTCCCCTGTGGGCCAGAATCCGTTTAGTTGGGGCAACTACCAAATCGGAGGTTCGTTCGCGAATCAAGGCGCGGAGTACCTTGACGGTCAGCCGTTGAATATCGGCTATATCAATTTGCCCATCATCATTCCAACCCAGGACTCAATTGAGGAGTACAAAGTGCAATACAGCAATCTGGGTGCGGAATGGGGCAAGTTCTCCGGCGGTATAGTGAACCTGAGTACGAAATCCGGCACAAATAGCTGGCACGGTTCCGCTTACGAGTATTTCCGCAACAAGGTGCTGAACGCTAATGAGTATTTCAACAAAAATGCCGAATTGGCGGCAGGCCTGGCGAACGAGGCGCCACCGTGGTCGCAGAACCAGTACGGTTTCGAAGTAGGCGGCCCCGTTATCAAGGATAAAACGTTCTTTTACACGAGCTGGGAACAGTACCGGCAGAGAACGGGTTCGCCTTTCACCACCACGGTTCCCTCAGCCGGGATGTTGACTGGAGATTTCTCTGCGGTATGCACAGCGCCAACCACCCAGGGTGGTGCAGGAGGGACTCTCAGCGGAACCGGCCTTTGCAGTGTCCCAGCCGGACAGCTTTATGACCCCTACACGGTAAACCAGGCGACTGGAGTTCGCCAGCCTTATGGGCTGGACCCAGCTAATCCAACTTGCCTTGGAAACTGTATTCCGACGACGGGGGGAGCAAACAACCTTGGTGAGTCCAGCTTGGCGGCCGCCACCATATGGCAGAAGGTCTACCCGGCCGCCACGATACCGACCGCTGTGGTGAACAATTTCGTGAGCGCGGCCCCCGCCGGTGGCAATACTAATGAATTCGTAGCGCGCGGGGATCAGAACATCGGAGCCAATACGCGTCTGTTTGGAAGATTTGCCTATTACGGGTTGACTGATCTCGCCACCGATCCGCTGGGAACTGGCATGTGCTTCGATCGTTGCGCGGAGCTATACCATAGCAAGCTACTCGTGCTGGACTTGAATCACACCTTTACTCCGACAACCATTCTCGACGTGAATCTAGGTGGGACACGGTTCGTCTATTCGCGGGCACCCAAGCTTTCTGGCTATGATCTAACTCAACTTGGGTGGACAGCTGCCTACAACACTCCGCCAAGCTCGATGCGTACTCCACCCACTCCGGCTTTCTTGTACCCCAACGATGTCGGAAAGTCACAAGGTAACAGCACGATCGGAGATCACAACACCCAGTACAACCTGTCTCCAGCGCTTACCATGATCCGTGGCAAGCATACGCTGCAGGTGGGTGCCCAGTTCGAGCTAGGGCTGGACAATTACTTCCAAACTAATATCGCCAGCGGCGCGTTCGCCTTTCAGGGAAATTGGACTTCGCAGAGTCCAACGGGGGCGGGCGGATTTGGATTCGCGGACTTCCTGTTGGGACTTGCGCAAAACCAGGGGTCGTTCGTAAACCAGACGGAGGGAGTTGCTCAGGTTCCTGCTCAGACTGCGGGCAAGCAAGTCTACCGTGGCTTCTACGTTGACGATACTTTTCGGCTAACCAATAAACTTACTTTGAATCTGGGGCTTCGTTATGAATTGCAAGGAACATGGTCAGAACGCTTCAATCGGCTTAGCTTCTGGAACCCCAGTATCGCCAACTCGACGGTCTTTGGATGTGACGGCACTTCGACTGACCCATGCACCGGTGACGCGTCCCTGGTTGGGTCGGGCGGTAACAACATCCCAATGGACAAGAAGGCGTTCTCGCCGCGGATTGGGTTCGCCTATGCGCTGGACCAGAAGACCGTGATCCGCGGCGGCTACGGCATCTTCTATATTCCGAACTATGTTTCGTTCGGGCTCAACCCGGACAACGACATTATTAACTTGGCCACCACTGGCATCACTGCCACCACCAATGGCTACTTAACTCCGAATGCAACGCTGAATGGGGACAATTGCACCCTCGCAAATATACCCGGAGGAGGCACCTTTGCGAATTTCAGTTGTGCCGACACAAGCGGCCCATTCGGCGCGCAGGGGATTTTGCCTCCTCCCGGACGCGGCCCTTTCCCATCTCAGACGCCCACTCTCTCGAGCTATGTAGCGGCAAACGGTTCTCCGACGCTCGCGCCGTACACCGATCCTAAGTATGGGTATGTTGAGCAGTGGAACATCGATATCCAACGTCAGCTACCAGCCGGCTTCTTTGCCGATGTCGCTTACGCTGGATCGCACGGTGTACATATCGAGCAGTATTCAACCCACATCAACCAGATTGGCGATTCCCTCATCGCAACCGCTGGGTCACAATACAACGCAGCTCTCCCCGGCTGCGCTTCCGCTCCCAATCCTGTTACTTGTGCGAACGCCTCCGTTACCATCGACCAATCGGTTACCAACCCCTTGGTTGGATCCCCCAACGCCAACCTGAACCAGCCCACGATCCTCCAGGGGCAACTTGATCGTAGGTACCCGCAATACAACGACGTGGATTTAGCGGGGTATGGATGCTGTAGCAGCACCTACAATTCGCTACAGGCCACGGTTCAGCGGCGGTTCGCTGGCGGCGGTACGTTGCTGGTGGCGTATACCAATGCAAAACTACTCAGCAATACCGATACCTTGACGAGTTGGCTGGAAACTAATACCGGAGGCGTCGGACAGGTTCAGGACTGGAACAATCTGTCCAACGAGAAGTCCCTCTCCTCGCAGGATGTTTCGCAACGGCTGGTGATCAGCTATGTCCTGGATCTTCCCTTTGGCCATGGCAAGATGTACGCTTCCGGGTTCACCGGCATAGCGGACAAAGCAGTTTCTGGTTGGGGAGTCAACGGCATCACCACTTTCCAAAAGGGTTTTCCGATGAAGATTACTTGGGCGGGCGCTGCCACCTCTTTGGAAGGCGCCAACCTGGGTGTCTCCAACGTTCGTCCTGATGTTGTGGCCGGATGCGACAAGAAGGCAGGCGGCGGTCACGTAGCCAGTTGGTTCAACACAAACTGCTTTGCGCCACCGCCGCAATGGGGTTTCGGCGACGAATCTCGTACGGATCCAATACTCAGGACGCCCGGAATCAATAACTTTGATTTCGCCATCTTCAAGCGAACTCCAGTTACCGAGAGGGTCAATCTCGAGTTCCGTACCGAGTTCTTCAATTTGTTTAACCACCCGTATTTTGCGCCGCCAGGTAACGGTTATGACGGTACTCCCACGGGCAACGGATTTGGTGCGATAACGGCGACGGTGCAGAACGGCGTTGCTTCACCGGAACGTCTGATTCAGTTTGCGCTGAAGCTGAATTTCTAACTTATGCTAAAGAGCTGGACTGGGCATCTTACCCAGTCCGGTTTCTTGGCATTTCTTAAGGTTCGATTCCCCGAGCAGCAGTTCGCAACATTCTTCTCTGTCTCCGTCTGATATCCTCACGACCCGCGTTAGTAATCCCCCGTCATCCACTACTCGCCACTCCGGCCCTTGCGTGAACTGCTCGCCATTCCCCAGGTGAGGTACCTTCCCAGTTGTGGAAAGCTCGAAAAAAAGAATTCGCGTCTTCGTAGCCCAATAGATACGCGGTCTGGTTCAGCTCCAGTGATGAATGTAAGAGATAGTGCTGAGCCAGTTCGCGACGAGCGTCTTCCATCAATTGCTGGAACGTCGCATCCTCATCTGTAAGTCGACGCTGCAAGGTGCGCGTACTCATGCGCAACTCCCTGGCTACGTCCTGCAGAGCCGGACGCTGCCCAGCCAGCAATTTTTTCAGAATTCCTTTTACCTGTTCGCCAACAGTTTGTTGCGCCAGCTGTTGCGTCAACTCAGCCTCTAACTGAGGTGCGACCATTGCCAGCAAGTCGGCGTTATGAGTTAGGAAGGGCCTGTCAACGTCAGCTTTGCTAAAGACGAGAACGTTGTGCTTCGCCTTGAATTTTACAGGACACCGAAAGTGCGCCTCATGCATCTTGCGGTGCATTTCAGCTCGCTGAAATTCTATGCGCTTCGGATTTACCGGAAGCCCAGTCCCACGCCGCCCGATAGCGACGACCCAGGCAAAACAGGCGTCAATCAGCAACGCGGGTTCTTCCTGGTCAGCTAGCAACCAGATGAACTGGACGACGCACTCGTCTCTGCGTTCGACCACATGTATTTCTTCAGGGCAAGTGAGCTGCTTGTAGCGCGCCAGCCGCTGCAGAGCGTCGCGAAAGGACCGCGTGTACAGCGCGGCAATGGCAATCGGATCGTAGCGTTCTACGCGTTCTTCGGTCCCTAATTTGATTCCGATAGCCGGATCACGGCTGATTTCAGAAATTCCCCGGTACAGGGCAAACATCTCATCGGTGGTAACCAGAATCTTTTCCTGGTCGAACAAGCCCAATGGAAGACCCGCTTGCCGCAGCACAACCGCCGTCGAAAGCCCCAACTCTTCGAGCTTTCGCGGCAGGATGCTTGAAACTCTGAACCGGTTCGTCATAGCGTGGCTAATTACCTGACTAATTATTAAAGAATAAACGTAACGAGTCGTCCGGCACCGAGATCTGTCAACCTGTCGCCGACGAAAAGCCTACTTTAGCGAAGCCATGTCGATAACGAAGCGGTATTTCACATCGCTTTTTAGGAGACGCTCATACGCTTTGTCTATCTGCTGAATATTGATCAGTTCAATGTCCGAGGTAATTCCGTGTTTTGCGCAAAAATCCAACATCTCCTGCGTCTCCTGAATGCCGCCGATGGCAGAGCCGGCAATCCTGCGGCGTTTCATTATCAAATTAAAGGCGGAGACACCGGCTGGTTTTTCCGGCGCTCCGACCAGTGTCAGAGCGCCGTCGAGCTTCAACAACTGAAGATAGGCGTTCAGGTCGTGATCCGCGGAAACTGTATCGAGGATGAAATCGAAGCTGCCGACATGTTTCTGCATCTCGGCTTCGTTCTTCGAAACCGTGACTTCATCAGCACCGAGGCGGTGAGCGTCGGCAGTTTTGTTCGGAGACGTGGTAAAAAGCACCACGTGGGCGCCGAAGGCATGGGCAAATTTCACTCCCATGTGCCCTAATCCACCGAGGCCGACAATTCCGACTTTCTGTCCTTTGCCGACCTTCCAATGACGCAACGGCGAATAGGTAGTAATGCCAGCGCAGAGCAGTGGCGCAGCACCGGCGGGGTCCAGTTTGTCGGGCACCCGTAAGACATACGCTTCGTCTACCACGATGCTATCGGAGTAGCCGCCATAAGTGACTCCACCGAGAAACTTGTCCTCAAAGTTGTAGGTGAGGGTAAAGCCGTTTTCGCAATATTGCTCTTGTCCTGCGCGACAATTAGCGCAAACGCGACACGAGTCCACCAGGCAACCGACCGCAGCGATGTCGCCCTCCTTGAATTTCTTGACGGTGTTGCCAACCTTGACCACACGGCCCACGATTTCATGACCAGGGACGCAAGGATAGACCGTCGGCATTACCTCTTTCCATTCGTTACGAACCTGATGCAGGTCGGAATGGCAGACGCCGCAATAGAGAATTTCGATCTGGACGTCTTGCGGACGAGGAGACCGGCGCTCAAACGTGAACGGCGCCAGTGACGTCGTCGCACTTCGGGCCGCATATGCTTTCGCCGGAAAGGTCGCTGGTTTTGAGGAACTATTTTCGGATGCTGGCGTTTGTGTTGCTACGTCGCTCATGCTGCTTCTCCTTAAACTCAACTCACAAAAACTACTCTAGTCTCGTCGCTGCATAGTGTCACTCGCCAGACGCGCCAATGTACTCGCGGAACACGCCATCTGCAATTTGTCTTATTTGAGCTGCCTCGAAGATATTCTTCCCTGAAAATGCAGGCTCAGGGTGATCCGTTCAACTGAACGGGATGAGAACGTCTTTAATAATATTATGTTTGAATAAACGTGTTTGAATATCGTTGACACTGCCGAACGGTCGGATATCTCAAAAGAGAGCTGCCTCCATGAAAAAGATGGTAAGGATTTTTGTCGCCGTTGGTGTACTCTGCATTTCCGCAGGCCCTACGCTATCGAGAGCGGAGCAACCGCCCGATCGCCAAGTCGCAATCACGATTGACGATTTGCCAGCCATCGATGCCAACACGATGTCCGCGGCGACGATTAACGAGATGACATCGAAATTGCTGAACACACTCCGCGATCAGAAAGTCCCCGTGGTTGGATTCGTCAATGAAAACAAGCTCTACAAGTTTGGGGAGGTGGACGACCGAATCAAAGCTCTCCGGATGTGGCTTGACTATGGTTTTGAACTCGGCAATCACACCTTCACTCACATGTCGCTCAACCAGGCGGGCTTGAAAGCGTGGGAAGATGATGTGATCCGGGGCGAGAGCGTGACCCGCCTGCTGCTGGCCGAGCACAAGATGACGCTTCGATATTTCCGGCATCCATTCCTGGAGACGGGCCGCGATCTTCAGACCCGGCGCGAGGCTGAAGCCTTTCTTGTCGGCCGCGGTTACCGCATCGCCCCCGTCACACTTGATGCCTGGGACTGGATGTACGCCGGAGTTTACCAAGATGCCAAAAATCGCGGAGATAGCGCATTGCAACAGCAACTAGTCAGCAGCTACCTCTCCTATAGCGACGCCTCGTTTGCCTACTCGGAACAACTTGCTAAAAATACGATCGGCTACGAACCAAAGCAGATTCTACTGCTGCACGCTACTCAACTGGAGGCTGACCACATCGGCGAGCTGATTGAGCTCATGCGTAAGCGAGGCTATCGCTTCATCACACTTGCTGACGCTCTCGGCGATCAGGCGTACAGCTTGCCCGACACTTTCGTCGGCGAGGAAGGTTCGGGATGGATCGAGCACTGGGCGATCGCGCAGGGACACCCTCCGCAGGGAGCTCCCGTGTTTCCACAATGGGTGATTGACCGTTCGAAGGCATTGCATCAGCCTCAGCCATGAAATGGAATGCTATGCCACTCGGAATTCAGACCCTCAGCCGAATTCACTCTAGAACACTGTGGAGCAAATTTGCCTTCGCCGTGATAGTTAGCACCCTCGTTTGGCACAGTGCTGCCGCAACGGCCCAATCGGCATCTACCGCGGAACCGCAGACAGCAACCGTCCACATCGATACGACGCCAGGGCATGCCATCAATTCATTCGATCCCGACAGCGCTCTCGGCAGCTCCATCGATGTCCTCTCTCATGACGACATCGATAAGGTTTATACACCGCACATTATTCAGGAGTCGCTCTCGGCGGGCTGGGGGCCGATCACCTATCGCAATAATTCCGAACTCCGAATGGCCGCGTGGCACTGGACTGAAAATGGAACATGGAGCGATCCGGCACGCAAGAGCGGATACTTTACGGGCAGTACCGATCTCAAGGAACCCATACGCTACATTCTTTCCTACGCATTGCCGCACCGTGGCTTCTCGACCAGCGAAGACCGCCCTCTGCAAAGCCCCAATCCTAGTTATTGGAAGAGCAATCCATATCTCACTAACAAGTTCACCGGGGAAACCGACGCTCTGCATCCGCAATGGGTGATCGCGGATTTGAAAATGGAAAAGCCGGTAAATGCGATCCGAATAGCCTGGGCAAGCCCATATGCCACGACTTACCAGGTGGAATATTGGGTGGGAAAACGCGCTCTCGATTTTGATGAAGGACCGCAGGGCGAGTGGAAGACTTTCTCGTCTGGAGCAATAAAGAACGCTCAAGGTGGAACGATCAATTTAAAACTCGCTGACGCGCCTGTCATCACTCAGTATGTGCGCGTCTTAATGACGGAATCATCGAACACTTGTGATCTGCATGGAGCCGACGACGTGCGCAACTGCGTGGGTTACGCCATTCAAGAAATCCGCGTCGGTACCGTCGATTCCAGCGGCGCCTTTGCCGAGGTCGAGAAGAATCTTAGCGATAAACCAACTTCCTATTACTCATCTTCGATTGATCCCTGGCACTCGGCTGCTGATGTGAACGCCACCGGCAGCTATCAGCACAGCGGCTTCGATCTCTTCTTCTCCAGCGGACTCACCAACAATCTTCCTGCGATGATTCCGGTTACGCTGCTTTACGGCACGCCGGACGACGCTGCCGCCCAGATTGCCTACATTGAGAAACGCGGCTACAGCATCGGATACATCGAAATGGGCGAGGAGCCGGACGGCAAGCACGCCATGCCGGAAGATTACGCAGCCCTATATATTCAGTGGGCCGCGGCCATCCACAACGTTGACCCCAAACTCAAGCTGGGTGGGCCGATCTTCGAAGGAGTGAACGAAGACATTCGCGTCTGGCCCGACGCGCAGGGCCGTACCTCATGGATGGGCCGTTTCGTGGATTACCTGAAGACGCACGGCCGAATCTCCGACCTGGCATTCGTATCCTTTGAGCACTATCCGTTCGAGCCCTGCATCATCACCTGGAAAACTCTATATACCGAACCTCAATTGATGAAGCACATCCTACAGGTGTGGAGAGATGACGGTGTTCCCAAAGACGTCCCACTCATGGTGACCGAGAACCATCTCGCCGCTCAGCTCACCGGACCGATGACCACGATCTTTGCCGCGCTATGGCTGGCTGACAATGTAGGCTCCTTCTTTGAGGGCGGAGGCGCAGCTTTCTATCACTCGCCGATTCAACCTCAGGGCATTCAGAATAGTTGTCTCGGCTGGGCCTCATGGTCGAATTTTGTCTCTGACGAAAACTACGACATCAAGGGATATACATCGCCATACTTCGCTGCGCACATGATTAATCTGGAGTGGGTGCAGCATCGCTCTGGCATTCATCACATGTTCCCTTCCTCCACCGATATAAAGGATGCTGAAGGTAATGTGCTGGTTACGTCATATGCTGTGTATCGGCCGGACGGTAATTGGTCGCTGATGCTGGTCAATCGGGACCAGGCAAACCCGCACACCGTGCGCATACAGTTTGAAGATTCCAAGAGAAAACAGAATGCGTCGTTTTCAGGGCCGGTTAGCTTCGTGACTTTCGGAAGCGAGCAGTATGTCTGGATTAACGACGGCCTAAACAGTCACGCGGATCCGGATCATCCGCCCGTCGCAACCACTCTGGCGGCAGATTCGCAGACCGCGTTCACCCTGCCCAAAGCTTCAATCACGGTATTGCGGGGAAAAGTAACGAGCTTCAAGGATTGAATCTGCGGCGTTTCGGCGGTTTTGTTCACACCCCTTCTCTACAATCGCGGCGTCACTCGATCTCATTGGACAACAGAGCCCGCGCAATCTTTACAATGTCTTTTCTCGATCCACGAAAAGCCCAGAGTTGCGAGCGATCTTCGACGTGCCGTAGCCCAGTGGTGCCGCCAATTGCGGGAACGTGATATTCCATCTCACTGAACATTCCCCAGCGGCTGTTCACACTGCATGCTTGGGTGGAATAACCGCGATCTTCGGGCTCGGTCCAGGGCACGTCGGCGTATTCCCCAGAAGGATTGACAGCAAAATTACGTACGATCAGGGCGTGCTGGTTGCCGGCGGGATAAATGTAGCCGATGCGTCCGGTGGTGACAGCCGCGCGCAATCCGATCTTGTGTTCGCCGGGGGCGCGCATCTTGAAGCGCACCAGACGATCGCTCATGGCTAGTTCGTCCGGAGGCGCGTCTACCAGACCAAAATAAATTCTTGGCTCGGTTCTGGAATAGGTCGGAACGAATAGCTCTCCTTGATGCGGCATTTGCGTAAGACTCCACAAGCCAACCAGCGGAGCGTTTTCCGGATTTGCATCGATGATCTTCAAAGAGGTCAACAGAGTGTGTCCGGCATATTCCACCTCTCCGATCCCAAGTGCGGAATCGTAGCGCAAGGGGTTCGGTGCGGACGCCACTGATTTTGCGATCTCGAGCTCTACGCGTTTCTTGGAGCGAAACGCCTCGATGTTCAAGCGATTCGCGAGCTTTATTCCGTGCGCCGATTTGGTCAGTTCATAGTTGCCGGGATCCAGGCTGCGCGGCTGCCAGTAGCCGGCAATATCGATGTTGGGAAACTTGGGAAAGAAAAAGTCGAGTTCGGGCGCGAGCCAAGTCCTGTCACCGCCGGAATTCTGCCAGTCATCGCTGGCATAATAGGCGCGAGCTGATTCGACGGTGTCGAGCGCGGAGTTAGTCCACAGGAAATTCTCGTCACTACCAGGCGCAAAGACTCCGAGAATCCTGCCTCCATAGGGCAGAATGAGCACCCGCGTTCCGTCATTAGTCTGATAGATCTCAGCAGGTTTACCGACTGCCTTCAGAGTTGCGATAAGTTTCTGGAGCATTTTTCCGCCACCTATACGCCTGGGATATAACCTCTGCCGAAGGTGTTGGTAGATTCTTTTCTGAAATCTGAAACGAGGGACATGAGCGCGGTGGTGCCTCCGTCGGCTACGATCGTTTGCCCGACGATGAATGACGCGTCATCCGAACATATGAAAGCCGCAAGCTTGGCGATATCGGATGGTTCACCGCAGCGCGCGACAGGAATTGCTTTATAGCCCGTTTCGGCGGCAATTTCTTTGGTAAAGCCGGGAATACACTTGAAATAATTTTCTACCGTAATCCAGCCGGGCGCTATGGCATTCACACGGATGCCCTTGTAAGCCAGCTCTACAGCCAAAGACCGCGTATAGGCGATGATTGCGCCCTTGGTAGCGGCATACACGGAATGTTCGGGCACGCCTTGCAGTCCGTGAACCGATGACATATTACAAATCACGCCGCCTCCGCGCTGCAACATGCCTTCCACTACTCTTTGCGTCAGGAAGTATTGTCCGCGAAAGTTGATGTGAAACATCTTGTCGAACTGTTCCGGCGTGACCTTCAGGAACGGACGATTCATGGTGACACCAGCATTATTGACCAGACAATTTAGTCCGCCGAGGAAATCGCTGGCTTGATCGGCGAGGCGCGTGACTTGGTCCAGGGCATCAAAGTCGGCCTGAAACGCGGCAGACTTACGCCCAAGTGACTGGACTTCTTCGACGGCGGCTTTTACGCCGGCATCGCTCAGGACATAATGGAACACAACATCGGCACCCTGCCTGGCAAATTCGAGACCGATCTCATGTCCGATGCCGGTGTCGGAGCCGGTCACTAGCGCTTTTTTCCCGTGAAGTCTGAGTTCTTGAGGCATAGAAGATTCAACCGCTCTGTGAATTTAGATGGTGCTGACAGAAAGCGCTTCGCCCGGACGGCAAAACGTCTTTCCAGCGGCAATGGTAATCGCCATCGTAACCATAACACCGTGCGCCAACAGCAGGAGCCATCGTGCAGCCGAGTATGGCAGGGCACAGGGTACGTCTCGACTGCGAATATTGTCAACAATAATGTTGACTATAGCAAGATCGCTCAGCGATAATTTCGAGTCACGCGCCAAATTCCTGCCATGAAAATCACTGCTGTCGAAACCATCTATATTCCTCGCGGGGTCACGGTTCACGTAGGAGCCATCACCTACCTTTGGGTCCGCATTCATACGGACGAGGGAATCATTGGGCTTGGAGAGAGTTACCCGAATGCCGAGGCAGAAGCCTCCATTGTGCATTCCCGGCTTGCTGCCGTGCTGTTAGGAAAAGATCCAAGCGCAATTGATCGCCTGTGGGCGGATATGTTTCTAGCAGTTTCTTATAGCGGTTGGGCCGGCGCTGAAATGCGTGCCATCAGCGCGGTCGACATCGCACTTTGGGATTTGCATGGCAAGGCCATGGGGCAGCCGGTTTACAAGTTGCTGGGTGGCGCATCCCGAGAATCAATTCGAATCTATAACACGTGTTATGACCGCGTGGATTTTACGAACGAGCCCTGTCAACTTGCTCGAGAGTTGCTGGCCAGCAATGTTCGGGCGATGAAGATATGGCCGTTCGATCCAATCGCTAGAGAAACCGGCGGGAATCATATTTCCGGGGAGCAATTGCGGCGTGCTATCGAACCGCTGCGCCTTATCCGCGAGGAATTCGGCGACTCGATCGATGTTGCAATCGAATTTCACGGTTTCTGGAATCTGCCCTGCGCAATCAAAATCGCCGCCGCTTTAGAGCCTTACAAGCCTATGTGGCTGGAGGAAATGCTGCCACAAGACAATCTGGCCGCCTATGCCGAGCTGGCGCGTTCTACTGACGTACCCCTCTGTTTGAGCGAACGACTGATGACTCGCTGGGGATTCCGCGAGCTGCTCGAGAATCGTGCCGCTCAAATCATCATGCCGGACGTTGCCTGGTGCGGCGGCATATCTGAAACCAAGAAGATTGCGACCATGGCTGAGACTTACTATCTTCCGGTTGCGCCGCACAACTGCGGCGGTCCTATCCTGCACTTTGCTACCGCGCATGTAGCTGCCAACGTGACTAACTTATTTATTATGGAATCCGTCCGACGTCACTACAACGAAGAGTATGAAGGATTGGTCACGCGAAAACTGGTTCCGCAAGCAAACGGGCAATTGGCATTGCCTCCCGGGCCGGGTCTGGGTGTGGAGTTAAGCGCAGAAGTGCTTGCCCGCAAGGATGCGGTCATCAAGCGGACCTCTCTCTAGTCGCTGTTCGAGACGTTCTTCACTAGACGCGCCGGTAAGCCGGATGGCCGCGTAGTCCGCGCTACGACTGTGTTTCGGGTTCATCGGTCAACGTCGCGAGCAGAGTGCCAACCGGCACCTTGAGTCCGAGTTCAACCTGGCTTGCTCCCAGATATCCTTTACCCATCGCTTCGACTTCCATTTCGATCTTGTCGGTTTCGACGATGAACAGAGGATCACCCTTTTCTACATACTCGCCCGGCTTTTTGAGCCAACTGGTCACTGAACCTTCTTCCATGGTCAGACCGAGTTGGGGCATGACAATTTTGTACGCCATTTCTAAGACCTTCTCCTTGAATTATTCGCCTTCATCATTTCGTGCACCTCGCCTACGATGCGCTCGACTGACGGAATCATTTGATTTTCGAGAATCGGACTGAAGGGGTTGGGGACAGATAGCGAGCAAATCCGCCTTGGGATTGATCGCAGTTCGTCGAAACAATCTTCCACTGCGATTGCGAGGAGCTCTGCCGCGAAGCTACAAGAAGATGGCGACTCGTCAATGACTGCGAGCCGTCCAGTCTTCTTGATGGAGTCGGTGATTTTCTTCCGATCAAGAGGAACGATGGTTCGTGGATCGATTACTTCGGCAGAAATGCCTTGCTCTTCGAGCACTGTCGCAGACTTTATTGCTAGGTCCACCATGCGCGACATCGCCACAATAGTTAGATCCTTGCCCTCGCGTATGATGCGCGCGTCACCGAGCGGGATCAAGTATTCCTCCTCGGGAACGACGCCTTTGAAGTTGTAGAGCGATTTGTGCTCAATGAAGATCACAGGTCCGGGCTCCCGCAATGAACTTTTGAATAGGCCTTTGAGATCGTAAGGTGTAGCTGGCAGCACGACTTTCAATCCCGGCGTATTCGCGAACCAGTTATAGAAGGTGTGCGAATGATGTGCTCCGGCGCTGCGGACGGATCCCATAGCTCCGCGAACCAGCACAGGCGCTTTGATCTTTCCGTCGGACATGTAGGAGATGTTCGCCGCCTGCTGGATAATTTGGGTAATCGCCTCAAGAGCGAAGTCGAGAAAAACTTCGTCCACAATGGTGCGCGTGCCAGCCATGGCCGCGCCAATCGCCGCGCCCGTTGCTCCCAGTTCGCAGATGCCCGTGTCTCGTAATCGGTGATCGCCGAATTCTTTCCAAAGTCCGCGCGTCTGACGGAAGTTTCCGCCGCGTGGTCCAATGCCTTGCCCGATGTAAACAATGCTGTCGTCTCGGCGCATTTCTTCGCGCAGCGCTTCGACTCCAGCATCCGCATACGTAATTACTCGGCCTTGCTCTGCCATGCCATCTCCTCTTTCAAACAAATGCTCAAAACGAATGCCCGAAACCTAACGCCTAAAAGACATGGTCGTTCACCGAGGCTGCCGCGGGTTCCGGACTCTTTTCGGCGAATTCCACCGCTTGATCGATAAGTTGTTCTACTTCAAGATCGATTGCCTGCAACTTACTCTCCTCTACTCCAGAATCGAGCAGCCGTTTGCGGGCAAGCTTCACTGGGTCTTTCCGTTTCCACTCCTGAACCTCGTCGCGGGTACGATAATCCGTGCCAGGATCGCCCTCGTGGTGGCCGACGTAGCGATACGTCTTGCATTCAATCAGAGTAGGGCCCCCATCCTTGCGAGCACGGCTGATTGCCGCTTGCGCGGCCTCGTGGACCGCGACTACATCCTGTCCATCAACGGCTACGCCTGACATTCCATAGGCTGCGGCGCGGCTCGCTACACTCGTGTTTTTGGTGGCGCGTTGAAAAGCCATTTCTGTTGCGTACAGGTTGTTCTCGCAGACATATACGATCGGCAAGTCCCACACCGAACCCATATTGACGGACTCATGAAACGATCCGCTATTGACGGCGCCGTCTCCAAAAAAGCAGACAACGACTTGGCCGCGCTTGCGCAGCTTGGCGCTGAGAGCGGCTCCGGTAGCTAGGGGTATGGGTGCGCCGACAATTCCGTTCGTGCCCATGAATCCGTACTCGGGGGCATACATGTGCATGCTGCCGCCGCGTCCGCCTGAACTCCCTGTCGTTTTGCCCCAGAGTTCAGCAAGCACAACTTCGGCCGGAACGCCCTTCGCTAAGGCGTGTCCGTGGCCGCGATGTGTGCTGAAGATCAAGTCGGCAGTTTCAAGATTCGAACAGACGCCTACTGCGACCGCTTCTTCTCCTACATACAAATGGACAAATCCCGGAAGCCGCCCGTTGCGATACAGTTCTTGCACCTTGAGCTCGAACAGCCTCAGTTCGAGCATTTTCTTATAGTGATTCAGGAGCAGTTTTTGGTCGACTTGCTCCGTCAAAACTTGTTCCGTCATTCTTAAACCTCCAGACGTTTATTGCGACAACGGCAACTTCACAGGTGCGTGTTCTAGTTGCGAACGATAGACAGCAGTGAATAGCTCAACCACACGGCGGCCTGCTTCAGCATCCACCCCAGGTTCACGATCTTCTAAAACGGCGTCCAGAAAATCCGCCAGCTGCAACTGGTGGTAGTGGGTCATTACGTTACACGGCCGCGACCGATCTTCAGCGTTCCATGCCTGGAGATTCTGTTCTTCGCCAGGCACAGTCCAAATGTCATTGAAGGGCGGATCCATTTTCTCGGTGACCCCGGAGATGAATGGCGATCCACTGTCCGTCTCAGCACCGACCGAAGCACCAGAGGATCCATGGACGTGAATCTTGCCGTATAGCCCTGGACGTTGCGAATTGCTTAGGACGATGGACCCCATCCCACCACTCTTGAAGCGAACGGAGGCGACCACCGTGTCGTCGACTTCTATGCCGGGATGATTGTAGTTATCCCAATAGGCATGTAACTCCTCTGCGGGACCCATAAACCAGCATAGTAAGTCGAGATAATGCGGTGCCTGGCTTACTACGACTCCGCCGCCCTCGCCTTTCCAAGTTCCGCGCCACGGGTCGGACCGGTAGTAAGCAGGTTCCCGCCAGCCGAGCATTGTTACTACTGCGAGCACTGGGTTACCCAACTTGCCGGCATCGATTGCATTTTTCATCCTCTGCACGGGCTCATACCAACGACGTTGGCTGATGACTCCCAACTTGATTCCGGCGGCGCGCGCGGCTGCAATCGCCTGATCACAAGAGATGAGATCAACAGCGAGCGGCTTTTCCGAAATTGCGTGAACTCCAGCGGCAGCCGCTATCTCGACAGCGGCAGGGTGTTGCGTATGTTGAGTGCAGATCGATAGGACATTCACTTTTTCGCGCTGCAACATCTCTGCAAGATCTGTGTAACCTTTTACGTTGAACTTTTCCGCGAATGCTTGCGCACGATCGGGAGCAACGTCGCATACCGCTACAAATTCTGAGTTAGGGAGCGCCTGATAGGCGAGCACGTGAGTCGCGCCAACTTTTCCGCAACCGACAATTGCAGTCCTTAAACGAGTTTTACTAGCTTTCGGCATAAGTATCCGACTTCAAACACAACTTACCTCGACTTTTAGTCGGGAATCGACGTGCCGTCCGTTTCGCCGGGACGATGACGTAATTCCACATAGAATCCGAGCATTTTCTGCGTGTCTAGTAACGCCCAGCGCGTGCCCGGACGAATGCCGGTTCCGGATTGCAGCACGGCTACTCCGGATTTGGCTAACTCCCGAAGAACGGGATCGATATCGTTCACTTCGAAAAGAACGTGGTGAATGCCACCGCCGGTTTCATCGAGGAAATCTTGATATGCGTTGCGGCCTTCGAGAGGCTGAATAAGTTCGACTTCGACATCTCCCATTTGCACGAAAGCTTGCTTGACTCGAATCTTCTCTGCCACGCCCCGATAGTAGTACTTGGATTCAGCTCGATCGGGCCATTCCACTAACCGAAAAGGGCCGATACCGAAAACTGAGGTCAGTAACTGCGTAGTACGATCCCGGTCGGCGACGACAATTCCAATCTGGACGATCCGCTTAAGCGGCAAGCCCGCAGGAAGCGATGATGACAGACTCGAGATCACGCGCGGTTCCTAGTTTTCTGGCGTTCTTTGGTTTGCGAAGTCATCGAGCCAGATAACCTCCATCGACTGGAAGAACAACGCCAGTCACCATCGAGGAAGCATTCGACGCCAAGAACAGAGCGGGTCCAACGATTTCTTCTGCTTCGCCCACGCGGCCAAGTGGAATACCAGAGACCCATGTTGCCATTAGTTTTTTGGGATCGAATTGCGGGTCAGCCAAAACTTCCTTAAGCCCTGGGGTCATGAACTGGCAGGGGGCAATGGCGTTGACGCGAATTCCTCTGTCCGCCCATTCCAGAGCTAGTTGTTTGGTTAGAGCGTTGACTCCACCTTTGCTGGCGCAGTAGGCATTCGAACCCCGGCCCACTCCGACCACACCCGCAATCGAAGAAAAATTGATGATCACGCCGCTGCCTTTTTTCAGCATGACTCGCGCCGCAGCCTGGCAGCACAGGAATGTGCCGCGCAGGTTGATGTCCAGCACTCGATCCCAGGTTTCGAGCGGAGTGAGTTCCGCGGGATCGTGTTGGGGAATACCTGCGCAGTTAACCAGAATGTCGACTCCGCCAAGTTCACGAACAGTGGCATCCACCATGGCGAAGATGTCTTCGGGAACAGCGACATTTGCTTTTAAGGCAATGGCACGCCTTCCCGTTTTTCGTACCCTTTCGGCCGTGCGCTGCGGATTCTCGATATCAAGGTCGCAAGCCGCTATGTCGCAGCCAAATTCCGCGAAGCCGAGCGAAATGGCTTCACCGAGGCCAACTCCGGCGCCGGTAATGAGCGCCACGCGTCCGCTGAGATCAAACAGTTTTCTAAAATCAGCCTTTGCAATATCCATGATTTCAAATCTCGGGAGGCTCTTCGCACTCCTGCTTCCTTTCAGCGAGATGTTCTGTTCGCTGGTACGTTTTCAAAGAACAACATCTCCGAGGTTCCTGTTGTTTCAAGTCTGACCGGAATGCCGTCTGTCATCAGTTGGATGCCAGACAACTCAGCGCTTTCATGCCGATTCTCGAAGGTGACTTTGTAGCTGAGAGAAGCATCGAGGCCGCGAGGAACAAAATGGTAAACAGGATCTTCGAAGTTCGAAGTGCGAAATAGAGTTGTTACATCGCGCCTCTTATCCGGGCTCGCATATTCGAGCACAAGCCACGGTGACTGGTTAAAGTATGGCGTCATTGGCGTGTGATGGTAGACCACGCTGTCTCGCAGAATCGGCCGCAGTTCGCGCTTGTAGAGATCAACGCCGCCGCGAATCTTGTCTCGCAAAACGGGATTCAATTCGGTGAGGGAGGGAGCAATCCCACGGAAGATCGGAAGTGACATCTGTACTTGCCGCAACTGCGAGTCGATGTCGCCGTCGCCAGCCAGATCGGGAACCTCCGTACCGAAGGTGCGAAGCAGAATCTCTGGTGGAAGTACCCATGTCATTCCATTCAAGATTTTCACGCCGCGCGGTTCGCGCATCCAGTCGGAAAGTTCGGTATTGTCAAAGCGGCGTAGGATGCCCCAATCGAGACGGCCACCACCCCCGGCACAATTTTGAAAGATCACCCCTGGAAATTGCTGGCGCAGCCGATCGAACATGGCATACAGATTTTCGACATGACGCCATGACGAATTTTCGACAAACCCCTCGCGCACCTGATTTCCATCTTCCTCGGTTGACATGTTGTAGTCGATGCGGAAGACATCAAGATCGTATTTGCGGATGATCCGGGCAATCTCTGATTCCATCCACTTGGCGACCACGGGATTTCCCACGTCGAGATGGCGTCCGTTGGCGATGGCTTGTCCATCGCGAGTTAGAATCCAGTCGGGATGTTCTTTGCGCAGTTTGGAAGCGGATCCCGCGCCTTCGATTTCTACCCACAGTCCGAAGCGCATTCCTTTTTTCCGCGCATATTCACGGATGGGTTGAATGTCATTCGGCAGCCACGCGCCTGCATACCAATCGCCGACGTTTTGATACCAGATATTCGGCTCGGGACCGTACCACCCTGCGTCAATAAGAAATGTCTCGGCTCCGATGTCGGCGGCCATATCGATTTCGCGGTCGATTCCCGCTTCGGTTTCGTGGTCGACAATATAGCCGCGATGGTTCGCTTCGACATCGAAAACGTGTTCAGACGGTGGATGAGGAAGAACATCGCGACGCACGTGATTCAAGAGTGCCTGGGTCACGTGGTCCAGATCCGACTTCATGCACAGGATGTGAGTCTCAGGAGTCTTGACGCTCTCGCCCGGATCGATGACACGCAGCACGGGGTCAACAGAACTGGGTCCCATGTCGAAAAACAGTCGAGCCTCATTCACGGGACGATCGATTGAGTTGCTGCGGTCAACCGGCGATTTCTCGATTTTGCTCGTGACCCGGATTTTCCAGTTCGCACTCCAGGCTAGAGAGGCGACGAACCATTCTCCGGTTGCGTTGTTGCGAGCGAAAAATGTGGGGTGTCCCCATCCCGATTTTCCGCGGTCGCCGGAGATGATTTTAGTCTCGTTAACGACCGGGTCGAACCGCCAGGCACCTTCGTATCCCCACTTCTCGTACTGCGCGTAGCCAACGTCATAAACATTTTCGGATTCAGGTTGCAGCTTCTCCGTGAAGTTCGGAGTGTGCCAAAGTTGTCCAGCCCATGGCGATACATTGGAAATGGCGGTTGGCCGCTGCCCTGTATTGATGATCTCGAGCCAGCGAACCATCACCGGGCCGCCGTTGAGCAGAGTCTGAATCTTCACTCGGATGGGACGAACGCTGCTTTCTAGTTCGACGCTGACCAGCAATCCGTCGGGATCATGGCCTTCAGACTGTTCAGCCTTGATCCATTTCCAGGTTCCAGCAAGATTTTGCCCTTCTATTTCGAGCTTGAAAGCATCAACCGGCAGTGTGTCCATCTGCTGGCGTTCCGCATCGATTTGAATATCTGCAACGGTCTGGCCGCTTGACTCCCAGTAACGACTGACCCAGCGGCCGTTGCGCAACTCTTCATCGCATACTGTGAGGCCGGAGGTGAAGCGGACGCCCGGAAACTGGCCCGTCCTGATGAATGCCAAGTATGGACCTGCTTCTGGTGCGACTGCCCCAAACAGAGACGAATGCAGAGAGGACAGCAAGCAGAGAGCCGCAAGAGTATTAGCGATGAAAGCCCAAACGCGGCAAGTGCTCTCCGCGCGAACTATTTCATCGGTAAAATCCATCGCGACCCTCTCCCCCTCGGTTAGCTTGCCAGCTTCCATTGCACGTGCTCACGACCAGCAAAGCGCGTCACCCGTCCCTGTTGTTCCAGTTGTAGAAGGTGACCATGCAGCGGATACATCAACAACCATTGATTAGTCAGAGGCCATGCTCCCAAAGCCGGCCCACATTCATCCATAAAAGTTCTTAGCGTAACTCCCGCAGAATATTTCTCGAGGGTTTTCAAGACGAGGGCCGCAGCCTTTTCAACAAATACTCGTGACTCCGTGAGAAACTCCGACACCTGAGAACCGTGGAAAGCTGGCCAGTGGCCGGAATAGATCCAGTCAATCTCGATCGCCTGAAGCATTTGCAACGTCCCCAGATATGCAAGTACCGAGTAATAACCAGGGGGCAGCGCAGGTTCACCGGTTGTAGTCGGGCAGTAGTTGCCATGCAAAGCATCGCCGACAAAAACAGCTTTATTGACGGGGTCGTAGAGAGCCAAATGCCCATCGCTGTGGCCCGGCACGTGCAGAATCTGGAGCGAGCGGTCGTCGTCAATTCGGATATGTTCGCCGCCCATAAAAGTTTGGTCGATGCGTTGTGCATCGCCAACCATCTTTCGCACCCAGGCACTGGCTTCGGGGTGAAGACCCAGGCCCACGCCATGATCGGGAATCCATTGGTTATAGCGCGAAGCATAAAGGCGATCGGGATCCTCGATCATCAACCGGTCCTGCTCTCCGCAAGCCAGCAATGTTTGACTGGCGATTTGCTTGAGAGATGCGTTGCCCCCGTGGTGATCGGCATCGGCATGGGTGTTGATTGCCCAAGTCAGTCGCGAAGGCTCAACGCCCACCCTTTTAAAAAATGGATAGATCGTCTCGCCCGGAGTATAAGAAGCGCCCGTATCCAGCAGGACTGTGTTATCGCCAACAAACAGGTATTGGAAAAGATTGCGGTCAGCGACGAGCGAGGCGATCTGATATACGTGTCGGAAGATTTCCATAATACTGTGCCGCCAGGCACTAGAAATGAACAACCCAGACTCTGTAGTGCAGAGGCGATAGCTCTCGCGACGCGGTTAAATCCTGGGAGGAGTGAACATCTCGCAATGCCCCGCGCTCCCGCAATGTTTCAAAATGCCACTCGCACAATACTAAACTTAAACGGTAATCGTCAACAGTTTTGTTGACATTTAATTTTCTCTGGCCCCTAGGCACAGAGCACAATGCAATTTGCATGGTGTGAAAAGGGGATCAGCAGAGGGATCGCCGACTTACATATCAAACCTACGATCGTCCGGCATAACTCAGAATCGCGATAGCCAGGACGAGAAGGCTAACTCCTGCAATCATCGTCCGGATTGGGCGTGTGCCGGTCCGGGCCCATTCGCCAGTTAGCGCACCAAAGATCGTGCTGGCGACCACGATAGAAGCCAGAAACAAGGGCCAGCCGATCGAAGTTCCCAAATCACCCAGTTTGATAGTGGAGATACTGTAGAGAATAATGCTGCCGAACCAGAGGAATCCCATGCTGGCGCCGATCAACCAGTAATACCAAGTGCCAGCCAATCGAAGCTGACTGACATTGCCGTTTTTCCGCATCAGGATGTAACAGTAAATCGCTCCGGGCAAAAATCCGGCATACAGGCAAGGCAGCCACACTGCGTTGGACATCATGGCAAGACTCGCGCCGTGCTGCTGGGCGGCTCGCTGAATGCTTCCTCCGAATGCCAAGCCAAGATTCAGCATGGAGCCTAGTATCCCGGAGGTGAAGGCTAATAGGAAGCCGCCCCAGAAGCCCTTCCGCAAGTTGGTAGTCGCCTGTTGCAAAGCGGTTTCGCGATGCTTTCCGGCCAGCCCGCAGAGCGACACGCCGAGAATAATCACTAGAACACCTAGAATAATCAGCCCACCTTGCCGCGTCATAACCAGATCAGCATGCTGAGCGATTAGTGGAGTGAGCGCACCGACGGCAGCGGAGGTTCCAAGGCAGACTGCGAACGTGATTGCCAAGCCCAATCGAGTTAGGGCAAGGCCGAAGAACACAAGGGATACGCCCCAACTAGCTCCGAACAGCACCATGGCGGCGAGGGTCCCGATGGAGATCGTCGAGTAGGTGGACCATAGCTCTGGCACGGTGAATAGCGCGATTATGGTTGGAACGACCGCTACGCCGAGAACCGAAAATGCAAACCAGGAATGCTCCCATTGCCACTTCTTACTGAGTTTCATGGGAAGCGCATACGCTGCATTCATGATCGCAGCGCACAAAACCAGCAGGATTGCCTGAACCGTTTGCGATATCATGGTGTTTTGATGGTCTTCGAGGACTCCCGCTACGCGAAAGGTGAACGCATTCCCACGCTCTGGTGCGTTCAAGCCGTGCTATTGGACCACCGGGAGCTCCTTGTGTCAACAACTTTGATGACACTTCGGCACCTAGTTGACTAAACCGGGAACGAATTCACTCCGCAGGAGATGTGAGGGTGCTGTCTAAGTCGTCAGTCCAATCACCCGTCGCAAATGAAGGAAAAGCCGCGCTCTGATCGAAGGTGCGGGTGTACAGCCCGCCAAAGTACCGTTCCACTTCGTCCTCAATTTTATCCAGAGGTGTTTTCAGGACCATGCGCACATATTGCTCATGGCTCTCACGCCGGTTCGCCAGCGGAATGCGAGAGGAATATGCTCGAGCGATAATAAAAATGTAGGGATTCATCAGCAGGTTAAGAGTCCGGTAAAGAAGTGGCTGGTTCGATGCCTTCCAGATCGTACGGTGAAGTTCCATGTCGGCCTGAAAGAATTGTTCTTCGTTACTCTTCGCCGCTGCCGTCTTCAGCTTCTTCAGCGCCCGATTCAGAAGCTCCGGTGGATCGATGGAAGGGTTTTCTCTCATATAGCGTACGCAAAGCCCCTCAAGCTTCGCGCGCATACGAAAGATCACGCCGATTTCAGCCAGCGAAATATCGCGTATAAAAGTGCCGCGACGCGACGTTGTGACCACTAGGCCATCGCGCTCCAACCGCAACAGAGCTTCGCGCACCGGTCCACGGCTGACTTCTAATTCCCGTGCAAGATCTTCTTCGATGATGCGTTGCCGCGGGCGCAGCTTACCGGCGTGAATAGCCTTACGTAAGTGAGCTTCCACCCGCTTACTGGCGGAAACGCCGCGTTCTGGTTTGAGAGAATAGGTCTTCGGAGTTTTCATGCAGAGTGGTCGATAGTTATAAGCCGGATTCGGCCGAAAGGCAAGGGCCATCCCCACACAGTTTGTGGAACTGTCTCTACGCCACGACGAAGCGGGCTCGGTTCGGGTCAGCTAAACGTCCGAACCTTGTAGCCACTTTATCATGTTGTCGACAATATGGGTAACAGCTTAGTCGGCAGAAAAGTGACATCGCGGAACGGCTCACAAAACGTTAATCCCCCGTTTGTGCCGCTTCTTTCAATGAATTCCAATTATTGTAGACATTAGTGTTGACAATATTTCCCTTGACACTCGTCGCAGCATAGGTTAACTTCCGCGACGGCATGAGAGCTTGCAGCGCCGCGTCGCCAAACATCGCGAGAACGCAAACGCAGCGAACTCTATATTTCGTAGCGCCTCCGACCTGGGGGCAAATTTCGATCGAAAGCGCTGTCGTCCAAGGAGACTCCACGATGAACTCCGCCATATACCGTTTTCTAACCCTCATTGCAGTTCTTTCCCTGGTCAGTATTGGCATATTGCACGCGCAAACTGCAGTCACTGGAGGCATCGAAGGCAATGTAACTGATACCTCTGGCGCAGCCGTTTCCGGGGCGACGGTAGAGGTAACAAACGTTGGCGATGGAGTGACACATAAAACTGTCACGAACAACGATGGAGCTTATCGATTCCCGAGTCTGATACCTGGAAACTACACGGTCACCGTCAATAAACAGGGATTCGCTCAATTCACCAGAGACGCTACCCGTATCGATACAGGGATCATGTTCCGCATCGATGCCAGGTTGCCCGTCGGGACGGCAACCGCCAAGGTTGAAGTTACTAGCGAGACGCCTCTTCTCCAGACCGACAGCGCTGAAGTAAATGAAACGATTCGGTCCAACGAAATTAATGCCCTACCTACATTCGGCAACAACATCACTCGATTGTCGCTCTTGGCTCCTGGAGTTTCGATGCCAAGCGGTCAACTGGATCTTCACCCTGAGAACGCAGGAGAGGACTTCAACCTCAACATCAACGGAGCCGCACCTAACGCCAACGGACACCTGCTGGATGGAGTCGAGAACACCGAAGCGATCCAGGGGCTATCGATCGTCGTGGCTCCGGACGATTCCGTGCAGGAAGTGAAACTCGCGACCAGCGATTATGACGCTGAGTACGGGAAGGTTGCCGGTGGGCTGTGGCAGATCACGACCAAGTCGGGAACGAATGCTTTCCACGGATCGCTATTCGAGCACTATCGTACTGCCGGTTTCAACGCACCCGATCACTTCACCCAGCCCAATGGTATCCCCGGCGATGTGTGGAATCAGTTTGGAGGCAGTTTCGGTGGCCCCGTCATCAAGAATAAGCTATTTTTCTTCGGTGATTATCAGGGTATGCGCAATAATCTCTCCGGTTCAGGCAATGAAACAGTTCCAATCGATGCATTTAGAACGGGAGATTTCAGTTCTGTCGCAGCCACCGACCCAATCTACGATCCGGCGACGGGCAATCCTGATGGAACCGGCAGAACTCAGTTTGACGGTTGCCCGGGTACACCCGAACTGAACGTAATTTGTCCCAACCGGCTCAGCCAAGCGACCCAAAATCTGCTGGCTTTGCTGCCTCAGCCCAACGTCCCGGGCGCAACACAACAGAACTATCTAATCTCTCGGCCAGCCACTTTCGACCAGGATCAGTTCGATACCCGAGGCGATTTCTTCGCGACTTCAAAAACAGTTGTATTTGGGAAATTCAGTTATTTTAGGGCGAACTTTAATACTCCCACTGCCTATGGTGTTGAAGGAGGCGGTAACCCACTGACCAGCGGATCGGCCAATGCGGGAATCTCGGCCGATCACGACAAGAGTTTTATGGTCGATTATCAGCACACCTTCTCCCCATCGCTGCTAACCGACGCTCGGTTCGCGTTTTCGCGCATTGTCATTTCCGAACTGCAGCCGGATTACCAGACGGATGCAGCGACTGAGGCAGGAATTCCAGACATCAATCTCGGCACTGTTTATACCTCAGGATTACCTCAAATTCAGGTCGTCGATCCATTGACCGCATTCACCATGGGAGATGAGGGGCTGCCGTTCTTTGAGCGCGAGACCAACTTCGAGTTCTATAACAACTGGACTAAGACCTACGGCCACCACGCCTTCAAGTTCGGCGCCGATATTGGAAAGTTTTTCGGGATCAGGACCGACGTCAGCGGCCGCGGAAACTTCACAGTTAGTCAATCTCTCACGCAACTTAACGACGCATCTTGCACTGGCACGTTGCCGGCCGGCGACTTTTGCGGATCTGGCCTGGCGGCGTTTGAGCTTGGTCTCACTTCCGGTTTCGGAAGAGACATAACTCTGGTTCAGCCTCAGGAAAAGATGTGGAAATATGCTTTCTATGGGCAAGATACCTGGCAGGTCACGCCGAACTTTACGGTTACCGCTGGACTGCGTTGGGACTACATGAGCCCGATCTTCACACCTAACGGCGAGAGCGTCGGAAACATTGATATAAACACCGACACATTGTTGTTGACCAACCTCGCCGGCAAATATGCGGGAATAACAACTCCGAAAACCGAATTCTCACCGCGCATCGGCGTGGCGTTACGCCTCCCGCATGAATCTGTGCTCCGCGGCGGATACGGCCGCAGCTACTATATGAATGCTGACGGAGCGGGATTTGGAACCCAGGGAGGGGGTTGGCCCATAAAGCAAAGCCAAACTGATGTCCAGGCCAATCCCTTTGCCCCACTGCCTTATACGCTCGATCAGGGGCCGGGTCTTCCTCCCGCGCTACCGGCTTTTCCACCGAATGGCCAGATTTCATTCTACGGCGCACCTGGCGGCAGTGAATACTTCGTCGGGACCGGAACCTATCCGCATAGTTACAACGACACTTACAACGTCACCTTGGAGCATGCTTTCCCCTATCAGATCACCGCCTCGATTGCGTATGTGGGTAATATCGGGCGCCATCTGTGGGATAACTATGACGTTAATATGCCGCCTCCAGGACCGGGTCCCTATACCTCCCGCGAGCCGTTCTTTGCAAACTATGGTTGGGCTGTACCCGAATACCAACGGAACAACGCGGTTTACCATGAACCTGAGATGAGAAGTAACTACAATTCTCTGCAACTTCACGCAGAAAAGCGTTTTCATCAAGGACTATACGTGCTGAGTAACTTCACCTGGGCTAAGTCCCTTGACGTTGGCACGTTCGGCCCTGGAGATGGCAACGGAAATC
>Ga0209169_10000189_pt1 | contig 36536 bp, 34 predicted proteins | sample HubBroMetageWRM4_FD_188346 | JGI IMG/M metagenome (GOLD analysis project Ga0209169, IMG submission 188346) | Warmed soil microbial communities from the Hubbard Brook experimental Forest, New Hampshire - Hubbard Brook CCASE Soil Metagenome WRM 4... | ecosystem: Environmental > Terrestrial > Soil...
AAAAAAAGTTCGTGCCGAATCCGGTATCGCAGCTCGTCCTGCATGTAACTTGTCGGGAAATCAGTCGGCGCATCCCGCCACGGGCCGCGCTCGATGGCGACGACATCGAGTCCTTCGTCGGTCAGCTCGTGGGCCATGATCGATCCGGTCCAGCCGAGGCCGATAATGACGACATCCTTCTTGGGTAATCTGCGTGCCATGGCGGGACCTCACTGCGCTTTCGGCGTCCACTCCGCGCGACCGGTCATACCGACCGGCGGCAGAGGAAAGCGCTCGTTGTGGCGACCGACCCAGTCCAGATAGTTGTAACGGGCTCCCGGGTAGCCGATCATTTTCCAAGCGACCATGTCGCGATTGCCGCCGTAGATCGGGTCGGCAAAAAAGCCCATCTGAAGGTCTTTGATGACTTCGGCGAAGAACGCTTTCCCGTCGGCGCCGTCGAGCTTCAATTCGCCGCTTTCAAGATCGCCAAGCACTTTATCCTTGTCGCCATCGGACAGGTCGGCGAACTCCTTGCCCGCATATTTTGCCTTGCACGCCTTATCGAGCGCCGCGAGGCCCGAGCGGTAATTTTGCCTCGGACCGCCCTCAGACTGGTCTCCTTGATTCTTCATGCCGGTCTGGAATGGCGGCCGCACGTAAAGGCCATCCTGCTCGCCGAAAGGCCCGGCAAGCTGACGATCGATAAAAACGGCACAGCCTGAGTCCTTACCGCCCGGCGTCTCCGGATCCGGCGGGATGACGCGATCGGCAATTGCTTCTATCGCGCGGCCTTCGTCGCCCGAGAAAAACAGCCAAGGACCGGCCTTCACGCGCACCGGTGGATCGCCGGCGTTCGGCGACCAGGGCAATTGGCCGGAAATCGTGGAAGCGCGTCCGAGACCACCGCTCAGAAGCAACACGGCGGTACCGGCGAGTAAGTCGCGCCTACGAAACTCTGAACGAAAGGGTCCGTTCTCGTTCATGGCAATCATCCCTTCGCAAACCGCTGGCCGCGTCTCCAAATTGCCAAGCAGATCTCTTCGATTGGAGCGCGGCCGTCGTTGGAGCGAGCGTTGGAGCAAGCATGGAAACGGCGGGCCTATCGGCGGCCGGTCGCTCTTGCAGATCGTTCAGAGCAGCGCCCAGCCGTAATTGCCGCCCTCGCGTAAGTAGCGGCGCCGACGAAAAATTCAGGTTGGAACGAACAAAGGAAATCCAGGGGCGATGCGCCTTCTGAGTCGGATGCCATCACAAGCTCCGTCTCCATCGCCCCCAATGGAGGTTGAAACCCTCGCACGAAAAAGCCAAAGTCGCAACGCCCGAAGTTATGGTGCGCGCCCTTTTGCGGGTGCGCAGTCGGGTTGTCTATTTCGATTTTTGTCAACTTTGCCAATTTTTGACGCGATTCGATCGATGCACTCGCACGGCACAAAAGGATTTCGGGTCACATAAGCGTCACGCGTGGCGACGGGACAGGTGCATCGTGGGTTCGATTGGCGATTCGATATCCGCAAGGGCGAATGCGAAAGAGCGTCCCAACCTGCCCGGCCGAGTAGTATTGGTGATGCAGGGCGGAGGCGCACCCGGGGCTTATCAGGCCGGAGCTTACCAGGCGCTGCACGAGGCCGGCATCGAGCCCGACTGGGTCATCGGCACCTCAATCGGCGCAATCAACGGCGCGATCATCGCGGGAAACAAAGCACCCGACCGGGTCGCCAAGCTGAAGGCGTTCTGGGACTCCCTCGATTCTCGCTTGCCCGAACCGTGGAGTCAGATTTCACCGCTGGTCGCCGGCGTGCCCGGTTTCTTTTATCCGAATCCCGCGCTCGCTTGGGGCGTCGATACCCAAGTCGGCATCGAACAAGCCGCGATGTATCTCGTCGAGCCGCTCAAAAAAGTGCTGCCGACGCTCGTTGATTTTGATCTCCTCAATTCCGGCGGTCCGAGATTTACGGTTGGACTTACCGCGATAGAAACCGGCGCGATGCGTTATTTCGACAGCAAACAGGACAAGATCGTTCTCGACCACATCCTCGGCTCAAGTGCCGTTCCGCCCTGCTTCCCCGCGGTATTGATCGACGGACAATATTATTGGGATGGCGGCGTCTATTCAAACTCACCGGTCGAGGTTGTGTTTGATGAATTTCCCCGGCACAGCTCCGTCGTCATCGCCGTTCAGATTTGGCCGACGCACGGCCCGCAGCCGGCATCGCTTTCTCAGGCTTTCATGCGGGTGAAGGACATCCTGTTCGGAAGCCGCTCGCGAGGCCACATTATGCGACAAGCCCAGCTTCACCGCATGCGCCGTATCGTTCGCGAATTAGTGGAAATGTTGCCTGAAGAGAAAAGAAATTCTCCGCGAGTGAAGGAACTGGCCGGTTGGGGTTGCACGACCACGATGCACCTCGTCGAGATCAACGCCCAGCCTCTCGATGGCGACAGCAATGCCCGGGATTTTGATTTTTCCCGGGCGACCGTACAGAAGCGCTGGCGGGCTGGATATGCTGACGCGTCGCGCACGATTTCGCGGCAGCCGTGGAACGATGCAACCGATCCCGCCACCGACATTATGGTTTACGCCTCTGACGCTTTGCCTTGAGCCTGCGAGCCCGCGACAACAAGGCAACATCAAATCGACAGGAGCGCCCTTATCGAGCAGAACCTTTTGGCAGACTGGGCGGTTATGTTCGGGGGTGGAATTGTCTCCAGCTGCCTAGTTGAAGCTAGCCGGAGTTTTAAATGACACCGCCTTATCCGGTCGTCTTTTTACTCGATGTCGATAATACGTTGATCGATAACGACGCTATCCAGCGCGATTTGAAGGACCATCTTCAACAAAATTATGGGCGCGATGCCCGCGATCGCTATTGGAGAATTCTCGAGGATCTGTTTGCGGAACTTGGATATCGTGACTATCTCGGAGCCTTGCAGCGCTTTCGCGCCGAGCATCCCAAGGAAGTCGAGCTCCTGGCGATGTCGTCCTATCTCATCGATTATCCGTTCGCCGACCGGCTGTTTCCGTCGGTTTTTGCGGTCTTGAAGCGGCTAGGCGGCTTCGGCACGACGGTGATTCTGTCCGACGGTGACGTCGTCTTTCAGCCGCGCAAAGTCCAGCGGTCGGGACTGTCCGACGCAGTCGACGGGCGTGTGCTCATCTACATCCACAAGGAAGAGGCGCTCGACGACGTCGAACGGCGCTTTCCAGCCGAACATTACGTTCTTGTTGACGATAAGCCGCGCATCCTGGCCGCAATTAAAAGCTCTTGGGGCAATCGCGTCACCACCGTATTTCCGCGGCAAGGCATGTATGCTCGCGACCGGCAAGCAGCGGCGGCCTTTCCACCGCCTGATGTTGCCATCGAGCATATTGGTGATCTTCTCGACTTCGACCTGCCGCGATTGACGGCCACGGTCCCCGGCACCGCAGCCAAATTGGAGGCCACGCAATGAATCCGACAAAGACCCTGAATAATCTTGGCCAAAGCCTCTGGCTCGACAATATTACCCGCGACCTCCTCAACAGCGGCACATTGCAGCGCTACATCAACGAATGGTCCATAACCGGATTGACGTCCAATCCGACCATCTTCGATCTCGCCATCAGCAAGAGCGCCGATTACGACGGCGACATTGCGAAGCTCGCCTCGCGGACGAAGACGGCGGAAGATACTTTCTTCGAACTGGCTCTGGCAGATCTGACCCGCGCCGCCGACCTGCTGCATCCGGTCTTTACCCGCACCGACGGCGTCGATGGATGGGTCTCGCTCGAAGTGTCGCCTCTTCTGGCGTACGACGCGCAACGCACTATCGCAGCCGCTCGCGATCTGAACCGGCGCGGCGCAAAGCCCAACCTGTTCATTAAAATTCCGGGCACCAAGGAAGGTCTGCCGGCAATTGAAGAAGCGATCTTTGCCGGCTTGCCGATCAACGTCACGCTGTTGTTCTCGCGCGAGCAATACGTCGCCGCTGCGGAGGCGTATCTCCGCGGGATCGAACGGCGCATCGAGGCCGGCCTCAATCCCGCTGTCGGCTCGGTTGCCTCACTCTTCATAAGCCGCTGGGACGTCGCGACCGCCGGAAAGGTACCGGCGGAGTTGGCCAACCGCCTCGGCATTGCCGTCGCCCAGCGCGCTTACAAGGCTTATCTGGCGTTATTGAGTTCACCGCGTTTTCAGCGTGTGGCCAATTTTGGCGGCCGCGCGCAACGCCTGCTTTGGGCCAGCACCGGCACCAAGGACCCCAAAGCGTCCGACACCCTCTACGTGAAAGCGCTCGCGGCGCCCTTCACCGTCAACACAATGCCCGAGGGCACGCTCAAGGCCTTCGCCCAGCACGGCGAAGTCGGCGCAACGCTCGCGGCGGATGGCGAAGACTGCGAGCAGACCTTAGCGGCCTTTGCCAAAGCCGGTATCGACATCGATGCGCTGGCCCAACAGCTTCAGGAAGAAGGCGCCGCGTCGTTCAACAAATCGTGGAAAGACCTGATGGCCTGCATCGAATCCAAGAGCTCGGCGTTGCGCAAAGCGAGCTGATCCACATGGTCCCCGCCTCTGGTCAACGCAAGCAGACCCCCGGCTCGACCGGGGCGCAATCGGCGACTGCGCCGCCCTTGCGCAAGCGGCCGGCGTGGACATTGCTCGAGAAGCACTATCAGAAACTGAAAGGCGTGGACCTGCGCCAAATTTTTGCTGACGATCGCTTACGCGGCGAAAGATTGGCGGTCGAGGCGGCGGGCGTTTACCTCGATTATTCCAAGAACCGCATCACCGATGAGACCCTGCGGCTGCTGTTGCAGCTCGCCGAGGAATCGAAGCTGCGCGATCGCATCGACGCGATGTTCCGCGGCGACAAGATAAACGTCTCGGAAGATCGTGCTGTCCTGCACGTCGCGCTGCGCGCACCGCGCGGCGCCACATTCCTGCACGATGGCCGCAATGTGGTACCCGACGTTCACGCCGTCCTCGACGCCATGGCCGACTTTTCCAACCGCGTGCGTTCGGGCAACTGGAAAGGCCAGACCGGCAAGCGTATTCGCAATGTCATTAACATCGGTATCGGCGGCTCCGATCTCGGACCGGTCATGGCCTATGAAGCGCTGAAGCACTACAGCGACCGCGCTATGACTTTCCGTTTCGTATCCAATGTCGACGGTACGGATTTTGTCGAAGCGGTGCGCGATCTCGATCCGGCCGAAACACTGTTCATCATTTCTTCCAAGACCTTCACCACGCTGGAAACCATGACCAATGCGCGCAGCGCGCGCGAATGGCTGCTGGAGGGCATGAAGGGCGAACAAGGCGCCATCGCCAAGCATTTTGTCGCCGTATCGACCAACGCCAAGGAAGTCGCGAAATTCGGCATCGACACCGCCAACATGTTCGGCTTCTGGGATTGGGTCGGCGGCCGCTATTCCATGGATTCGGCCATTGGCCTTTCGACCATGTTGGCGATCGGGCCTGAAAATTTCCGAGCGATGCTAAGCGGCTTCCATGAGATCGACGAGCATTTCCGCACTGCACCGTTCGAGCGCAATTTGCCGGTGCTGATGGGCCTGATTGGCATCTGGTACAACGATTTTTTTGGCGCCCAGACTGTCGCCGTACTCCCCTACGAGCAATATCTGAAACGATTTCCCGCATATCTCCAGCAGCTCACTATGGAGAGCAACGGCAAGCACGTCACGCTCGATGGCGCGCGCGTCGACTATGACACCGGGCCAATCTATTGGGGCGAGCCCGGCACCAACGGACAGCATTCGTTCTATCAACTCATACATCAAGGTACGCGGCTTATTCCGTGCGATTTCATTGCGTTCGCCCGAACGCTCAATCCTTTGGGGCCGCATCACGACATGCTGATCGCGAACGTGTTTGCACAAACCGAAGCGCTGGCGTTCGGCAAGACCGCGGATCAGGTCAAAGCCGAAGGCACGCCCGATTGGCTTGTGCCGCATCGGTTATTCGAGGGAAATCGTCCGTCCAATACCCTTTTGCTCGATGCGTTGACGCCGGCGGCGTTGGGCAAGCTCGTGGCGCTTTACGAGCACATTGTCTTTACCCAGGGCACGATCTGGCAGATCGATTCCTTCGATCAGTGGGGCGTCGAGCTCGGCAAGGCGCTGGCGCAGCGGATTATCCCTGAACTGGAAAGCAAAACAGAGCCGAAGCTCGATCACGACAGTTCAACCAACACCCTGATCCGGCGATATCGCAAGCTCAGGGATGCCAACTGATGCGTTCGCGCGTTTACGTCGAACGATACGATGCCGCCTTTTTGCGCGCGGCTGTGGAGGGCTAAGGCATGCAGCTCGGAATGATCGGCCTTGGCCGGATGGGCGGAAACATGGTGCGGCGCCTGTTGAAGGGCGGCCATCAATGTGTCGTCTACGACGGATCAGCAAATGCCGTAGCCGAGCTTGTGAAGGAAAAAGCCGTCGGCACCACAAAGATTGCCGATTTCGTCAAGATGCTAACTAAGCCTCGAGTCGTCTGGTTGATGGTGCCGACCGGCGTGGTCGACAATGTGATCGCCGACTTGCTGCCGCATCTCGATGGCGGCGACATCCTGATCGATGGCGGCAACTCGTATTACATTGACGATATTCGCCGGGCGAAGGAACTGAAATCCAGGAACCTTCATTTTGTCGACGTCGGCACCAGCGGCGGGGTGTGGGGGCTCGAGCGCGGCTATTGCATGATGATTGGCGGCGAGACCGATATCGTGAAGCGTCTCGATCCGATCTTCGCGACGTTGGCGCCCGGGCGCGGCGATATCGCGCGCACGCCGGGCCGCGAAAAGGTCAACGGCAGCGCCGAACAGGGCTACCTGCATTGCGGGCCCAATGGCGCCGGGCATTTCGTCAAGATGGTGCATAACGGCATCGAATACGGCGTGATGGCCGCGTATGCGGAAGGGCTTAATGTCCTCAACGCCGCCAACGTCGGAAAGAAAACCGCGGTGATCGATGCGGAAACCACGCCGCTGCGCGATCCCGAGCATTATCAATATGATTTCAATCTGGCAGATGTCACGGAAGTCTGGCGGCGCGGGAGCGTCATTGCATCTTGGCTCCTTGATCTCACCGCCGCATCGCTGCTTCAGGATCCCAAGCTGGCCAAATTCGCCGGGCGCGTATCCGATTCCGGCGAAGGCCGCTGGACAATCAAGGCGGCAATTGACGAAGGCGTTCCGGCCTTTGTGCTCTCGTCGGCGCTTTATGAGCGATTCAGCTCGCGCGGAGAGGCCGACTTCGCCGACAAGGTGCTTTCGGCCATGCGCTATCAGTTTGGGGGGCATATCGAAAAGCCGAACGCCGAGCGCGCCGGCTAACGAGTGGAGTTAAGCCCCGTGCAACAGGCAAAACCCAAAAGCTTGACCGGCGCCGAGCTCGACGAGCTTGCGATCAATACCATTCGCACGCTCTCGATCGACGCGGTTCAGCAGGCGAACTCCGGACATCCCGGCACGCCAATGGCGCTGGCACCGCTTGTCTACGTGATCTGGAACGAAGTGCTGAACTTCGATCCGCAGGACCCGATCTGGCCAAACCGCGATCGCTTCGTGCTATCGAACGGCCACGCCTCCATGTTGCTATGGTCGTTACTTTATCTGACCGGCACGCGCGCAGTGAACGCGCAATACGAGCAGCTTGGGGCTCCGGCAGTCACGCTCGACGACATCAAACATTTTCGCCAGCTCGGCAGCAAAGCGCCGGGTCATCCGGAATATCATTTGACGTCGGGTGTCGAAGCGACGACGGGCCCGCTGGGTCAGGGCATATCTATGAGCGTTGGCATGGCCATCGCGCGCAAGTGGCTCGCCAGCCGTTACAACAAACCCGGCGTCGACGTCTTCGATTACAACATCTACACCGTTTGCGGCGACGGTGACTTGATGGAAGGTGTAGGGTCGGAAGCGGCGTCGCTCGCCGGCCACCTCGGCCTCGACGATCTGTGCTGGATCTACGACAACAATCACATCACCATCGACGGCAAGACTAAGATCACCTTCACTGAAGACGTTGCCGCGCGCTTCGCGGCCTACCAGTGGAATGTGCTGCACATCACCGATGCCAATGATCTTGAGAGTATCGCCGATGCGCTTGCGACGTTTCGCAAAACCGAGGGGCGGCCGACTTTAATCATTCTGGATAGCCATATCGGTTACGGCTCGCCGCACAAGGTCGACACCTCCGCCGCCCACGGCGAGCCGTTGGGCGAAGAGGAGGTGCGGCTCGTCAAGCGCGCCTACCACTGGCCGGAGGACGCAAAGTTCCTCGTACCCGACGGTGTCAAGGAGCATTTCGCCGACGGCATCGGCCAACGCGGCGCCGAGGCGCGACGCGAATGGGAAGCGATGTTCGCCAAATATCGCCAAGACTTCCCGGATCTCGCGACCGAAATCGACTTGATGCAGCGCCGGGAATTGCCCGCCGGATGGGATCGCAACTTGCCGAGCTTCCCGCCAGACGCGAAAGGCATCGCCGGGCGCGATGCGTCCAGCAAGGTGCTCAACGTTTTCGGCCAAAACATTCCATGGTTTATGGGCGGGTCCGCCGACCTCGCGTCATCAAATCGCACGGCGCTTACGTTCCCAGGCGCCGGCGACTTTGAACCCGGATCGCCAAGCGGACGCAATCTGCATTTCGGCATCCGCGAGCACGCCATGATGGCGATCGTCAACGGACTATCGCTCTCGAAGCTACGCGCTTATGGCTCGACATTCCTCGTGTTTACCGACTACGCACGGCCGGCGATTCGGCTCTCGGCAATCATGGAGCTGCCGACCATTTTGGTCTGCACGCATGACGCTATGGGCGACGGCGAAGACGGACCGACGCATCAGCCGGTTGAACAGCTTATCGCGCTGCGCGCCATTCCCGGCCTGGTCGTCATTCGTCCGGCGGACGCAAATGAGGTCGTCGAAGCTTACCGCTACATCCTCCAACTTCGACACCAGCCGGCTTTGCTCGCATTGTCGCGCCAGGCGCTGCCGACGTTCGATCGCGGCAAATATGCATCCGCCGACGGCGTGGCGCGCGGTGCTTACGTAATGGCTGACGCGTCTGGTGGATCGCCCGAAATCATTCTCATCGCTTCGGGCAGCGAAGTCGCCTTGGTCGTTCAGGCGCATGAATCGCTCGGGGCGCAAGGGATTCGGTCACGCGTTGTGTCGATGCCGTCGTGGGACATTTTCGAGTCGCAACTCCAAGAGTATCGCGACGAGGTCCTGCCGCCTGCAATAAAAGCGCGCCTCGCCGTCGAGCAGGGATCGACTCTCGGGTGGGACCGCTATGTCGGGCCGGCCGGCCGCGTCATCGGCATGAAAACGTTCGGCGCCTCGGCGCCACTTAAAGAATTAGACCGCAAGTTCGGTTTCGAACCCGATCGGGTCGTCGCTGTTGCTTTGGAGCTCCTGGGCCGCCACTAACGCGCAGAGGAGCAGCGTGGGTTGGCGGCGAGCGGAAAATAAGGACGTCGATGAACGACAGGCCGGATAGCAGCGCTGCGGCAAAAGGCGCGCAGCAGACCGAAAGCGCCGCGCCGGCGCCGCCTTGCGCCATGGTGATCTTCGGCGCGGCGGGCGATCTTACCAAACGCTTGGTCGTTCCGGCCCTCTACAATCTGGTCCAGGCCGGACAGCTCTCCCAGCATTTCCAGCTCGTCGGTTTCGACCACAATGCCCGCAGCATCGAGCAATGGCGGAAAGAGCTCACCGGTGCGATGGAAGATTTCGTTGGTCAGGGCGGAGAGTTTCACGTCGACGCGATCGATCAATCGGCATGGAGCTGGCTCACCGGGCGCATGAGCTACGTTCAAGGCGACATCAACGATGCCGGCGCCTACACGCAGCTGCGCGATCATCTGGCGGGGCTGGACAAGACGGCTTCGACGGCGGGGAATTACCTGTTCTATCTCGCGGTCTCCGAGCGCTTCTTCGGCCCGGCGGTCGCCGCGCTGGGAGCCGCCGGACTCACGACCGAAACCGAGCACCAGTGGCGTCACGTCATTATCGAAAAACCCTTCGGCCACGATCTCGCTTCGGCCAAAGCCCTCAACGCCGAGATCCTAAAGACGCTGCAAGAACATCAGATTTATCGGATCGATCATTTCCTCGGCAAAGAGACGGTCCAGAACATCATGGCGCTGCGCTTCGCCAACGGCTTGTTCGAGCCGCTCTGGAACCGCCAGCAGATCGACCATGTCCAGATCACGGTCGCGGAGACCGTCGGAGTCGAACACCGCGGCAAGTTCTATGAGAAGACCGGCGCGCTGCGCGACATGGTGCCCAACCATCTATTTCAGCTATTGGCAATGACGGCGATGGAGCCGCCCATCTCTTTTGATGCCGATGCGGTCCGCGCTAAGAAGACGGAGGTGATCCAGGCGATCAAGCCGCTCGACCCCGCAAGCGTGCTGCAAAACGCCGTGCGCGGGCAATACGGCGCCGGGCAAGTTTTAGGCAAGGAAGTTCAAGCGTATCGGCAGGAACCGGATGTAGCGCCGAACTCGACGACCGAGACCTATGTTGCTTGCAAACTGAACATCGACAATTGGCGCTGGGCCGGCGTACCGTTCTACCTGCGCACCGGCAAATATATGAAGCGCCGGACGACCGAAATCGCAATCCGCTTTCACCAGGCACCTTATGCCTTGTTCCGCGACACCAGCGTGGAGCGAATGCATCCGAACTGGATGATCCTTCGCATCCAGCCTGACGAGGGCATCGCGCTCGAATTCGCGGCGAAGCGTCCCGGCCCCATCGTGTCGCTCGACACTGTGAGCATGGACTTCGCTTACAAGACCTATTTCAAGGTGGCTCCCAATACCGGCTACGAGACGCTGATCTACGATTGTATGATCGGTGATGCGACGCTGTTTCAGCGCGCCGATACAGTGGAGGCCGGCTGGAAAGTCGTACAGCCTATTCTCGATACCTGGGCCGACAATCCGCCGCGGGACTTTCCGAACTATACGGCGGGCAGCGACGGCCCCGCCGCGGCGGACGAATTATTGGCGCGCGACCACCGCGCATGGCGCTCGCTCGATCACCCAAACGGAAACACCGATGGCAGCAAAGCGTAAGATCGCGTTGGTACTGGCCGACGTCGACGGCACGCTTGTCACCGAGGACAAGATATTGACGGATCGGGCGCGCAAGGCCGTCAACGCGCTGCGCGACGCCGGTATCCGTTTCGCCATAACCAGCGGCCGGCCGCCGCTTGGCATGGCCATGCTGTTCGATCCCCTCGACATCGATACGCCGATTGCCGGCTTTAACGGCGGCCTTTTCGTCAAACGCGATCTCACCATCCTGGAACAAAAGACGGTGCCGGTTGACGTCGCGCGCGAAGCCATCGAGCTGATGCGTAAACGCGGCCTCGATACTTGGGTCTATCGCGGCAACGATTGGCTGATCACCAAGGCCGATGCGCCGCATGTCGCGCGCGAGGCCTGGACCGTCAAATTCGAGGCCAAAGTCGTGCCCGACGTTCGCGAGCATTTGCAAGACGTCGCCAAAATTGTCGGCGTCAGCGACGATCTCGGCAAGGTGCGCGACTGCGAGGCCGAAGCGCAAGCCGCGTTCGGGCAACGCGCCACCGCCACCCGGTCGCAACCGTATTATCTCGACGTCACCAACAAGGATGCGAACAAGGGCGCCGTGGTGGAATATCTGTCGCAACATCTCGGCGTGGCCACAGACGAGATCGCGACCATTGGCGACCAAATAAACGACGTGCTGATGTTCAAGCGCTCGGGGTTCAGCATTGCCATGGGCAACGCCTCGGATGACGTCAAGGCACAAGCCTCGGCCGTCACCGCATCCTACAATGACGAAGGTTTTGCCAAGGCGATGGAGGCCTTTGTCCTATCGGCGAGGCACTAAACACATGAGCGGGTCGATCGGACGCGTTGAAATACTGCCGGATCCGGTCGCGCTGGCGCATCACGTCGCGGAGTGGATGACGCAAGCGGCGCTGGCGGCAAGCGGCGCGTTCCGCGTCTCGCTCTCGGGCGGCTCGACGCCGAAGACGCTGTACGGCTTGCTGGCCTCCAACGAATTTAAAGCGCGTTTTCCCTGGCCGCGCGTCTTCTGGTACTGGGGCGATGAGCGCTTCGTCCCCTACGATCATCCCGACAGCAACTACCGGATGACCCGCGAAGCCATGCTTTCAAAGGCGCCGGTGCCGCCGGAGAACATTCATCCGATTCCGACCGACGGCACGCCTGAAGACGCCGCGCTGCGCTATGAGCGGACTTTGCAGGATGCCTATGGCGCGGCCACGCTGGATCCACAGCGCCCCCTCTTCGATATCACGCTGCTTGGGATTGGCGGCGACGGCCATACCGCATCGCTGCTGCCCGGGGAATCTGTATTGAACGAGCGCAAACACTGGGTGGCGGCGGTTTCGCATGGCCGGCCTGAGATACGCATCACGCTGACCTATCCGGCAATCGACAGCAGCCGACGAGTCGCATTCCTGGTCGCGGGCGAAGAAAAAGCGGCAATCTTCAGCGCGATACGAAGCGGCAACAGCGACGCGCCGGCAGCGCGCGTGCGGCCGGTCGGCGAGTTGATTTGGTTCACCGATCGAGCGGCCGCCGGGGAGGAAAGCCCTCCGCGACGCGCAGGCGCGCCGGCGCCATGAAGCGAGGACCGGCGTCCACACGCGAAGCTGCGCGTGTCGACGCGCGCTCCGCGAGGCCGTCGATTATCATTGCGCCGTCAATACTGTCGGCCGATTTCGCCCGCTTGGATGACGAGGTCCGCGCCATCGACAAGGCTGGCGCGGATTGGATCCATGTCGATGTGATGGATGGACATTTCGTTCCGAACATCACCATCGGACCAGCCGTGCTAGCGGCGATCCGTCGCGCGACGGCAAAACCGCTCAACGTTCATTTGATGATTGTCGAGCCGGAACGATATCTCAGCACCTTTGCCGAAGCCGGCGCCGATCATCTTTTGGTGCAGGCCGAACCCGGCTCGACCATCCATCTGCATCGAACCCTGTCGAACATACGCGCACTGGGCAAAAAGGCCGGCGTCGTGCTCGATCCTGCAACGCCGCCGGAGCTCGTCGAATATGTCCTGCATTTGTGCGACGTCATTCTGGTTATGACCGTCAATCCCGGCTTCGGCGGTCAACGCTTTATTCCCGAAATGCTGCCCAAGATTCGGCGCCTACGCGCGATGTGCGGCGAGCGCGGCCTGCGGCCGGCCATCGAAGTCGATGGCGGCGAGAACGCGACCACGGCTGCGCATGCGGCCGCCGCCGGCGCCAACGCAATCGTTGCCGGCTCGGCAATTTTTCGCGCCAAGGATTACGCCAAGGCCATAGCCGAGCTTCGCACCAAGGCGGCCGCAGCGACGATTGCCTCATGAAGACACCTCCTACCCCGGCCCCTGCCAATGTCGACGCTCTCAAGCGCGCCGCCGCCGAAGCCGCGGTGCAAATGGTCGAGAACGACATGGTGGTCGGACTTGGCAGCGGCACCACCGCGGCCTTCGCGGTCGAGGCGCTGGCGCGGCGTCAACGCGAAGGACTGCGTTTTGTCGGCATTCCCACTTCTGAGCGAACGGCAATGCAGGCGAAGGCGGCCGGAATTGCGCTGACCTCGTTCAGCGAGCATCGGCAAATCGACCTGACCATCGATGGCGCCGACGAGGTCGAGCACGGCACGCTCAATTTGATCAAGGGTGGCGGCGGCGCCCTGTTGCGCGAGAAAATCGTCGCGGCCGCGAGCCACCGTCTCGCCATTGTTGTCGACGGCGGCAAGATGGTTGACCGGCTCGGAGCGCGGATGCCGCTGCCGGTGGAAGTGGTCGCCTTCGGCCTGGAAGCGACGCGCGAGTCGCTTGAAGTGCTCGGCGCCAGCGCGCGCCTTCGGCTTTCGTCGGGCGTGACCTTCGTTACCGACGGCAGCAACTACATTCTCGACTGCGATTTCGGCCGCATCGACGAGCCGGCGCGGCTGGAGACGCGCATCAAGCGCATCGTCGGCGCGGTCGAAAGCGGACTTTTCGTTGGCCGCGCCGACCCGGTTTTCGTCGCGGACGCCGCCGGCGTCCGTCGCCTCAACAGCGCCGGCCGCCACCGGGGCAGTCCACCGATCCTGGTGATGATGGGCGTATCGGGATCCGGCAAATCCACCATCGCCGAAGAACTTTCCGCCCGCCTCGGCTGGCCGTTCCAGGAAGGTGATTCACTGCATCCGGAAACCAACATCGCCAAGATGCACGCCGGTATTGCGTTGACCGACGCAGACCGGCTGCCATGGCTTGAACGTGTCGCCGCGTGGATCGATCAGCAGCGCAAGAAGAAGGAGCCGGGCATCATCACCTGCTCTGCGCTCAAACGATCCTACCGCCAGATTATCATCGGCAATCGGCCGCAGGTTCGGCTGGTTTATCTGCGCGGTGGTCGAGATGTGATGGCTGAACACCTGGCGGGGCGCCACGGCCATTTCATGCCGCCGGAATTGCTGCGAAGCCAGATCGACACGCTAGAAGAACCGGACCCCAGTGAGGATGCACTGACGGTTGACGTCGGGGCTAACGCCGCGCAGGTCGCCGATGAAATCATTCGGCTTCTTGGCAACTCGGTCACCCTTTCGCAAAGCCCGGCGGCACAGCCTACCGCGTGAACCTTTCGCCTTCTGGTGGGTTGTTGCCGCGATGGGCAAACAATCCTCGGCAAATGTGGCAACGCCGACGCTTGCGCATGGCGCTGCGCGTCTTCCGGCGGTGGAAGTCGCGGACTACAACGTTGAATTAAAGGATGACGAGGGCTTCATCGGCGATCGCGCTAGCAAGGGTGCCTTCCGCAAGTTTATCGAAAATTGGCGAAAGCCGTTGCGCGACCTCGATCATGACCCGTTCGGCGAGGAGCCATCGAGCAAGATCGCCAAGAAAAAGCTGGACCAGTTGCTCGCTAGCGGCGAACCCGAGACCGCCGGTATTATCCAGAGCGCCATCGAATCGTTCGCGCAAGAACTCGCCTTGGTGTTGCGGCGTTTTCTCAAGCTCAAGGGCTGGAAAGACGCGTCGCGCTTGGTGATCGGCGGTGGTTTTGTCGGCAGCCGCGTCGGTGAGCTCGCAATCGGCCGGGCGTCGGTGTTGTTGAAGGCCGATAAAATCGACACCGAAATCTGCATCATCCGCAACGACCCCGACGAGGCGGGACTGCTCGGCGCCGCACAACTCGCGCCCGCCTGGATGTTCGAGGCACATGACGCCATCCTCGCCGTTGATATCGGCGGCACCAACATCCGCGCCGGCGTCGTGCAACTCAACCTTCGCAACGCCGCTGATCTGTCGAAGGCGAAAGTGTGGAAGTTCGAGCTGTGGCGCCACGGCGACGAAAAGCTCAACCGCGAGGAAGCGGTCGACGGCTTGATCAGCATGCTGCAACGGCTGATCAATCGCGCAAAAAAAGAAGAGTTACGTCTCGCGCCATTCATCGGCATTGGCTGTCCGGGCAAGATCGAGGCCGACGGTTCAATCGAAGCCGGCGCTCAGAACCTGCCGGGCAACTGGGAAAGCAGCCGCTTCAATCTGCCGAAAGTGGTCTTTGAGGCGATCCCCCGCATCGGCGACCACGAGACGGCAATCGTCATGCACAACGACGCGGTCGTGCAAGGCTTGAGCGAAGTCCCGTTCATGGACGATGTCGAAAGCTGGGCCACCTTTACTATCGGCACCGGCCTCGGCAACGCGCTGTTCGTCAATCGCGAGCAATAGGCCGCCCGCTCTCGGCACGCGGCTCCCTCACCCCATCTTGTCGCCGATGAAGGCCGCGCCTAACCTCGAGCAACCGGTCCGGGGGATAATGTGCGATTTGCCATCGCGCTCATGCTGGTCTGCGCCGCCGTCGGCAGCGGCGCCGATCGTGCCGGAGCCCAGGTCTCCGACGGTATTGTCAGAATTGGCGTACTGAACGATCAGTCAGGGCTCTATGCGGATTTGGGCGGCCCGGGCTCGGTGATCGCCGCAAAAATGGCCGTCGAGGACGTGGGCGGCTCGGTCCTCGGCAAGCCGGTCGATGTCATTTTCGCCGATCACCAAAACAAAGCCGACATCGGCGCCGCGATCGCGCGGCAATGGTTCGACGCCGAGAAAGTAGACCTCGCCATTGGCTTCGACAATTCCGCGGTGGCGCTCGCGGTCGAACAGCTTGCCGCCGAGCATAACCGTATTGCCATCGCCGGCGCCGTCGGCTCCACGGCCTTTACCGGCAAGTCCTGCACGCCGACCGAAGCGTCGTGGATCTATGACAGCTACGCACTGACCACGAGTCTCGCCCGCTCGGTCGTGGCCGAAGGCCGCGATAGCTGGTTCTTCCTCACCGTCGATTACGCGTTCGGCCATTCGCTGGAAGCCGACGCCACAAGCGCGGTGCGCGCTGCCGGCGGCAAAGTGCTCGGCAGCGTCCGCCATCCCCTCAACACATCCGACTTCAGTTCCTATCTCCTTCAGGCGCAAAGCTCCGGCGCCAAGGTGGTCGCGCTTGCTAATGGCGGCGGCGACATGATCAACGCCACCAAACAAGCTAACGAGTTCGGTCTGACGCGCGGCGGCCAGAGCATTGTCTCGCTCTTGGTCTTCATTACCGACATTCACAGCATCGGGCTGAAGAACGCGCAGGGTCTGAAATTCGTCACCGGCTTTTACTGGGACCGCGATGCGGAGACGCGCGCCTGGTCGAAGCGCTTCTTCTCCCGGCACGGCGCCATGCCGACGCAAGCGCAAGCCGCCGTCTATTCCGCTGTCCGCCATTATCTCAGGGCGGTTGTGGCCGCCGGCACCGATGAAGCCAAGGCGGTGATGGCGAAAATGCGTGACATGCCGGTCGACGATTTCTTCGCCAACAGCGGCCGCCTGCGCGAAGACGGCCGTCTCCTCCACGACATGTATTTCGCGCAAGTCAAAACGCCCGAAGAATCGACAGAGCCCTGGGATTACTACAAAATCCTCGGCTCGATTTCGGCCGATCAAGCCTTCCGCTCGCTCGCAGACGGCGGCTGCCCGCTGGTGAAGCAGTAAAATCCATCGTCATTCCGGATCGCCACGAAGCGGCGAGTCCGGAATCTATAACGACAGGCCAGCGAATATAGACTTCAGGTTCGCGGGCTTTTAGCCCGCGCCCCGGAACGACGCATTACCCCACATCGTGCGAGTGGATGCGGCGCTCTTCGCGTTCGCCGCGCAGCCGCCGCGCAACCAGCTTGTTGAGTGCGGAGAGATAAGCCTTCGCCGAAGCGACCAGCGTATCGGGATCGGCGCCCTTGGCGGTGACGCTGCGGCCATTCTCCGACAGCCGCACCGAGACTTCGGCTTGCGCGTCGGTGCCCTCGGTCACTGCGTGCACCTGATACAACTCGAGCTTGGCCTCGTGCGGCACCATCGCCTTGATGCAGTTGAACGTCGCATCGACCGGACCGTTGCCGTCACGCTCCTCGATCATCGAACGGCCGTCGACATCGAGCTTCATGGTCGCGCGCTGCGGACCACGCGTGCCGGCCATGACCGAGAGCGAAACGAGCTTGATGTGATCTTGCGCGGTCGCGATTTCCTCGTCGACCAAAGCTTCGAGATCCTCGTCGTAGACGTGCTTCTTCCGGTCGGCGAGCGCTTTGAAGCGCACGAAGGCGTCTTCGAGCTGATTGCCCGCGAGGTGATAGCCGAGCTCTTCGAGCTTGTGCACGAAAGCATGGCGCCCGGAATGCTTGCCCATCACCAGCGAGGTCTGCTTTACCCCGACATCCTCCGGCATCATGATCTCGTAGGTCTGGGTGTGCTTGAGCATGCCGTCCTGGTGGATGCCGCTCTCGTGGGCGAACGCGTTTCGTCCGACGATCGCCTTGTTGTACTGCACCGGAAACGAAGTCACCGCGGCCACGAGCTTTGACGCCCGCGTCAGCATTTTGGCATTGATGTCCGTCCAGTAGGGCATCACATCGTTACGCACCCGCATCGCCATCACGACTTCTTCCAGCGAGGCGTTGCCGGCGCGTTCGCCGATACCGTTGATGGTGCATTCGATCTGGCGCGCGCCGGCGCGCACGCCGGCGAGCGAATTGGCCACCGCCATCCCGAGGTCGTCGTGACAGTGCACGGAGAACCGTGCCTGGTCGGAATTGGGCACCCGCTCGCGCACCATCTTAAAGAGCGCGAAATACTCCTCCGGCACCGAATAGCCGACGGTATCGGGAATGTTGATGGTGGTAGCGCCGGCCTTTATCGCCGCTTCAACGCAGCGGCAGAGGAAGTCATGTTCAGTGCGGGTGCCGTCCTCGCTCGACCATTCGACGTCATCGGTGTAGCGGCGCGCCCGCGTCACCTGGGCGATCACCATCTCGTAGACCTGATGCGGCTCTTTCTGCAGCTTGTACTTCATGTGCACCGGCGAGGTGGACAAGAAGGTATGAATCCGCCGCCGCGCCGCTGGCTTGATGGCTTCGGCGCAGCGATCGATGTCACCCAAGGCGGCGCGGGCGAGCCCGCAGACGACGGCATTCTTGGTGCGCTTGGCGATTTCGTTGACTGCGGCGAAGTCGCCTTCCGAGGCGATGGGAAAGCCGGCCTCGATGATGTCGACGCCCATCTCGTCGAGCAGCCCGGCGACTTCGAGCTTTTCCTCGTGCGTCATGGTGGCGCCGGGACATTGTTCGCCGTCACGCAAGGTGGTGTCGAAGATAACGACGTGGTCCTTTTCGGACTGGGTTTGAGCGGTCATGATGTTTCTCTGCTTCCTTTTCGTCTGCGCCGCCGGGCGAAATATCCGGCCCCGGGACGTGCTGGGTTCCCTGGCTTAAGCCTTCCCCTGAGTGCCCAGGCGCGAACGCCCAGCCGGCCCTCAGGGGGCGATAAGGAGCAGAAGCCCGCTCAGAATGAGGGTGGCGCCCAGCCCGGCCGCAGCGGCCGTCCGGTTGATCGCGCCAATTTGGTGGCTTTTCGCCATCATCAGCCCTCGGTCCAAAATCCTAGTGCGGCGGTTCAGAAGTCCGCATCATTTTTGCCGCACACTCATTATGCGGACTTCAGAACCAAAGCCACACTATTTAAACAGCCTGCTAGTGGCCCTTTGATCCCAAAGTTCGCAAACCAACGTGCCGCATAATCGTGCGAACTGCGGGATCGGGCCACTAGTCAAGATCGCGGAATGCGGTGAATTCCGCGTTAATCCATAATTGGACCGCGCTCTTTTAGCGGATCGGCTCGCCGCGACGCAAGGCCCGGCCGCAAAGATAGTGCTACAATAAAAGAAGCGACAGGGAGGCTGACCTATGATTGTCGAGTACGTCCAGTTCAAATATCCGGCCGGCTGGACCCGCGAGCAAATACTGGAAGACGCGCGCCCAACCGCCGTGAAGTGGCGGGCCAACAAAGAACTGATCCGCAAGCACTATATCGCCGGCGAAAACGGCGCCGGCGGCGCCTTTTACATCTGGCCGTCCAAGGAGGCGGCGCAGCGCGGGCACGACGCAGCCTGGCGCGCCAATATTGAAAAGCGCACCGGCTCGACGCCCGTCATCACCTATTTCGATCTCATGATGATCGTCGACAATGAAGCCGGCACCACGACGGAGTTTCCGCCAACCGTTGCTGCCGAGGCGGCGGAATAGTCCAGCTCGCTGAAGAGTGCATCCATTGCCGTTCGCCACGACCGCCTCTATACGAGATGGCCGTCTGATCCTTTATTCCCTCCATATTTCATCGGGAGTGCATCAATGAAGCTTTACATCTGGCCGGGCGCTTGTTCGCTTGCGCCGCACATCGTCTCGCGCGAGGTTGGCATCAATCTCGATATCGCGCCGCTTGACCGCACCGAGCGCCGCGCTCCCGACGGCACGTTACTGTCGACGGTCAATCCCAAAAACCAGGTACCGGCGCTGGTTTTGGACGACGGCCAAGTGCTGACCGAGGTCGGAGTGATCAGCCAGTATCTCGCCGATCGCAAACCGGGCAACGACGTAGTGCCACCGGCCGGAACGTTGGAACGTTATCGCGTGATGGAATGGCTCAGCTTCGTGTCGTCGGAGCTGCACAAGAGCTTCGCGCCACTGTTTCGACCGAACACACCCGACGATTACAAGACAATCTCTAAAGCTAATATCGCCCAGCGTTTCGATTGGCTGGATAAGTTGCTCGACGGCAAACAATATCTGACCGGCGACAAGTTCACAGCCGCGGACGCTTATCTGTTTGTGGTCTCGCGCTGGTCGCCGCGCGTCGGCATCGATCTAGCTAAATGGCCAAACCTTACGGCTTTCATTGCGCGGGTCACTGCACGGCCAAAAGTGCAAGAAACCCTCAAAGCCGAGGCCCTATAATCATCGCGGCCGAGCGCGCCTGATCAGCGTCCGCCCGAGCGCAGCAAGTTCGCGGACGATCAGAACGATTCAGTAATGTCGTCTGACGTCCCAAATTTGCCGTCCGGCCCGGCGCTGGTCAATTCGAAGTGGTCGTCCCCGAGCTTGGTATATTTGAACTTCGTTCCCCAGGGATCGGTGGTGAAGAACAGATTCTTTTCGGACGGCTTGCCCACGTCACCGAGCGCTTCAGGGAGTTGGCCGTGCTGACCTTTGTACAAAACAATCTGCCCGGCATCCATTTTTATCAGTTGTGAAACCTGCTTGACCTTCAGATCGGCGAAGGGTCCCGTCTTGGCGACGAAGCCAAAATAAAAGATCCCTCCGTACAGGAGAACTGAAAACAGGATGCCGGCAATCCCCAGATAGATCTGCCCTTTGGTCTTCTTAACGACTCCAATAACGATTGCGACGATGCCGAACAAAACCCCGAACATGGGGATAAAGGAAAGGCCGCCGAAAACCCATCCGGCGACGGATTTCGGCTTTGGTGCGGTTGGCGCTGAGACGTCGGTCATTTCTGCACGATCCCGTATTCAAATAGTCTGACAACGCACGCGGTTGCCACCAACCTCTTCCGGGCGCGGCGAGGGTCAAGCGCACTCCCGCGATTGCTTGATCACTGTTCTAGTGTGGTGGTCGCATGGTGTGAAGCTCGCGCTGCGTGTGCCGCGCGCGGCGACCGCGCGGCCACTACGCATCCGTGCGCTACTTGCCTTTGGGCGGCGCCTCCGCAAGCAACTCTTTCTCCACAGTTCTAAGCTCTTTGAGCGCTGCGCCCGTGATCTTGGGGTATTCGAGCTTGAGGCCTTGAAGCGCCGCAACGATCGCCTCGGCGACGACGAGCCATGCCACATGCTTATGATCGGCGGGGACGACGTACCACGGCGCATATTCGGTCGAGGTCGCGCGGATCATCTCCTCATACGCCGTCATATAGCGGTCCCAGCGCCCGCGCTCCTTGATATCGTTCATGGAAAACTTCCAGCGCTTCGCCGGCTCGTCGATCCGCGCCAGAAAGCGCTTGCGCTGCTCTTCTTTGGAAATGCGCAGGTGAAATTTCAGGACCAACGTGCCGCTGCGCGTGAGATGCCGCTCGAACGCCCGAATTTCCTTGAAGCGGTGCTTCCAGATGTCCGGGCCGGCCGCGCCCGGCGGCAGCTTCTGCCGCTGCAATAGCTCGGGATGGACGCGCACCACCAGTACTTCTTCGTAATATGAGCGATTGAATATGCCGATGCCGCCGCGCGCCGGCAGATGCTGCGCCGCCGGCCACAAAAAGTCGTGCGCAAGCTCCTCCGCACTCGGCTCTTTGAAGCCATGAACCTCGCAGCCTTGCGGATTTACTCCCGACATGACGTGTTTGACGGCACTGTCCTTGCCTGCAGCGTCCATGCCCTGAAAGACGATAAGTACACTCCACCGCCCGTTCGCGTAGAGCCGTTGCTGCAGCTTCTCCAGCCCGGCAATGCCGTCCGCGAGCATATCCTTTACTTCGTCGGAATCCGGGGAGAGTCCAAAGCACTCGGCAGGCTCGTGCCGCGCCAGCCTGAAGTGCTGCGGCTTGTCGATGCGGCAGTGCCGGAGAATTTTTTCGATCTTCATTGCCTACCTCTGCGGACGCAACTCAAGCGACGATCATCTGCTCCAAACGCTCTCAAGAAAGGTTACGACAAATCCCGGGATTTGCGCCGTCAGATCGCCGCGCTCCCGTACGATGCGGATATCGGAGAGTTCAGGGTGCGCACCCGAGGCGAGGTAGCGCATGACCCGTGCGCGAAGCTCATGCGCCTTCTCGGCCGAGGTAAAGCTTTTGATGAGCGCGATAAAATTCCGCTCGCGCACCAGACTCCAACCCGGCTGAGCCGAAAGCGTCGCGACGTTGATGCCGGTCTCCTCGACAAGTTCGCGGGCGGCGCTGCCGCCGAGGTCGAGCATCCCGTCGGTGACGTCCTTTGGATCCGGCGTCCCGCAAGGAAAATAGAGCAGCCCGGCTGAAGCTGTATGATCGGCCATTAATCCAAGCAGATATCCGCCGTCGGCGCCGCGCACGGCCGCCATCGCGAAGACATTGAAAACGTCGGGGTCGGGGAAGTTCCAGTCACGCCAGGCCACAAAGCTCGCGAAATCGGTCTCGAAACTCGAACCGCTCAGCAAGCCGTTTTCAATCCGGTAGTCCTTGAGCAGTAGCACGCGGCCGTTCCACAGCGCTGGCTGTCGTTCTTTCCTCGTCGCAAAGTGAGCGTCGATCTCGGCTCGCCGTTTGACGGCAAACTGCCACTGCCACGGCGCGACAGTGATTTCTACGCGTCCGACTGGTACGATCTCGAGGACTGCGGCGCCTGACATGTGACGGTCTTAAGCATCGGACCGTTTGCTGTCACCAGCAATGAAGCGAGTTGGCGAATTAAACGATAATCGCCAAGCGAATCAGTTCTTCCACGGATTGACGAATAGACCGACGAGGCCGGCGGCAAATCCCTTGGCATGTACGGGTGGCCCGCCGTTCGGTGCCAATTTCTGGACGACTTCATCGTGCGTCAGACCGGGCGGCAACTCTGTTGGATCGAAATCGGTCGCAACCAGCACGAAGGTGTAATGGTGCGGCATCGTATTCGGCGGTGTGCACGGTCCCGAATAGAACCCAACGCCCTGCGTGCTCTTGCCGCCGACATATTTGTCAGACGGCTTGCTCACCTCACCTTCGGCAAACCCGGTCACCGAGGTTGGAATGCCGTAGGCGACCCAATGAAACACGCCGGCACCGGCGCGGCCCTCGGGATCGGTCAGGAAAAACACGAAGCTCTTGGCGCCGTCCGGTACATTGCTCCAGGAAAATTGCGGCGACACGTTATCGCCGACACAATTCGGGTTGTTGTGACTGTTAGTGGCGTTATTCGCGACATTCTTCGGCATGAGCTTGCCATCCTGGAACGTCGTCGAGCTCAGCGTGAAGACGTCGGCGGCCCTAGCCGCCGCTGCGGCGCCCGGCACGGTCATTAGCGCGATAGCTGCAGCAAACAAGTGGCGGCTGGCCTTCATCGTAATCTCCCAGTTCGGCGGCCGGCAGTTTCTGCCACGGGTGGCTTGCGATCAAGCGGGAAGCACAGCGGCCTTCATCGCCGACGCTCCACAGCGAATCCCATTGCCACGGCGCAACCGCAATCTCCACGCGTTCGACCGGAACGATCTCCAAGAACTCGGCGCCTGACATCGGACGGTCTTTAAGCGCCGGGCCTTTGCTGTCACCAGTAACAAGAAACTCGGCGAACAAAATGGTAATGCCCGCTGCGGACAAAGAAAAACCGGAACCCGGCGTCGCCGAGTTCCGGTAACATTCACGCCTCTCGTCGACGCTTTTTCGAACTACGCCAGCTGATTCCCAATCGGCAGGCGGCGGATGCGCTTGCCGGTCGCAGCGAAGATGGCGTTGCACAGCGCCGGAGTGAACGGCGGCACACCTGGCTCGCCGACACCACTCGCCGGAACGTCGATGCCGTTCTCCACGATGTGCGTATTCGTCACCGCTGGCGATTCGTCGTGCCTAACGACTTGATAGTCGTTGAAGTTGCTCTGCTCGACCCGCCCGTTCTTGAGCGTGATCTCACCGTACTTGGCGAGCGACAGCCCCATAACCGCAGCGCCTTCGATCTGCGAGCGGATGCGTTCGGGATTGACGTAGAAACCGCAATCGATCGCGGTATCCACGCGCGGCACCGAGAGGTTGCCCTTGTTATCCACCGCGACCTCGACGACGGTGGCGATGTAGCTGACGAAGCTGCGGTGCGCGGCAATGCCGAGACCGTGGCCGGCCGGCAGTTTGCGCCCCCAACCCGCCTTCTCGGCGACGAGTTCGGTGATCCGCCGCAACCGTCCGGTGTCCACGGGATAAGTGTCGTACGGTTCGCCGTAGTCCCACCATTCGGTCGTCGCCTTCTTCGGCGCGTCGACGATGCGTGCCGGACCGATCAGTTCCAGCAACATGTCCTTGGGATCGCGGCCGAGCTGGTGCGCGATCTCGGCGACGAACGATTGGATCGCCCAGGCGTGCGCGACGTTGTTGACTGAGCGGAACCAGCCCACCCGCACGTGCGATTGGGCCTCGCCGCTTTCCAGACGGATGTTCGGTACGTTGAACGGCGTGTCGACAAAGCCCATTCCGAGCTCAATGAAGCCCGGCAATTTGTTGTCGGGCACGAAGTTCGCGAACAGGCTCGGAGCCGCGCTGCGATGCCGCCAGGCAACGACCTTGTTGTCCTTGTCGAGGCCGGCTTCGAGACGCTCCGCCGTCACGGTGTGATAGAAACCGTGCTGGATGTCGTCCTCGCGGGTCCACACCACCTTGACCGGCGCGCCGTCGGTCGCCTTCGACAGCACCGCCGCCTCCAGCGCGAAGTCCCATTTCGACTTGCGGCCGAAGCCGCCGCCGAGCAACATCTCATGCAAAACCACGTTTTTGGGGTCGAGACCAAGTCGCTTGGCAATGTCGTCACGGGCGCCGCCGGGGCTCTGGGTCGAAGTCCAGACTTCCAGCTTGCCATCGGCCATCCGCGCGGTGGCCGCGGGCGGCTCCATGGTCGCGTGCGCGATGTGCGGCGAATAATACTCGGCCGTGATCACCTTGGCGGCCGATTTGAGCGCCGCATCGGTGTCGCCTTCGTTGCGTTCCATGCGTCCGGGCTTACGGACGTTTTCTTCGAGCGACGCTTTATAGGCGACCGAATCGAACGATGCGTTCGGACCGTCGTCCCAGACGATCTTCAGCGCCTCGCGGCCCTTCATTGCCGCCCAAGTGTTTTTGGCGATCACCGCAATACCGCCAAGCGGCGCGAACGCCGCCGGCGGCGGCGAGCCGTCAATAGCGACGACCTTGACCACGCCTGGCACCTTCATAGTGGCGGTGGCGTCATACGACGCAACCTTGCCTAGGAACACCGGCGGCCGAGCGACGACGGCATAGAGCGTCCCAGGCAATCGCACATCCTGGCCATAGGCCGCCCTGCCTGTCGTGATGTCGAACAGATCAACGATTGTTATGTTGCCCTTGCCAATATAGCGGAAGGCACTTGGGTCCTTGAGGTGCAAGGTCTCGGGCGCGGGCACCGGTTCGGCGGCCGCATCAGCGGCGAGTTCGCCGTAGCCAAGCTTCTTGCCGGTCGGCGTGTGCACGACCTCGTGGAATTTCGCCACGACCTCGTTGGCATTGACGCCCCAACGTTTCGCGGCGGCGTTTTCCAGCATCTTGCGTGCTCCGGCGCCGACTTGACGCATCGGCTGGATGAAGTGGCGCACGCTGCGCGAACCGTCGGTGTCCTGGTTGCCGTAGGTCTCCTCATCGCCCGGAGATTGGACGACGCGCACGCGCGACCAATCAGCGTCCAGTTCGTCGGCGACGATCATCGGCAGCGAGGTACGGGCAGCGCCATTTCCCATCTCGGCGCGGCTCGCCACGATGGTCACGATGCCGTCCTTGTCGATCGAAACAAAAATGTGCGGGTTGGTCACCACCCCGTGCGGCATCTTGTCGGCGCCGGTGGCATAAGCCTTGGCGGCGCGCACTGCCGGAAACTGGGCTGCCAGCACGAATACGCCGGCACCGGCGACACTTTTGAGCATGCCGCGGCGGCTGACATTGGCGATAGCGACGTTTTGTTGATTGCGCTGGTAAGTCATGTCAGGCCCCCTTTGAAGCGGCGCGAACGGCCGTATGGATGCGCTGATAGCAACCGCACCGGCAGATGTTGCCGTACATAGCGTCGTCGATCTGCTTGTCGGTGGGCGCAGGAGTTTTCGCCAACAAGGCGGCCGCCTGCATGATCTGGCCGGCCTGGCAATAGCCGCACTGCGGCACACTGACGTTTCGCCAAGCGACTTGGACCGGATGTTCGCCTTTGGGATCGAGACCTTCGATGGTGACCACCGATTTGCCCGCTAGGTCCGACATGGCAATTCCGCAAGAGCGGATGGCGTCGCCGTCGAGATGAACCGTGCAGGCTCCACAAAGCGCAACGCCGCAACCGAATTTCGTTCCAGTCAGGCCGAGCTCGTCGCGCAGGTACCACAAGAGCGGCATCGACGGATCGCCGTCGAACGTGTGCTCTTGTCCGTTCACACGAACATTGACCATTATTCCCTCCGGTGGCGGTAATTCTAGGCCGCGCGCTGCCGCCCTCAGCTCACGACGTTGCCGGACTCGGCGGCTGCCGCCGCTGACCACCATATTGCGGTCGCTTCGATCAGCCGTTTTTGATGCTGCGAGTTGATCGGCGCCTTTGTTGACATTGAAAAAAGAGTGACGCGGCGCCTGCGTCAGAATGTCATGCTAAATGTCGTGAGATTCTTATCAAGACAAATTCTAAACTGATGAGATGTTGGAAGCCGGAGCCGCGCGCAGTCGTGGGACGCTACCCAACAAAGTTTCTCGAAAAAACCCTGAACGCGCCAAAAACGCCGCCTTTTCGTGCGTCTGCATCGCTCCGTTTAATTCAGATCGCCAAAAACTTGTCGATTTGGCAAGAATGTTGCGGAACGACGTCACAGAATTTTGATAACACCAATTTCGTCGCCCGCGTGCTGTGTGCAGCGCACAATCCGACAATCAATCGCAGTCGGGGAGGCTTACGAAGATCAGCACGCCGAGAATCACCATTGTCAGCCGGAACGCCGCCTCTTGCCCGTTCCACGTTTGCGATTGCCACATCGCGAAATATTCACCAGCCACCACCAAAAAACCGAAGAACCAGAGAGCAAAGCCGGCCATCAGGCCGGCGATGGCCCAGACCTTGGCGCGGTTGAAGATTGCGGCAGGCGCGCGAAGGCGAATAAGCAACGCCAAAGCCCCGATAGCCAAAAGCGCACTCGTCAGCCATTCCCAGGCGATGATCAGCGCATACACCTTCGACCACGCGCGCTCGTTGGTGATGGCGCGATGTATCAGCACGTTGTCAGGGAACGTCGTGTCCATGCTCAGCACATGGCGCACGAATTGGTAATTCGAGCCGTAATCGACGACGTTGTCGTAGGCGACGATGAAGGCATATGAAGCGAGCGCACCAACCAGCAGAATTTTGGCGATGCGCATAATCATCCTGGTGACGCAAGTGCCGAGGATTAATTCCTGCTCTTATCGACCAGCGCGCGTTCTTTAATCCACGGCATCATGGCCCGCAATTTGGCGCCGACCTGTTCGATCGGGTGGGCGGCCGATTCCGCGCGCATCGCCTTGAATGAAGTCTGATTAACCTTGTTCTCCAGCATCCAATCCTTGACGAACTTTCCGGACTGAATGTCGGAGAGGATGCTCTTCATCTCCGCACGCGTCTTGGCATCAACCACGCGCGGACCGGAGACGTATTCGCCGTATTCGGCGGTGTTGGAAACCGAATAATTCATGTTGGCGATACCGCCCTCGTAGATGAGGTCGACAATCAGCTTCACTTCGTGCACGCACTCGAAATAGGCCATCTCCGGTGCATAGCCCGCCTCGACCAAGGTCTCGTAGCCAGCCTTCATCAGTTCGACCAAGCCGCCGCACAACACCGATTGTTCGCCGAACAGATCCGTCTCGCATTCCTCGCGGAACGTCGTCTCGATGATGCCGGCGCGGCCGCCGCCGATCGCCGCGCCGTATGACAAGCCGAGATCATGGGCATTGCCGGACGAATCCTTATGGATCGCGAGCAGACACGGCACGCCGGCGCCGCGTTGATACTCGGAGCGCACGGTATGACCGGGTCCCTTCGGCGCGATCATCATCACGTCGAGATCGGCGCGCGGCTCGATCAGGTTGAAATGGATGTTGAGCCCGTGGGCGAACATCAAGGCCGCGCCGTCTTTCATATTGGCCTGCAGCTGGCCGTTATAGATGTCGGCCTGCAACTCGTCGGGCGTCAGCATCATCATCACGTCGGCCCATTTGGCGGCCTCGGCGACTTCCATCACCTTGAGCTTCTCACTCTCCGCCTTCTTCACGCCCTGCGAACCCTTGCGCAACGCGACCGCGACGTTCTTGACGCCTGAGTCGCGCAGGTTGAGCGCGTGGGCGTGGCCCTGGCTGCCGTAGCCAATGATAGCGACCTTCTTGCCCTTGATCAGGTTCAGATCGGCGTCGCGGTCGTAATAAACGCGCATCGTGTTTTACCCCTGCCTAGGCCCTGCCCTACTGCTTGGCCGTTTCTTGCCCGGTGCTTCTAATTTCCGGCCGCGGCTGGGACAAGCCCGGAACGCGCCGCGCGACGCTTTATCGGGGGCTTGCCGCTCGCGGCGCAATTGCCGTCGAATTGTTCGCGGGCGCGCGCGATCTTCGCCTGATTGCGGATCGCCCAGGCGCCGAGTGTCGCCACCGGGTCGAGCAGGTCGCGTCCGAGCGGCGTGAGCGCATAATCCACCCGCGGCGGGATGGTCGGAAACACGGTGCGCGTGACCAACCCATCGCGTTCTAGGCCGCGCAGTGTCAACGTTAGCATGCGCTGGGATATGCCACCGATCGAGCGCCGCAGCTCGTTGAAGCGGAGCGACCCCTCACCGAGCCGGGAAACCACCAAGATCGACCACTTGTCCCCGACGCGGGCCAAAACATCGCCGATCGCGCGGCAATCGCCCGGCAAATGGATCTCACCTGGTTTCATAATGCGCCTGCATGCGGAGTTGCATCCTAGGCACCTATTTAGCGTCAGTTACCGATTTTAACCAGGGGTATTTGCTGCTCCGGATTCCAGCCGCCGTAGGAATAAGCGGGCCGACTTGCGTCAAATTCAGCTCTTCATCTCTTAGGTTTCGAAATATTGCGGCCGGTCGAGGTCGGCAATCAGCCCGGGCTGTTTCGGCTCCCAGCCCAATAATCTCCGCGTTCGCTCGCTCGAAGCCGCGGCATTGACCGCCGCGAAATGCGTGAACCAGCCAAAGTGCCCGGCCGCTCCTTCCGGCGTCTTTCCAGCCGCTGGTACATTCAGACGGCGCCCGATCACAGTTGCGATCTCTTTGAACGGCACGCCCTCGTCGGCGACTGCGTGATAACGGTCTCCGCCAGCGTTTTTCTCCAACACCAGCCGATAGAGCAGCGCCGCATCGAGCCGATGTACTGCCGCCCAGCGATTGAACCCGTCGCCGACATAGGCCGATATACCCTTCTCGCGCGCAAGCCCGATGAGAATCGGCACGAAGCCGTGATCGCCGTCGCCATGAGTTGATGGCGGAAGCCGCACCACCGACACGCGCACGCCGCGCGCAGCAACCGACGCGGCGGCTTGTTCGGAAGCGATGCGAGGATTTGAGCCGGAAGGCTCATCATCTTCGGTCGAGAGGCGGCCGGGCAAAGCCGGTACAAGCCCGGTGCCTGAGGTGACGATCAACTGCCTGTCGGAGCCGGCAAGCGCGGAGCCGAGCGCTTCGATAACACCCTGATCGGTCTCGCAGCTCTCCTTGAATTTCGAGAAGTCGTGGATGAAGGCCGTATGGATCACCGCGTCTGCGCCGGACGCTCCGCGGCGCAGGCTGTCAAGGTCGGCAAGGTCACCGCGATGCACCTCGGCGCCCACGGCGTTGACGGATTTGGCGCCCGCATCCGATCGCGCAAGACCGATGACCTGATGGCCCCGGGCTATAAGTTCTTTGACAACAGCCGAACCGACAAATCCCGTCGCACCGGTCACAAACACACGCATGATGCCGTCCTCCATGTTTGTTTGGACGATTTACTTGGCAGTCATTTGGGCGCATGTTATATCCGGGTAAAGTGGTTATCTTATCCCGGTATAATGGCTAACAGCATGAGCCTTCTCGCAGGCAACGAAAACGTCCTTGGGATTTACCTGCGGGATCGGCGTACCAGGCTCGATCCGGTGGCCTTCGGCTTTTCTCTGACCCGGCGGCGAACGCCCGGATTGCGCCGCGAAGAGGTGGCGCAACGCGCGAATGTCAGCGCCACCTGGTACACGTGGCTCGAGCAGGGCCGCGGCGGCGCGCCATCGGCCGAAGTGCTCAACCGCATCGCCCGCGCGCTTATGTTGACGGACGTGGAACGCGAGCATCTTTTTTTGCTCGGGCTCGGCCGTCCACCTGAAGTCCGTTATCACGCCAGCGAGGGCGTAACGCCGCGACTACAGCGCGTGCTCGACGCGTTCGAGCTCAGCCCCGCGCTGGTGAAAACATCGACATGGGACGTCGTCGCCTGGAACCGGGCGGCGTCAGCAGTGCTGACCGACTATGCAAAGCTTCCGCCGCCCGAGCGCAACATTCTCCGCCTTCTCTTCTGCAACGCTCGCGTTCGCGCCGCGCAGCCGGATTGGGAAAGCGTGGCGCGTTTCGTCGTGGCGGCTTTCCGCGCCGAAGCGGCTCGCGCCGGCGCGGCCGAGCGCGTCAAGGATTTGGTCGATGAACTCTCGCGGGAGAGCACCGAATTTGCGGCGATGTGGCGCGACAATGACGTTCGCAGCTATGGCGAGGGCACCAAGCATTTGCGCCATCCGAAAGTCGGCCTGATCGCGCTCGAATATTCCGCGTTTGCGGTCGATGGCCGGCCCGACCTCGGCATGATTGTCTACAACCCGGCAACACCTAAAGATGCCGACCGCATCAGAACTCTCATCAAGCCCACCGAAACAAGCCGCCGCGCCAGAACTGGTCGCCGCTGATCACATCCCCTCGGGCCCGCGGCCGATCGCCACCACGCCTGAGCGCGAGACCTCGACTAACCCAAGCGGCAGCATCAAACTGATGAAGCTTTCGATCTTGTCGGAGGCACCGGTGATCTCGAACACGAAGCTCTCGCTGGTGGCGTCGATCACGCGCGCACGGAAAGCATCCGCGAGCCGCAGCATTTCCATGCGCTTTTCGCCGGTGCCGCGCACCTTGACCATGGCCAGCTCGCGCAGCAACGCCGGACCGCCGCTGGTTAGATCGATCACGCGGTGCACGGGCACCAGCCGGTCGAGCTGGTTCTTGATCTGCTCGATGACCATCGGCGTGCCGCGGGTAACGACGGTGATGCGCGAGAGGTGGCTCTCGTGCTCGGTCTCCGAAACCGTCAGCGAATCGATATTGTAACCGCGCCCGGCAAACAGGCCGATGACGCGCGCGAGCACGCCCGGCTCGTTGTCGACCAGCACGCAAAGTGTGCGGCTTTCGACTGCTTCGGTCTTAGTCTGAGCCGGATAATGTGTGGTGGCGGTTGGCGCGTTCATGACTACACCATCACCTTGCCTTCTTCGGTGATGGCATCCTCGATCCGGGTAGCGGCATCGCCGAGCAGCATCTCGTTATGGGCGCGGCCCGACGGAATCATCGGGAAGCAGTTTTCCGCCGGATCGACCACGCAGTCGAACAGCACCGGCTTCTTCACCTCAAGCATTTCGCCGATCTTCTCGTCGAGTTCGCCCGGATGCGTGCAGCGGATGCCGTGCGCATGATACGCCTCGGCGAGCTTGACGAAATCCGGCAGCGCCTCGGTGTAGGAATGGGCATAGCGCCCACCGTGCAGCAGTTCCTGCCACTGCCGCACCATGCCCATGTATTGGTTGTTGAGGATGAAGATCTTGATCGGCAGATCGTACTGCACTGCAGTCGACATTTCCTGCATGGTCATCAGCACCGATGCCTCGCCGGCGATATCAACGACCAGCGAGTTCGGATGCGCGACCTGTACGCCGACCGCGGCGGGCAAGCCGTAACCCATGGTGCCGAGGCCACCCGACGTCATCCAGCGGTTCGGCTCCTCGAATGGATAGAACTGCGCCGCCCACATCTGGTGCTGTCCGACCTCGGTCGTCACATAGGTATCGCGGCCTTTGGTTTGCTCGTAAAGGCGCTGGATGGCGTATTGCGGCTTAATAACTTCGTTTGAGTTGCGGTAGGCGAGCGAGTTTTTCGCGCGCCATTTGCCGATCTGCTCCCACCAGGCCTGCAACGCCTTCTTGTCGGGAACAACGGCGCTCGCGCGCCACAACCGAACCATGTCTTCGAGCACGTGTGCGCAATCGCCGACTATAGCGAGATCGACGTGCACGTTTTTGTTGATCGAAGACGGATCAATGTCGATGTGGATTTTCTTCGAGTTCGGTGAGAACGCATCAAGGCGCCCGGTGATGCGGTCGTCGAAGCGTGCGCCGACCGCGATCATCAGATCGCAGTCGTGCATCGCCCAGTTGGCCTCCCAGGTGCCGTGCATGCCGAGCATGCCGAGCCACTGGCGATCGGAGCCGGGGAACGCGCCCAACCCCATCAGCGTCGAGGTAATGGGATAGCCGCTGACTTTCACCAGCTCGCGCAAAAGCTCACTCGCGGCGCGGCCGGAATTGACGACGCCGCCGCCGGTATAGAACAGCGGGCGCTTGGCGGCGGCCATCATGTCGATTGCCTGCTTGATCTTGTCGAGGTCGCCCTTGACCTTGGGCCGGTAGCCGCGATGGCTAAAATCCTTGGGCCTAGAATAATTCCCTTTGGCGAACTGCACGTCCTTGGGAATGTCGACCACGACCGGTCCGGGCCGGCCGCTGGCGGCGATGTGAAACGCCTCATGCAGCGCCCGCGGCAGATCGTCGACGCTTTTGACCAAATAATTGTATTTGGTGCAGGGCCGGGTGATGCCGACGGTGTCGCATTCCTGGAACGCGTCGTTGCCGATCAGGTGGGTCGGCACCTGTCCGGTCAAAACCACGATCGGAATTGAGTCGCAAAAGGCATCCGTCAGGCCGGTCACGGCATTGGTGGCGCCCGGCCCCGAGGTGACAAGCACGGCGCCAACCTTGCCGGTCGAGCGGGCATAGCCTTCGGCGGCGTGCACCGCGCCTTGCTCGTGCCGCACCAGGATGTGGCTGACTTTGTCCTGCTGAAATAGCGCGTCATAGATCGGCAGCACGGCCCCGCCGGGATAGCCGAACAAATGCTCGACGCCCTGATCGGCGAGCGCCGCGATCACCATTTCCGCTCCGGTCATTTCCGTCATGGCCAACTCCAATCTTCGACAATCTCGCATGGTCGGGTTTAGAAAATAAAAAAGGGGCCTCGAAGAGCCCCTGAAGCGCACCGCCGCAGTCGTGGGTGGGATCATCCACCCCCGGCGATGCGCCTACCTACGAGAACCAGCGACCTAATAAAGCGAGACACAGCTCTGCCCTTTTTGCCTTTCGTTAACTTATAGACGCCGCCGCGGCGGGTCAAGATGAACGCGGTTTCGCCAAAGCAAGGAATTGGGCCTCGACAGCGGCAAGCGCCTTCTCCGGATCGACCCAGGCAAACTCGGGGAGCTGATTACGAAACCAGGTCTCCTGCCGCTTGGTGTATTGGCGGGTGTCGCGCTTGGCGCCTTCGACCGCTTGCTCCAGCGTGATTTCGCCTCTGAGCTGACGAATAAGCCACGGCACGCCATGGGCCTTCATTGCCGGCAGGCTGGGGTCGAGATTGCGCGCCATCAAGGCGCGCACTTCTTCGATCGCGCCCGCCTCAATCATGGCATCGAAGCGCGCGCCGATGCGGCGGGCGAGCTCGTCGCGTTCGGGACTTAGAAAAATCCTCACCGCCCGCAAAGAATCCGGACCGTCAGGCTTGGCGTCCTCGTGCCAATCGCGGATCGACCGTCCAGTCGCCACCATGACCTCAAGCGCGCGCGAAATCCGTGCGCGATCGCCGCGATTAAGCCGTGCAGCCGCGTGCGGATCGAGACGCTTGAGCTCGTCATGCAAAGCGGCGGCTCCGTCGCTTTTAAGCCGCGCGCGGACGTCATCGCGTACTTGTTTCGGAATCGGCGGCATGGCCGTAAGGCCGCGCGTCAGCGCATTGAAGTAGAGGCCGGTGCCGCCGACCACGATTGCGGCCCGCGACTCGCGTTCGGCCATGGCGAGTTCGGCGGCTGCTTCGCTGCGCCAGGCGCCGACCGAATAATTCTCCGCCGCATCGACGTGCCCGTAGAGGGCGTGCGGCATGCGCCGCTCCTCTTCCACACTGGGTCGCGCGGTGATAAGGCGCAGATCACGATAGACCTGCATGGAATCGGCGTTGATGATGGTACCGCCAAATTTTTCCGCCAGCGCCAGCGCCAGCGCCGATTTGCCGCTTGCCGTCGGTCCGGCGAGAAGTATGACCGGGAAATTGCCCACGAATGTTGACCTAATGCCAATCGGCGCCAAATAAAACCCTGAGGGAACGGAGCAACCGGTGGGGCTGATCAAACCTTTTCGCGCCTTGCGGCCGGCGCCTGGACGCGCCACCGAGGTTTTGGCGCCGCCTTATGACGTGCTCTCGAGCGCGGAGGCGCGGGAGCGCGCCGAGGACAAACCGTTCAGCTTTCTTCACGTCTCCAAGGCGGAGATCGACCTCGATCCATCTATAAGTCAGTACGACCCGGCCGTGTACGCCAAGGCCGCGGACAATTTGCAGCGCATGATCGCAGCCGGCGTGCTCATGCGCGATGCCAAGGATTGTTATTACGCCTACCGGATCACTTGGCGCGGCGGGGTGCAAACCGGCTTGGCGGCGATTGCTTCGATCGCCGCGTACGCCGAGAATCGTATTCGCAAGCACGAGCTGACCACGCCGGCCAAGGAGGACGACCGCGTGCGGCAGATCGAGGCGGTCAACGCACAGACCGGCCCGGTCATGCTGGCTTACCCAAGTGCTCCCGAGATCGACGCGATGTTGGCGCAAGCTGCCGCCGGTGAGCCGGCAGTCGAGGTGACCGCGGACGATGGCGTGCGGCATCAGCTGTGGGTAATTGATAATGACGCCGCGATAAGCGCCCTCACGCGCGCGGTCGACGCTTTGCCGGCGCTGTATATTGCCGATGGTCACCACCGTTCCGCGGCGGCACAACGCGTGGCGGCGGCTCGTGATGGCCAAAGCCCGCGCAGTTATCTCTATTTTCTTGCCGTGCTGTTTCCGCAAGCCGAGATGACCATTCTCGAATACAACCGCGTGCTGCGCGATCTCAACGGCAAGACCGCGGCAGACGTCTTGGCAAAGTTACGCGAGCGCTATGACGTCGAGCCAAGCGACACGGCGGTGCGCCCGGCGCAAGCACACGAAGTCGGCATGTATCTCGCCGGCCGCTGGTACCGTCTCGTTTTGCGGAAGGATTATCTGGCTAAATCGGGAGCGGGTCCGATCGAGCGCCTCCCCGTCACGCTCCTTCATCGAAACATCATCGAGCCAATCTTCGGTGTCACTGCGCCGCGAACCGATCCCCGCATCGACTTCGTCGGCGGCGGCCGCGGCGTGGACGAAATCGAGCGCCTGGTATCTTCGGGAAAGATGGCGGTGGGCTTGGTACTTTATCCCACGCAGATGCGCGATCTGATGGCGGTTGCGGATGCCAGCGCGATCATGCCGCCCAAATCAACATGGTTCGAGCCGAAGCTCGCCGACGGGATGGCCAGTCACGTGCTTGATTAAAAGAAAGCAACCTGCGGGTTTCCTCGCCGGCTGCTGAGTATTGTCGCGTCGATGACGTCTTTTCCACGCGTCGCTTAACGCGCCCAATGCAGCCGCAGCTCCGACACGCCGGCCGCGAGATTGATGCCCGTATTGGCTTCCACAGACAAAGGCTGCAGTGCGAAGGAGCGATGCGACCCGCCGAGAAGGGCATTGGCCCCGAGCCCGAGACCGACGGCGATGTCGGCGCTGGCGCCGACATAAGTGCCGGCGAGGGCGCCATGCGGAAATCCGGAAGTCGGAGCAAACACCGCCCAAAGCATGCGGCCGCCGCCCTTCACCCCGATGTCGAGACCAATAGTGCTTATACTCCCGACATAGACTTCCGGCGGAAACGGTCCGTCGGGCGTGTAGGTGCAGGACAGCCGCTGGTGCGAGCCGATAATGAAGCCGACCGTTGGCGCCAGATTGCAGGCCAGCGCACCCACCTTTGCGCGAGGCGCCTGCGCAGAGACTGCAGTCGCCGAACCGAATAGGCCAAGCGTGAGAACTGCCGCGAGGATACTAACGGCCTTGGAATTCATTATGTTTTCTCCATGCAATGCCGCCTCGGCGGCGCCGATGATCGCTGGCCAAAGCTCTTAGTCGGTGCGCGCATAATGAGCAACATCAAGTATTAGCGCGCGTCGGTTACTTCGGGCCCCGGAAGTCGAGCGGGAAGTTTGAGGCGCGCATCGATGGAACCGGAACGTCACATAACCTCGCGCGACGAGGTGCGAACCGCGTTCGCCGGCTGACACACCGATAGAAAAGCTAACG
>Ga0209169_10000190_pt1 | contig 36520 bp, 36 predicted proteins | sample HubBroMetageWRM4_FD_188346 | JGI IMG/M metagenome (GOLD analysis project Ga0209169, IMG submission 188346) | Warmed soil microbial communities from the Hubbard Brook experimental Forest, New Hampshire - Hubbard Brook CCASE Soil Metagenome WRM 4... | ecosystem: Environmental > Terrestrial > Soil...
TCCTGACGCTGTTCTATAGTCTGCTCACAGACCTTCTTGAACTTTCCCAAGGTCCGAGCAGCAGTCTCGCCCGCAATCCCGATTTACGCCGTGAACTGGAAGCTCTCAGCAGGAAAATAGATTTCGCGTGGGTCTCGCGGGCTACCCAAGGGCTGGATCGCCTGGAAAGTCGCCTTAAGCGGAATATTAGCCGCCAGTTGGGGCTGGAGGCGCTTCTGCTTTCCTTGAGCAATCGCCAGGGCGACCGGACGATTTAGCGTTTTTTGCAAAATGTCTGCAACCGAAAACGATTTTCCGCAGTCATAACAGAAAGCAGTCATAGGAAGGAGCATTCATGGTTAACCGTAAACTTTTTCGCCCTACGCTCACGGATGTGAAGGAACAATTCCCGGCCCGTCCGATTCAAGCCGTTCCGGCGCAGGGCGCGCAGCGCAAGAAGCCCGCGCCGCCTGAACAGACTCACGCCGAAAATTTCTACTACGTAAAGCAGATGCAATCACGGACCCCAGTGGCGGTGGTGCTGACCGACGGCGAAATCCTACGCGGCAGCGTCGAATGGTACGACCGGGACTGCATCAAGCTCACCCGTTTCGGCAGCCCCAACCTGCTCGTTTACAAGCACTGCATCAAGTATCTATATAAAGAGGGTGAGGACGCAGCGCAGGGCGGCACCAACGGATCGAATGGAAGCAACGGGTCAGGCGGGTCTGACCACTCGGACGAATAACAGTTTGTAAATAATAATTTGTGAATAGTGATTTGTGCTCGGGCGGACACAGGACGCTGCGTGGAGTTCTGTGCGCGTGCTATGCAGGCCGCTTCTTGCGGTTCTTCCGGAAGGGTCCCACAAAAAACGTCATTAGCGCCTTGCCCACCAGGCGGCGCGCGTCGTCAGTGATATCGCAGTCCACCACCGCGACGTGCCGTCCAATCCGCACCACGATCGCTTCGGCGGTGACGCTGCCGCCCTCTACCGCTTCCAGATAATTAATTTTCATTTCGATGGTCGCGACGCGTGTGCCGCGTGGAACTGTCATATATGTCGCGAGGCCTCCTGCCGTATCCGCAAGAGCCGCCAGCACTCCGCCGTGCACTACGCCGTGCACTTGCAAGTGTTTCTTGCCAACGCGCATCCGCAGCACGACTTTCCCACGCTCCGCCACGACCAACTCAAATCCAAAATGCTTGGTCGTCTGGTTCTCGCGCAAACGCCAGCGCATCTGTTCGGCGGCCAGGCGCACGGCGGATTTCGACTTCAGCGATTGAGATTGAGATTGCGCCATGTCAATATGCCGTCAGGCCTCCATCAAGCGGGAATGACGCGCCGGTTACCCACGACGCCTCTTCTGAAGCCAAATAAACCGCCATCATAGCCACGTCTTCCGGTTTGCCGAGCCTTCCGATGGGAATTTCGCCGATGCGCTTTTGGATCTCGGCGACCGCATTCGCGGTCTGTTGAATCGAAAGCATTCCCAACTCCGTTTCCACAAGCGTTGGACAAATGCAATTCACGCGGATTTTCTCATGCGCATGGTCCAGCGCCATCGCGCGCGTGAGCCCAGAAACTCCCGCCTTCGCTGCGCAGTATGCCGCGCGGTCCTTGCGCGCGACCAAGCCGAGCACCGAGCCGATATTAACGATCGAGCCGCCGCCCGCCCTGCGCAGCGGCGCCAGCGCGGCCCTCGAGACGAAAAATGTTCCGGTCAGGTTCGCCGCAATCACCCGGTCCCAATCTGCATCGGAGGTGTGCTCGACCGTCGCCACTACCACCGCTCCCGCGTTGTTCACAATCGTATCCACGCGCCCAAAATGCTTTTCCGCCTGCGCCAGAGCGCTCTCCACCAACGAGCGCTGCGTAACATCACAAGATAACGCCAATGATTTCCCGCCCGCCCCGGCAATTTCCCTGGCGACTTTTTCGAGCGGCTCCTTCCTGCGTCCGGCGGTCGCTACCTCCGCGCCTTCCCGCGCAAAAGCCAAGGCGCAGGCGCGGCCGATCCCGGTGCCCCCGCCAGTTATGAACGCCACTTTGCCTGCAAGTCGCAGCATCGAGAAGGCCTGTTGCTCCGTCTAATGTCAGACCGGAAGGCGCGAATCTAGCATCCGGTTGCCCCCGGTGCAAGCTAGCGCGAGCTAGCGCAAGCGAGCTTGCGCGAACGGCCACGCTTGCCGCTCGCGAGCGATGGCTGATACAGTGCCGAGAGGTCCCATGAAAATCGGAATCACATGCTATCCCACGTACGGCGGCTCCGGTGTCGTTGCCACCGAGCTTGGTATCGAACTAGCCGCGCGCGGGCACGAAATCCATTTCATTAGTTATGCCATGCCCATCCGGCTAAGTTCCGCGCACGAGCGCATCCATTTTCATGAAGTGGAAGTGACTTCCTACCCGCTTTTTGACCATCCGCCCTACACGCTGGCGCTCGCGACAAAAATGTTGGAAGTCGCCGAGCAGGCGCAGCTGGATTTGCTCCACGTGCACTACGCGATTCCACACTCGGTCAGCGCTTTGCTGGCCCGCATGATGGCGATGCCAAAGAAGCTGCCGTTCATCACGACTCTACATGGCACGGACATCACGCTGGTGGGAAGTGACCGCAGCTATTTGCCGATCACGCGATTTTCCATCGAGCAGAGCGATGGCGTCACTTCGATTTCGAACTATCTGCGCGAGCGCACTATTCGCGAGTTCGAAATCAAGCGCCCCATCGAAGTGATTCCCAATTTCGTGAATTGTGACCAGTACATGCGCTGCGCAGATCAGTCCGCGCGCAAGCAGTGGGCCAAACACGACGAGCCCATCCTGATGCACCTCTCGAACTTCCGGCCGGTGAAGCGCATCACCGACGTAGTAGAAATCTTCGCGCTGGTGCGCGAAAAAATTCCCGCGAAACTGGTGATGATGGGTGATGGCCCCGACCGCGGCGCCGCCGAATACATCGTGCGCAAAAAGAATCTATCGAAGGACGTGTTTTTCATGGGCAAGCAGGACAACGTCCAGGAAAAACTCGGGCTCGCGGATTTATTCCTGTTGCCCAGCGAAGAGGAATCCTTCGGCCTTGCGGCGCTAGAAGCGATGGCCTGTGAAGTCCCGGTAATCGCGACGAACGTGGGCGGCGTGCCAGAAGTGGTGACCGACGGAGTGGATGGCTACCTGATCGCGGCGCACGACATCGAAACCGGTGCCGAGCGCGCGCTGGAAATTCTTACGCGGCCGGATCGCGGACGCAGCATGGGCAAGAGGGCGCGCATACACGCCAAAGCGAGGTATTGCGCAAACGACGTGATTCCGATGTATGAGGCCTACTACCGGACCGTGCTACAAGCAGCGGATGTCACTGCCGGCGCACTCAACTCCACGCGCTGAACACAGGTGCACAGAATGCCGGCGCCGTGAACACCAGCACCCTTAGCTCAGCGATCGATAAACGGCAGGACTTGTAACGACTGCAGCACCGAGTTGATGTCGCTCTGCGTGATTCTGTCGGCTGCTGCGTTCGCGGCGGTGAAGATAAACCGGAACTGATGGTCGCGATCGTCGAATGCGCGGACCGCGACCGGAACTTTCCTGTCAGGATTGCCGAACTGAAAGCCCTTGGCGTTGCTCCAGTCAAAAGAATAAAAATCGCCATCGCAGGGAAGATCCAGCCCGAAGGAAAGCTTCCATAGCAGCAGCACGTTCATTCTCATCGCGTCGGAAGGGCTCGCAATCGGCGATAGCTGCGCGGGCGTCGTCTGGTAAACCGCCTGATACATTTCGAAATTCGTATTGAGCGGCTTATCCGCAAACACGGTCGCGAACCTTTGATATTCGGCGGGGTTAGAGGTCTTCAGCGTACGCATGGTATCCACTTGCGAATCCGGATCGAAAAATACAATCACTTGCCCCGAATCGTAATGGAACTCCGTGTAAGTGAGCGATCCCTTGGGCGCAGGATTGCCCGGCCACGGAGATTTGAATTCATAGTTGTAGGCCCGCAGCTGAGCGGGCGGCGAAGGCGGCGAGGACTTCCCGGGCTTTCCGGGTTTCGCGCTCATAGCGGTCATCGCCATCATGGCCGCCGGAGGAGGCGCGGCGGCAGCCGACTGTGGCAAAGCCTGCGGAATATTCGAGAGCCACGGATTATCGGAATTCCATAGCTTGCCTTCGATCCATGTCATCGTCTGCAATCCGTATTTCACGCTGAAGCCGGCAACCAAGAACACCGCTATCAGCAAAATAATTGCAGGCCGCGCGCTGCTTTTTTCCTGGTCGTCGATCATTCCGCCTATTCGCTCAAAGGGATTTTGGCCTGGCCATTCTACGCTATCCCCACGGCACCTGCAAAACTTGAGCAAAGATCAGCGAAAGTGCGCGGTCGGAGGCGCGGTCTGCCCCTGCTGCGACGTGGCAAGCAGGCACGCAGATCGGACCGAGGCAACCATCGTGGCAATAACCAGCTTGGAATGTGGACGTTAGCACCGCAGGGCAGCGCGCGACCGAGTTGCAACATATCACTCGCTCAATTCGTATCTTCATATGTCCCATCGCCCTGGAGGACGTCCGTGAATACATTATGGATGGACCTGCGACACGCGGCTCGCATGCTGGTCAAAAATCCCGGCTTCACGCTCGCAGCGGTTCTGTGCCTCGCGCTTGGCATTGGCGCCACCACCGCGATCTTCAGTGTAGTTAACGCAGTGCTGTTGCGTCCTCTCGCGTACCGGCAGCCCGAAAAACTGGTGCGCGTCTACACCGAATTTCCCACCTTCCCCAACGGCGGTCTGCGTCGTTTCTGGACGTCCGCGCCTGAGTTCCTCGATCTGCGCCGTGACACGAACTCCTGGGAATCGCTCGATGCATGGTCCAACGACGGTGCCACCATCGCCGGCCTGATCCAACCGGTGCGCGTGACGGCTTCGTTCCTCAGCGGTGGGATGCTTCGTTCCTTGGGAGTTCAGCCAGTAATCGGGCGGCTGATCACGCCTGCAGATGATGATCCCTCCGCGCCTGTGGTGGCGGATATTTCCTATGGACTATGGAAGAGCGCCTTCGGCGGCGATAAAAGTATTCTTGGCAAGGAAACGTACCTGAACGGCCAGCCAGCCACGATCATCGGTGTAATGCCACGCGGCTTTGAATTCCCTCCCGGCGAAGTTGATCCGCCGCAAGTTTGGTCCACGCTACAAATCGATCCGGCGAAACCAGGCGGTCGCGGCTCGCACTACCTGTATCTGCTCGGACGCCTAAAGACCGGCGTTACCGCATCGCAAGCGCAGTCCGAACTCGAAGCCTACGAACAAGCGCTCGGCGCACAACACAAAGGCGACCACGAACATTATTTCAATCCGGTGAGTCACACGCTGATGAGCTTTCCATTGCAGGGCGAAGTCGTCAGCAGCGTTCGGCCCGCGCTGATGATGCTGCTCGCCGCGGTCGGCTTCGTGCTGCTGATCGCTTGTGTCAACGTCGCCAATCTCTTGCTCGCGCGCGCCGAATCTCGCCGTCGCGAAATCGCCATTCGCAACGCGCTAGGCGCCGGGCTCTCGCGCCTGGCCCGCCAGTTCATCACCGAAGGAGTTCTGCTCTCCGCGTCCGGTGCGGTCCTGGGACTGGCGCTCGCTTTCGGCGGCTTGCGCCTGATTCAACGCACCAATGCCGGCAGCCTGCCACGCGCCGGTGAAATCGGAATTGACTTGCGCGTGCTGCTCTTCACGATCGCCGCAGCGCTGCTGACCGGAATTCTTTTCGGCATGGCTCCCATGTTTTCTGTAGTGGTGAAAAATCTGCAGGACTCGCTAAAGGACACTGTCAGCTCGATGACCGGCAACACCGGCGCGCAAGGATTTCGCAGAATCCTGGTGGCCGGCGAACTGGCAATGGCCCTGGTGCTGCTAATCGGCTGCGGTTTGATGATTCGCGGATTCTGGAAACTGCAGGAAGTGAGGACGGGAATCAACGCCGAGAACGTGATCACCATGAAAATCGCGCTGCCCGGCTCGAATTACGCAAAGGGCGAACAGACGGACCAGTTCTGGCGCCGTCTCGACGAGAAAATCACCAACCTCGCCGGTGTGACGTCGGCCGCCATCGGTTCGGGTCTGCCTCCGATCCGGCCGCCCAACATGAACGACACCAAAATCGAAGGGTTCGTCCATAAACAAGGCGGCCCCATCGAAAATGTGGATTACTACAACGTCGTAAGTAAAGATTTTTTCAAGACGCTGGGAATCCGCCTGATGGACGGGCGACTATTCGACGACCGCGACGTGAAAGGCTCTCCGGACGTCGCGATCGTCAACCAGACAATGGCTAGGACTTTTTGGGGAAATGAAAGTCCGCTGGGACATCGTGTTCAACCGGGCATGGACGGCCCAATGTGCACCATCATCGGCGTCGTCGAGGACGTCAAGAACGCGGGGCTGGACAAGCCCACTGGCACCGAGATTTTCCTTCCCTATGCGCAGGCGCAAGCCTCGGGAAATCGCGCCGCGTCGGTCTTCTTGCGTGCGCACGGCGATCCGTCGTCCTTGGCAAATGCCGTTCGCAGCGCGGTGCGCTCCATCGATTCCATGATTCCCGTGACGAATGTTCAGACCGTCGAACAAGTGCTGGCCTCCGCGCAGTCCCGTCCGCGTTTTTTGACGCTGCTGCTGGTATTGTTTTCAATCGTGGCTTTGGTGATCGCCACCGTAGGGATTTATGGCGTGATCTCATTCTCCGTCGCGCGACGCTCCAAGGAATTCGCGCTGCGAATGGCTCTCGGCGCGCAACAGAAAGATGTGCTGGGGCTGGTGATGAAACAAGGAGCGTTTCTGACGTTGTTCGGAATTGCAGCAGGAGTGCTCGGCGCATTTACCTTGACGCGCCTGATGGCTAGCCTTTTGTTCGGCGTGCGGCCGACGGACGCACTGACGTTTATTACCGTCTCGGCGCTGCTCGCTTTCGTCGCGCTGTGCGCCAGCTTCATTCCCGCCCAACGCGCCACGAAAGTAGCTCCAATGCAGGCATTGCGGCACGAATGAAGCGGTTACAACCCGGCGAAAGGCTCCGCTGTGGCCAGCTCTGGAATCTCAATCTGAATCTGCGTCCCTTGCCCTTCCTGGCTGCGTATGTCCATCTTGAATTGATCGCCATAAAGAAGACGCAGGCGCTCGTGTACGTTGCTGATGCCGATTCCCCCGCCATACACCGCGGCCAATCGTTCCGGCGAAATTCCCATCCCGTTGTCCTCGATCTCGATCAGCAGGCGACCGTTGGATTGCCGCGTGCGCAAGTGAATCTGCCCGCCTTCCAGGCGCGGAGCCAGCCCGTGCTTGATCGAATTCTCCACCATGGGCTGCAGTAGCATGCTGGGCACGAAAGTCTCCAGAGTTTCCTCCTCAATTTCCTTGAAGATCTGCAGCTTGTCGCGCCCGAATCGAATCACTTCGATATCCAGATAATCGTCGATGAATTCTAGTTCTTCGCGCAGCGGCACAAACGTCTCGTGTTTGCGCAGCAGCCGCCGCAAAATGTTGGAAAGCTTCAGCACCACGCCGCGCGCCATGTCCGGATCAAAACGAATCAACGAAGACACGGTGTTCAACGTGTTAAACAAAAAATGCGGATTGATCTGGCTGGTCAGCGCGTCCATGCGCGCTTTCAACAGCAGCTGCTGATTCTGCTCCAGGTTCATTTCGATGCGCGTGTTGTTCCAGATCTTGATGGCCATCGCCACGCACATCATCGAGGACATCACTACCAGCAGCGAGTAGCCCCAATTGCTGGGACGATAAAAAAAGAACCATTTCTCCGGCACTTCGCCGAGATTCCCGAGTTCGATCTCCCCCACCGTTACCGCGACGCAAGTAAACAACGGCAGCATCGCCCAGTTTCCCTTGCCGTAGCGAATCAATCTCCAGATCCACTCCGGTACGCTTAAAAAAAGAAACGGCCCAAAATGCCAGACGTCCTCTTTCTCCGGCATGGACTCGCGCACCATCCCCGCAATCAACCCTATCAGCGCCGCGAGCGGACAGGAGAGCCATTCGTGACTGCCAAATGCCGGCAGGCTGATCAGCGATCCGCCCAGCAGCCCTACGATCCGTCCGCCGATCAGCCCCATCAGGAACGAGCCTTCCAGCGTCAAATCAAAAAATCGGTAGCCGCCGAGCAACCGTAGAAACACGCCGATAGCCAGCGGCGGCGTGAGGAACAACAGCAGCATCACTTTCTGATCGGAATCGCGAATTTCGGTGAAAAGCAGGTTGCGGAACGAACGAAAACGCACTAGCAGCGCCGCGAGCGATGCCGCGAAGCCGACTTTCAGCACCAGCGCGAATATCAACTCTTGTGCGCCAAAAAATGTATTCATTTTGCTCGCGGAGCGCTGCCTGCGCAGCGCACCGACTAAGTTAGCCAAAGCAGCCAGCGATGTAAAGGGACGCGAGCGCTCAGCACCGTCGCGCCATGCCGCCCGTGCGTCCGCCTTTAACGCTTCGTTCTAGCCACGAACCACGCCCCGCTAGCCGCTGTTTTTTGTAAGCCAGCCCATAGAATTCTGCCGCATGCCTGCGCGAGTCGGCGTGCGCTCCGGCGACTTGGCGCGCTCAAGCCGATTCTGCGAACCCTGCTATAATCGAACTTTCCCATGCAGCGCAAAAAACAATCCGCGAAGTCCCGCAAAGCGCGCGTCGTCGCTACTGCGCAATTGCCCACCGGCTTCGGCTCCTTCCGAATTTTCGGTATCGAAGGACGCAAGCCCGGAGAAGAAGCCGTCGCGATCCAGCACGGCACAGTGCGGGGCTCCGCCAACGGCACATCGAACAGCCCGACGCGCGCCTCCGCGAAATCTCGCAAGGCGCCGCTGGTGCGTGTGCACTCGCAATGCCTCACCGGCGACGTCTTCACCTCCGAGCGCTGCGATTGCCGCGCGCAACTGGAATTTTCCCTGCGCAAGATCGCCAAGGAACCGACCGGCGTGCTTCTCTACTTGCCACAGGAAGGCCGCGGCATCGGCCTGATCAATAAATTGAGAGCTTACGAGTTGCAGGACGCCGGACTGGACACAGTCGAAGCGAATCGCCAGCTCGGATTTGCCGACGACGCACGCGACTACGAATTTGCCGCCGAAGCTCTGAAGGCCTTAGGCATTCGCGACGTGCGTCTGCTCTCCAATAACCCAGACAAAGTCACGCAACTTGAAAGCGCAGGCATTCGCGTCGTCGAGCGCGTTCCGTGCCGGCCGCGCACCAGTAAACATTCGGCTGCTTACCTGCGCACCAAAAAAGATAAACTCGGTCATCTCCTCGCAGGTTTGTAATTCCGGCAGACGCATCCCTCTCCCCGCAAACCTTTCCTTGACAAGATTCGCAGCCGTGCCAATACTAAACCACATGGTTAACTATTCAGGCGCCGCGCTCGATTCCGCCTTTGCCGCCCTTTCGGATGCGACTCGCCGCGGAATTCTCGCCCGCCTCGCACAGCAAGGCGAAACTTCGGTCAGCGATCTCGCCGCGCCTTACAAGATGTCACTCCCCGCGGTATCGAAACACTTGCGCGTATTGGAACACGCTGGGCTGGTCTCGCGCCACAAGGACGGCAGAGTGCATCGCTGCCGCCTGCGCGCCGAACCAATGAAGAACGCAGCGGTGTGGATCGAGAACTACCGCCAGTTCTGGGAAGCCCAGCTCGATTCCCTGGCGCGCTACTTGGAGGATTCCGCAAAGGAAGAAGTCCGCCGCAAGCAAGGCAAGCAAGCGGCGAGGCGACATCGTCGCCGGCTTTAAGGAGGAATCGACATGACATCAACAACTCCAGGTTCCACGGGCAAGGTCGAAGTGCGCCGCACGATCGCCGCACCGCGCGAAAGAGTCTTCGAAGCCTTCGCGCGCCAGGAACAAATGGATCGCTGGATGTGCCGTGATGCCGCCACCCACGTAATCAAATATCTGCAGTTCGATTTCCGCGTCGGCGGAGGCTTCGCGCTGGACATACGCACGCCCGACGGACACATCTACCTCCACCGTTCCACCTACGTTGAAATTAAGCGGCCGGAAAAAATTGCCTTCACTTGGGACCTCGAGCACACCGACGAAGCCGGCCACAAAGTAATGCACCATCCCCAGCAAACCATCGTTACCGTGGAATTGCTGGCTCGCGGAGACTCCACAGAAGTTGTCCTGTCTCACGATCTCGGCGCGACGCCCGCGAAAGAACGCGGCGATTACCAGCGCGGCTGGACCGGATGCCTCGAGAAACTCGCGGAAGCCGTAAACGCCTAGACTCGCGGTGAGCATTGGCAAATCACTGGCGTTTCATCCCACACATTGAATATCCTTGCGCCCGCGGCACTTTCCAGTACGGAGGGCGCAAACCGATGAATCAAGGAACTCCTGCAGATGTAGCCATGGCCTTCGTCGCCAAGATCAACGCGCATGATGTAGACGGCCTGGTGGCGCTGATGACGCCCGACCACCTTTTCGTGGACGCTCTGGAGAATTCATTCCGCGGCGCCGAACAAATCCGTCAAGGCTGGAAGTTGTATTTCGGCATGTTCCCGGACTACGCCATCGAAGTCACGGACGAATTCAATCGCGGCGACTTCGTCGCCATGTTCGGAAGAGCGCGCGGCACCTTCGCGGTGAACGGCAAGCTAGCAAGAGAGAATTTCTGGGAAATTCCAGCAGCGTGGAAAGCAGTGGTGAAAGATGGACGCGTGGCCGAATGGCGCGTCTATTGCGACAACGAGCCCGCCAGAAAAATCATGGCGGCGAATCCCTCGGTCAAGGGCCCTGCCTAGGCTCCAGCGAGCGAACGCCTCTAGCCTCCGCCGACAAAGTGCACAATCTCATAGCTGTCGTTCGGTTGCACCTGCGTCTGGTTCCAATCGGGGCGCGGCAAAATCTTCAGATTGCGCTCAATCGCCACGCGCTCGCGCGGCATTCCCAAATATTCCAGCAGCGCTGTGACCGCGATTCCGTCCGGCACCTCGCGGCGCTCGCCATTGATCGTCACCGTCATTGCGCCGCGCCGGCTGTGGGATTTTTCGCGCGCGTTCTCATCGCGAAGCGAATCTCATCCTTCGAAGCATCGGCCTGCGCCTGAATCACCAACGCCAGGTCGCCTTTCCCCAGCGGCGGCAACGGAAAATGAATATGCACGCGGCCTTGGTCGTCGCTCGTGCCCGTATGCGTGCCGTCCGCAAGCGCGCCTTCGATCACGGCCTTCACCGCGGCACCTGCCTGCGGCTGACGATCGGCCTTGCGCGAAACTTCCAGCTCCAGAGAGACTTTCCCCGCCGATAACCACGACCCGGGATTTAGCAGTTGCACCTGAATGCCGCTAGCTTGGGTCGCCTGCGTCGCCGGTTCCGCCGAAGCAATCTCCGCATCCAAAGCTCCCGAGCGAATCGCTTCAATCACCGCGCGATGCTGCTCCTCCACACGCCTCCGCAATTCTTCCCCGCTAAAAGGCACCTCGTCCGGGCCCGGTTCGTAGTTCGACGCGCGCCGGTGCAGGATTCGTCCCTGCTGATATACAACGGTATCAATAACAGGATGATTCGGCCCGCGATCTTCAGTCTGCACGTGGAAGACGTGCTCTCCCACTTTGACGTCCGTATTGAAGCCAGAGCTCATTGCGCTTGATTCCCCGCGCTCCCCATGCACCTAAACGGAACAAAAAGAAATTCGAAGTAATACAGAGTTCATTTGACCGGCTGCTCTCGGGTCGTTATTATAACAGCGTCACGAAAATGAACAGCAACTACCTCGACTACTATGGCCCACTGTTGCTGATGTTTATACTCTCCTGCGGGCTGGCCGGAGTGCTGGTGCTGGCGTCCGCCATCATTGGAAAACACAAGCGCTCGCGCGAGAAAGATCAGCCCTACGAATGCGGCATGCGGCCCACAGGCGACGCGCGCCAACCTATTTCCGTGCAATTTTACATGGTCGGCCTGCTCTTCATCTTGTTCGACATCGAAGCAATTTTTCTTTACCCCTGGGCGCTGATTTACGGAGACTTGAAGGTCTTCGGCTTTGTAGAGATGCTGCTTTACATTATAATTCTGCTGGCTGGTTACATATTCCTCTGGAAGAAGGGCGCGCTCGACTGGACTCATTAACCTGCCGCCCTCGGGAACCGAACTCATAGTGGCATCACAGGACATCGACAAATATCCGGTAGTCCATAAACTCAGGGAGTGGAACGCCGCAGCGGTCGCCGAAGTTCTGGAATTTCGGGGCGAACTCACCGTCGTGGTGCCGCGCGAGCATCTCCTGCGCGTCGCCGAATTTCTTGCCACCGAACCTTCCCTGCGCTTTTCGTTTCTTTCAGACATCACGCCGGTGGATCGCTTCCCCATGGAGCCGCGCTTTGAAGTGAACTACCACCTGGTTTCGCTGGATCGCCGCGAGCGGCTGCGCCTGAAAGTGAAACTGACCGGCAGCGATCCGTTGGTCCATTCGGTCACCGGGGTGTGGCCCACCGCCAACTGGCACGAACGCGAAAATTACGATCTCTTCGGCATTCGCTTCGACGGCCACCCGGATCTGCGGCGCATCTTGATGCCGGACGATTGGGAAGGTCACCCGCTGCGCAAGGATTATCCTACCGAGGGCTACCGATGAGCACCACGATCGAAACTGCTATCGGCGCTGCTGAAACGATGGTCCTGAACATGGGGCCGCAGCACCCTTCCACGCACGGAGTGCTCCGCGTGATCCTCGAGCTTAATGGCGAAATGGTCGTGAAAGCCGAGCCAATCATTGGTTACTTGCACACTGGCATCGAAAAATCCTGCGAAGCGAAGACGTATTCGCAATGCATCACCCTTACCGATCGGATCGACTATCTCGCGCCGCTCTCGAACAATTTGGGCTACTGCCTCGCTGTGGAAAAAATCCTCGGCCTGGAAGTCCCCAAGCGCGCGCAGTACATTCGCGTGCTGCTCACCGAACTAACGCGTTGCGCTTCGCATCTGGTCTGGGTAGGCACGCACGCCATTGACCTGGGAGCGATGACCGTCTTCCTCTATAGTTTCCGCGAGCGCGAGGAAATTCTGAAAATTTTCGAATATCTCTCCGGCCAGCGCATGATGACCAGTTATTTCCGCGTCGGCGGCCTCGCGCTTGAACCGCCCCCTGGCTGGCTCGATAAAGTCCAGCGCGTCGTGAATTCCCTGCCCGGCCACATTGACGAATACGAAGACCTGCTCACCAAAAATAAAATTTGGCTGGGTCGCACGCAAGGTGTGGGGATTATCAGCGCCGCCGATGCCATTGCCATGGGCTGTTCGGGCCCCATGCTGCGCGGCAGCGGCGTTGCCTATGACGTGCGCAAGGCCTTCCCCTACTCCAGCTACGATGAATTCGATTTTAACGTGCAGACGCAGACCGCCGGCGACTGTTACGCGCGCTATCAAGTCCGCGTCGCTGAAATTCGCGAAAGCATCAAAATCGTGAAGCAGGCCATGCAGAAAATCCCATCCGAAGGGCCGTTCCGCGCCGAAGTGCCGGGAATCATTCCGCCCTCGCGCGAAGAAATGAAGACGTCCATCGAAGGCCTGATTTATCACTTCAAGATTTTCACCGAAGGATTTGCGCCGCCGCCGGGCGAAGTGTATCAGGCCATCGAATCGCCGCGCGGCGAGCTGGGCGTGTTCGTGGCCAGCGACGGCTCCGCCAAGCCCTATCGCGTGAAGTTTCGCGCACCGTCGTTCGTCAACTTGCAATCGCTGCCGAAGCTCGCCGAAGGCCGCCTGATCGCCGACGTGGTCGCTTGCATCGGCACAACCGATATCGTCCTGGGAGAAGTAGACCGCTAGACTCCAGCGGAAAAAGGGATTTATGCAATTGCCACCGGCACTGGAAGAAAAATTCACAACTCTGCTCGGACGCTACCCCGTGAAGCGTTCGGCGCTGATCCCCATGATGATGTACTCCCAGGATTATTTCGGTTTTCTCAGCGACGAACTACTCGCGGACATCGCTCAGCGCCTCGACCTGAACATGACCGAGGTCACGGAAACCTTGGCGTATTACTCCATGCTGCGCCGCAAGCCCGTCGGTCGCTACCATATTCAAGTTTGCACCAACATTTCCTGCATGTTGCGCGGCGCAAACGAACTTTACGCCCACGTGCAGAAGCGCCTGGGCATCGGCAATAAAGAAGTCTCGCCGAGTGGCACGTTTTCCCTGGAAGAAGTGGAATGCATGGGCGCCTGCACCGGCGCTCCGGCCATGCAGGTCAATTTCGATTACTACGAAAATCTCGATCCCGAAAAAGTGGACGTGATTTTCGAGCAGCTGCAGGACGGCAAGAAGCCCATGCCCGTCCCGGTGATTTCCGGCGCGCTGCACGAACGCAACCCCAATGAAGTAGTCGTGATCAGCAAGAATTTCGGCATTCCTAATTCACGTTCGATAGATACGTACATGCAGCGCGACGGCTACAAAGCCCTGGAAAAAGCGCTGAAGCAGATGACCCCCGAACAGATTATCGACGAAATGAAAAAATCGAATCTGCGCGGACGCGGCGGCGCTGGATTTCCCGCCGGCATGAAGTGGAGCTTCGTGCCTAAGGATCTTCCCAAGCCGAAATACATTCTGGCGAATGGCGACGAGAGCGAGCCAGGCACTTCCAAAGATCGTCCGCTGCTCGAGATGGACCCGCACCAGTTGATCGAAGGAATGGTGATCGCCGGACGCGCCATCGGCGCAAATCAAGGCTATGCCTACATCCGCGGAGAATATCGATACATTATTGACATCCTGGAAACCGCGATCGCCGAAGCCTACGCCAAGGGCTTCCTGGGCAAAAATATTCTCGACAGCGGATTTGATTTCGACCTCGCAGCCCACACCGGCGCGGGCGCTTACGAATGTGGCGAAGAATCCGCGCTGATGGAATCGCTTGAGGGCAAGCGCGGCTACCCGCGCATCAAGCCGCCGTTCCCCGCCGTCGTCGGCCTGTATGGCCGCCCCACGGTGATCAACAACGTGGAAACGCTTAGCACCGTGCCGGCGATCATTCGCGGCGGCGGCGATTGGTATGCCAGCCTGGGCACACCGAAAAATGGCGGCACGCGGCTGTATTCGATTTCCGGTCATGTGAACAAGCCCGGTATCTACGAGCTTCCGCTCGGATTCAACCTGCGCCAGTTGATCGAAGACGTAGCCGGCGGCGTGCGCGGCGGCAAGAAACTAAAAGCCGTAATCCCCGGCGGCAGTTCCTGCCCGCTGCTCGACGCCAGCGAAATTGACGTCAACATGGATTACGATTCGGTCGCCAAGATCGGCTCGATGCTCGGCTCAGGCGGCACCGTCATCATTGACGAAGATACCTGTATGGTGGATCTCGCCCGCCGCATCATGCATTTTTATGCGCACGAATCCTGCGGCTGGTGCATTCCCTGCCGCGAAGGCACGACCTGGCTGCGCAAAATGCTCGATCGTTTCCATGACGGCGGCGGGCGCGCAGAAGATATCCCGCTAATTGACGAGCTTTCCAAAAATATGCTCGGGCGAACTTTCTGCCCGCTCGGCGATGCTGCGGCTCTGCCCACCATCAGCATCGTCAAGAAATGGCGCAACGAATTTGAAGACCATCTCCACGGTAAATGCGCGCACAAACCAGCGGAAATGATTCTGGGAGCTCACTAGGAAACGCATGGCGGAACAAAAGCAAGTCACGTTCACTCTCAACGGGCAGCAAGTCGTCACGTCCGCCGGCACGCTGGTAATCGAAGCGGCTAAAAAACAGGGCGTCGAGGTCCCTTCGTTCTGTTATTACCCGGGCGTCACGCCCTCGTCCGTCGCCGCTTGCCGTATGTGCCTGGTAGAAGTGGAAAAGATGCCCAAGCTGCAAACCGCGTGCACGCTCGTCGCCACCGAAGGCATGGTCGTAAAATCCGACACCGAGCAAGTTCACAAAGCGCGCAAGGACATGATCGAGTTCCTGCTTTCCAATCATCCGCTCGATTGCCCGGTGTGCGATAAGGGCGGCGAGTGCGAACTGCAGGACATGACTTTCCGCTACGGCCTCGATCACAGCCGCTTCACCGAAGAAAAGCTGCACTACCCGGAAGAGAAATGGTCGCCGCTGGTTTATTTCGATGCTCCGCGCTGCATCCTGTGCTTCCGTTGCGTGCGCGTCTGCGAAGAAGGGATGGACGTGAAAGCGCTCGGCGTGGGCGCGCGCGGCGTACATTCCGTGATCATTCCCAACCAGCCGGGTCAGCTGAACTGCGAAGAATGTGGCATGTGCATTGATGTTTGCCCCGTCGGCGCGCTCACCAGCGGCACCTATCGCTATCAGACGCGCCCGTGGGAAATGCAATACGTTCCCAATCCCTGCACGCACTGCTCGAATGGCTGCAAGACCACGCTCAGCGTGCGGAACAACGAGATCCTGCGCGCCAATAATCGCGATCAGTCTGGCGTAAATGGCGAATTCCTCTGCGGCAAGGGCCGCTTCGGTTTCGATTTCACCAGCCACGCCGAACGCGTGCGCCAGCCGCTGGTTCGCCGTAACGGCAAGCTCGAGCCAGCAAGCTGGGAAGACGCGCTCGAAGAAGTCGCGCGACGTCTAAAGCAAGTTCGCGACAAGCATGGCGCCAATGCCATCGGCGTGATCGGCTCAAATCACACCACCAACGAAGAAAATTACCTGCTCCATCGTTTCGCCCGCGCGACGCTCGGCACTAACAACATTGATCACCACCGCACCGCGGATTACGTCGGACTCGCCGCAGCCCTCGGCCCGGATGCCAAGACCGCCCTCGCCACGATGGCAGACATCTATACCGCGCCCGCCGTCCTGCTGATCGGCAATGACGTCACGCAGCAGAATCCGCTGGTCGCCTGGCAGATTCGTAGCGGCGTGCGCCATCACAAGACCCGCCTCTACGTAATCAACGGCCAGGAGAGCAAGATTCATCGGCAGGCCACGCATCTGCTGCAAACCGCAAAGGGCGGCGAACGCGCCGCAGTGCGCTGGCTCACACACAGTGAAGGTACCTTCGACGCGCCCACCACCGAAGCGCTCGTGCAACTGAAAGCAGCGCTCGAAGCCGAACAAGATGTCGTGATTCTCTTCGGCGCGGAAATTCAAGGCCCGTCGCTGCGTGACTTGGTCTCGTTCGCTGCGCGTATCGGCGGCCAGACGAAGATCATGGCGCTAGGCGACTACTCCAACTCGCGCGGCGCAGCAGATATGGGCCTGCTCCCTGACCGTTTGCCCGGCTATGCTTCGCTCCACGACTCCGGTGAACGCGCCCGCTTCGGAAAAATCTGGGGCGCCGAAATTCCGTCCGCGCCAGGCATGACCGCTCGCGCCATGATGGACGCGGCCGTAGCTGGAAAACTGAAAGCGCTGTACGTAGTCGGCGCCAATCCCGTGAAAACGTTCCACGTGGCGGAACCGGACAAGCTCGGAAGACTGGAGCTGCTGGTAGTCCACGAGATGTTCTTGACCGAGACCGCCCAGCGCGCCGACGTCGTCTTCCCGGCCGCGTCCTCTTACGAGAAAGACGGCACGCTGACCAACACCGCCGGCGAAGTGCAAATGACCCATCGCTCCATTGATCCACAAGGTCCGCGCAGCGATTTCGACCTAATCCGCATCCTTTCGCACCAGCTCGGCATGTTGGGAGTCGGCGCGCCGATCCGCCTGCGCACGCCTGAAGCTGCTTTCGACGAAATTCGCCAGAACGTCACCGGCTACGATTTACCGGTATCCAGTCTGCTCAGCGGCGGCGCGCCGCATTCGGCCGCAACGTGTAACGCTTCCGAGCCGTCGTACGATGTACCCGTAGGAAATATTTTTTCGGCCAACGATTTTCTCTTTACCAGCGGCTCCCTGGGCCATTACTGTTCCAAGCTCAGTTCCACTAAAGAGGCAAAAGATACACCGTGGATTTCATCACCCAACATCCAGTCCTGGTGGTATCGCTAGCTAAAATCGTCGGTCTGATGTTTTTGTTGATGACGACGCTGGCGTACCTTTCCTGGTTTGAACGTAAGGTCATCGCGCACATTCAGTCGCGCTGGGGGCCTTACTACGTTGGCGCGCATGGATTGCTCCAGCCGCTCGCCGACGGCGTGAAATTCCTATTCAAAGAAGACCTCACGCCGCCGGGCGCGGATCGCTTCGTCTACATTCTCGCGCCCATGCTCGCGCTTACGCTCGCCATGACCACGGTGGCGCTGATTCCCTTCGGCCCGCCCAGCGTGCAATGGCTGGGGCAGTCCACGCTCATCGTTGCTGATAGCAGCATTGGCCTGATGTTCGTCTTCGCGATTACCTCCATGGGCGTATACGGCGTCGCGCTCGCCGGATGGTCTTCCAACAGCAAATATCCCCTGCTCGGCGGCCTACGCAGCTCCGCGCAAATGATCAGCTACGAAGTTTCGCTCACCCTCGCGGTCGTCGGAGTGGTACTGCTCAGCGAAACGTTAAATTTCAACGAGATGATCGCGCGTCAGAGCGGAGCCTTCTGGCACTGGAACATTTTCTACACAGGCCACGGATCGTTCCCGCAAATCATCGGCTTTCTCTGTTATTTCATGTCCGCCGTTGCCGAAACCAATCGCGCGCCCTTCGATCTTCCCGAAGGCGAAACCGAACTCGTCGGCGGCTTCCACACCGAATATTCCAGCTTCAAATTCGCCATGTTCTTCATGGCGGAATACGCGAACATGATCACCGTTTCCTGCCTCGCGACCATTCTTTTCTTCGGCGGCTGGCTCTCGCCTTTCCCGGAATCCTGGACGTTCATGCGTTACCTTCCGGCGGTGGGCCTGCTGGCGCTCGCAGTCTATCTTGCATATGACACCGTAGTCCTCGCGCGCGGCATCGCACGCATCCAGCTCATCGTCGTCACCGCGGGCGCCACCGTGATCGGCCTCGCCTGCCTGCACCCCGTCGCGCTCGCCGTCATTCAAGGGCCGTTCTGGTTCTTGCTGAAAGTCGGCCTAATCATGTTCTTCTACGTATGGACCCGCGCAACGCTGCCGCGCCTGCGCTATGACCAACTGATGTCCTTCGGCTGGAAATTCCTGCTGCCGGTATCGCTTGCGAATCTGGTGATCACGGCGCTGGTAAAAGTCTGGCCGCTGCTGGTGAACCACGGATGACGCTGCCCTTCATCGTATTCTTCGTTTGCGCGTTCCTGGCGGTCATCGGCGCGCTCACGCTGATCCTGGCGCGCGAGCCGATTCACAGCGCGCTCTCGCTCATTCTCGTCATGGTCTCGCTCGCCGTGCTTTATCTGCTTCTCGGCGCGGAATTTATCGCGGCAGTGCAGATCATCGTCTACGCTGGCGCGGTCATGGTGTTGTTCGTCTTTGTAATCATGCTGCTCAACGCAGGCGTGGAAGAACGCACGGACTACAGCAAGATCGCAAAATATGCCGGTCTGCCGCTTGGAATATTCCTGCTCCTCGCGCTCGCGCATTGGATGGCGCATTCCTTGATCGGCCAGCAGATTGCCAATGGCGTCGGCGGTACCAATGCATCAGTCTCCACGCGCGAACTATCCGCGCAGCTCTTTCAGAAGTATCTATTCCCGTTCGAAGCGACCTCAATCCTGATTCTGATCGCCATTCTCGGTGCGCTGGTCTTGGCGAAGAAGGACGAATGAGCATAGTCCCCATTTCGTATTACCTGGTCCTGAGCGCCATCCTTTTCGGCCTGGGCATCGTCGCGTTTGTTGTCAAACGCAACATCATCACCATCTTCATGGCCATCGAACTGATGCTCAACGCCGTAAATCTGGCCTTCGTGGCCTTCGCGCGCGCGCATACCCAGCTCGACGGCCTGGTTTTCGTCTTTTTCGTGATCGTGGTCGCCGCCGCCGAATCTGCGGTGGGCCTCGCCATCATCATCACCGTGTACCAAAACCGCCAGACCCTAAACCTCGAACGGATAAACCTGCTCAAATTCTAATGTTCATACTCGACCATCTCTGGATCATTATCGCTCTGCCTCTACTAGGCGCGGCGATCAACGGCCTTTTGGGCAAGAATTTTTCCAAGAGTATCGTAAATTCAGTAGGCATTGGTTCCATCGCGCTCGCATTTCTCACTGTCGCGGAAGCCGTCCGCGAATTCACACAGCTCTCCGCCGATCAAATCCCCTGGGTGAAGACTTACTTCACGTGGATCACCGCAGGCCAATTCAAAGTGGATTTCGCACTGCAGGTGGACCAGCTCACCATCATCATGCTCGGCGTCGTCACCTTCGTCAGCCTGCTCGTGCACATTTATTCCACGGGGTACATGGCGCACGAAGAGGGCTACTACCGCTTCTTCAGCTACCTGAATCTGTTCGTCTTTTTCATGCTCACCCTGGTCCTCGCCGCCAACGTCGTGCTGATGTTCGTCGGCTGGGAAGGCGTGGGCCTCTGCAGCTACTTGCTCGTCGGATTCTGGTTCCTGAAGCAATCCGCCATCAGCGCGGGCAAAAAAGCGTTCATCACCACGCGCATCGGCGACTTCGGCTTCACCATCGGCATCCTGTTGCTTTTCTGGACGTTCAATTCTGTGGACTTCGGCGTCATTTTCAAACAGCTCGCGAACATGCAGCCGGAAGCCTTCGTCCCCACCGGCGTCCTCACCGCAATCAGCCTGCTGCTCTTCATCGGCGCAGTCGGCAAATCGGCGCAGCTACCTCTATATGTCTGGCTGCCAGACGCGATGGAAGGCCCCACGCCCGTCAGCGCCTTGATTCACGCGGCCACCATGGTCACCGCCGGCGTGTACATGATCGCACGCATGAATCCGCTTTTCTCGCGGGCTCCCTTTGCGATGTTCGTCGTAGCTCTGATCGGCGCGCTCACCGCGTTCTATGCCGCCACCATTGGCCTGGTGCAGACGGACATCAAAAAAGTTCTCGCCTATTCCACCGTCTCGCAGCTCGGCTACATGTTCCTGGGTCTCGGCGTCGGCGCCTACGCCTCCGGCGTCTTCCACCTGATGACGCACGCGTTCTTCAAGGGCTTGCTGTTCCTCGCAGCCGGCAGCGTAATTCACGCCATGGGTGGCGACCAGGAAATGCCGCACATGGGGGGCCTGCGCAGCAAAATTCCCATCACGTTCTGGTGTATGTTCATCGCCACGTTCGCCATCGCAGGAATCCCGGGATTCGCGGGCTTTTTCAGCAAGGACGAAATCCTCGAGGCGGCGCGCGCCAGCAACATCTGGCTATGGTTGCTCGGCCTTATCGGCGCAGGCTTCACTTCGTTCTACATGTTCCGCCTGATTTTCCTCACCTTCTTCGGCGAACCGCGCTACGACGAGCACAAGGTGCACGTGCACGAATCGCCGTACAACATGACGGTGCCGTTGATTCTCCTCGCGATCCTCTCGACCGTCGGCGGATGGGTCGCCGCGCCGCACCTGGTCGGCGGCGCGGACTACTTCGAAAAATTCCTGCATCCAGTCTTCGCTGCTTACGCGCCCGCAACCGCCGAAACCGCAGTCGAAGCCGCCGAACCCGCCGGGATGATGCTGCTGCACGCGCTCACCGGCTGGCCCGTGCTCATCGCGCTCATCGGACTGCTGCTGGCCTGGTGGTTCTACATCAAGAGCCCGCAAACGCCGAAGAAACTGGCAGACAGCCTGCGCGCGCCTTACACCTTGATCCTGCACAAATATTATGTGGATGAACTTTACAACGCCGCGATCATCCAGCCACTGCTGTGGATTTCGACCAACGTGCTCTGGCACGTGGTGGATGAAACTGTGATCGACGGCAGCGTGAACGGTGTCGCCCGCGTGACCCGCGAATCCGGCAGCCAGCTGCGCGAAATTCAATCCGGCAACGCGCGCAGCTATGCCACGTGGGTTGTAATCGGCGCCGTCGGCGTCACGGTACTGATGTTCGGACTCTGGGAGATGGTGCGCTAGCGTGGAAATGCAATCTCATCTACTTTCGGTGATCGTATTCCTGCCGCTGCTCGGTCTGCCGGCGCTGCTGATGCTGCGTTCGGACGATCACACATGGATCCGCCGCATCGCGCTGGCCGTCTCGCTCGCGGAATTCGTGATTTCGCTCGCGTTCCTCGTCCCCAAATTCGATTCCACGATTCCCGGTTACCAGTTCGTCGAAAATCACCGCTGGATCGGCAACGCCATTCAATATCACATTGGCGTGGACGGCATCAGCCTGTTCCTCGTGCTGCTCACCACTTTCTTGACGCCGCTCGCGATCCTCTGTTCCTGGAATTCGATCCACGAATACGTGAAAGGCTTCTTCGTCGCGCTGCTGGTCATCGAAACCGCCATGATCGGCGTTTTCGTTTCGCTCGATCTCTTCCTCTTCTTCGTCTTCTGGGAGTTGACGCTGATTCCCATGTACTTCCTGGTCGGCATATGGGGCCACACCCGCCGCATCTACGCCGCCGTGAAATTTATTCTCTACACCATGCTCGGCTCCATCCTGATGCTGGTTGCGATTCTGTGGCTCTACAATCTCAGCGGCACGCACGGCCTGGTCCGCACTTTCGATTTGCCTGAACTCGCTGCGCGCCTGCAACGCGGCTACATCCTGCTGCCGCCGCACACCGAACTGTGGCTGTTCGGCGCATTCTTTCTGGCGTTTGCCATCAAAGTCCCAATCTTTCCGCTGCACACCTGGCTGCCCGACGCACACACCGAAGCGCCCACCGCCGGCTCCGTAATCCTCGCGGGCGTGATGCTGAAGCTCGGCACCTACGGCATGATGCGCTTTTGCCTGCCGCTATTCCCGGACGCCGCGCACCGTATGGCCCCGCTCATCGGCGTACTCGCGATTATCGGCATCGTGTACGGAGCGCTGGTGGCCACGATCCAACCCAATTTCAAGCGGCTGATCGCCTACACCTCCGTCAGCCACTTGGGATTTGTTGTGCTGGGAATTTTTTCGTTCACGACGATTTCATTCCAAGGCGCAGTTTTTCAAATGATCAGCCACGGCGTTTCCACCGGCGCGCTCTTCCTGGGCCTGGGCATGATTTATGACCGCCGCCACACCTACGAAATCAACGAATTCGGCGGCCTGGTGAATCCCATGCCAGTGCTGATGGCTTTCTTCCTGTTCATTTGCCTCGCGTCGCTGGCGCTGCCGCCGCTCAACGGATTCATCGGCGAATTCCTGATCCTAATCGGCGTCTTCCAGTATCACCACGCCTGGGCGTCCTGGGCGGCCAGCGGCGCCGTACTCTCGGCGATTTATTTGCTGTGGTCCTACCAACGCGTCGCGCTCGGTGAACTCACCAACGAAAAGAATCGTACGCTGCCCGACGCTTCCGGCCGCGAGCGCGTGATTCTCGTCACCGTCGCCCTCACGATTCTCTTTATGGGCGTCGCCTCGCCGCTCTTCACGCGCCGCATGCAAGCCACAACCGACAGCTTAGTGCAGCAATCGCTGGGTCACGCGGAGAATGCTTCTACCCGACCGCAACAGCCTCCCGCGCTCGCCGCGGGTCAAACGATGCTCCTGGCGCAACCACAGCCGCAACCGCTGCCACGACAGCTGCAGGACCGCTCGCTCGCTTCCATCGCTCCACGGACGGTGCAGCCGTGATCCAGTTCCCCGCCGAGCAGCTCCAGAATCTGCATCGCCTCGCGCCGGAAATTGTACTGTGCCTGTTCGGCATCGTGATCATGATCGCGGATCCGATCCTCGGCCCCGCGAAACAGCGAGCGTTGGGCTGGCTCGCGTTCGTTGGAACGCTTGTAGCGCTCGCCTCAGTGCGCCTTATGGCCCTGGATCAGGGCATGGCCTACAACAATCTGATCAGCGCCGACCCCTTCAGCATTTTCGTCCACGTAGTGGTAATCGGCTCCGCGGCCCTCACAATTCTCGGCTCCATGCAATATCTCGAGCAGGAAGGCATCCAGCGCGGGGAATATTATTCCCTGGTCCTGTTCGCCGCTGCCGGCATGGGCATCCTCGCAGGCGCAAACGAACTGGTCACCGCATTCATCGGCTTGGAAATGAGCTCCATCTCCACCTACATCCTCGCCGGATTTCGCCGCCGCGCCACTAAATCCAACGAAGCCTCGCTGAAATATTTCATTCTCGGCTCCTTCGCCACCGCGTTCTTTCTCTACGGCATAGCCATGGTCTATGGCTCCACCGGTACCACGCGCATTGACCTGGTGCAAGACGCGCTCGAAAAATTAATCACCGCGCAAGGGCGCCTCGATTCGCTCTCCATCATCGGCCTCGCGCTGATCTTCGTCGGCCTCGGCTTCAAAGTCGTCGCCGCACCCTTTCAGATTTACGGCCCGGACGTTTACGAAGGCGCGCCCACGCCGGTCACAGCTTTGCTCGCTTCCGGGCCCAAAGCCGCCACCTTCGCGCTGATGCTCCGAATTTTCTACGTCGGCTTCGGCACCGCAAACAACCTGTGGTTCTGGGCCATATGGATTTCCGCGATCCTGACGATGTGCCTCGGCAATTTCGCCGCCGTGGTACAGACCAACGTAAAGCGCATGCTCGCCTATTCCTCCATCGCGCATGCCGGATACATTCTGGTCGCCTTTGCGGCTGGCAGCGTTTACGGCGTCGCCGCGGTCCTTTTCTATCTCGCGGCCTACGCTCTGATGAAAGTCGGCGCCTTCCTCGTAATCGCACACCTCGGCCAGCGCGACGAACAGCGCCTGGAAATCACCGACTACGCCGGCCTGGGCACGAAACAACCCGTCCTCGCCGCCTGTTTCGCTCTGTTCCTGTTTTCTCTGCTGGGACTGCCCGCCACCGGTGGCTTCCTCGGAAAATTCTTCGCGTTCCAAGCAGCTCTCGATTCCCGCATTGTCTGGCTGGTGGTAATCGCCGCCCTCAACAGCATCGTCGGCTCGTACTACTACCTCCGCGTGATCATCGCCATGTATTTCTGGGAGCCATCGAAAGACTACACGCCATCGAAAGTCGCCCCCGCGCTGATCCTCGCCCTAAGCATCGCCGCCATCGGCACCCTCTACCTGGGCATCCTCCCCAGCCGCGTCCTAGACTTCGCCAAAGCCGCCGCCGACTCCCTCACCCTGCATTAGAAATGGCCCGCCGCTGTTGGCGCTCTGATTTGTCTTTCGTAGGGGCGAGTCTCAGACCCGCCCTCGCGCTCATCAACGCTCGCAATTGAGATCCTGAAAAACAAAAAGCCCGGAAGCTCGCTAATTCGCGAACTTCCGGGCCTCGAATTTCCGTCCGAACCCTACTTAACTTTCAAGAATACAATCGCAAACGTGTACAGCGCCATAGACTCAATCAGCACCAGCGCCAAAATCAACGCGAAACGAATCGCCGCTGCTGCCCCCGGATTGCGCGCCAAACCTTCGCAAGCCGCCGCGGTGGCCTTCGCCTGAGCGTAACCGCCCGCCGCCGAAGCTATCGCCATCGCAAAACCCGAAGTGATCGCCACCCAGTTCGTCGCCACAGCTTCTGCCGCCGTGCCCTGTGCAAACGCCGCCGGGGCAAACATGATCACCGCGACCACCCCCAGCAGAAACAACGCGTACCTCTTCATGGTGTTCTCCTCATCCTCGTTATGAATTTGCCGCCAGGCGGTGGCTCCCGCCATCCTCAAGCAGCCGGGATCACACTGACAGCGATAATGCCAACCAATGAACGTATAAATTCGTGCCGCGAATTAGTGCTCGTCGCCCACCGCTCCCGCCACATAAATCACAGGAAGAATCGTAAAAACGAACGCCTGCAACACCGCCACGAAAATGTGCAACAGAATAAACGGAACGGGACCCACCAGCGGAATAATTGCGCCGATATATCCCCACTTTCCAAGATGTCCCATGTACAGATACATCTCTAGCATCAGGCCGAGAAACAGGATGTAGAGCGTCTCGCTGACGAACATGTTCACCCAAAGACGCACGGTGAGCGAAAGCAATCGCGCCAAATTGCTGACGATTTCAATCGGCAGCATGATCGGAGACATCGCCAGCACCGGACCCAGGAAATGCTTTCCGTGCCCTAGTACTCCATGCTTCACCACGCCCACCCAGTTGTAATAAATGAAAACTACAATCGCGCAGCCCAGCGGCACGGATACCACCGCGGTGGGCGACATAAAAGTGGGAAATAGGCCCACCAGGTTGCAAATCAGTATGAAGATGCCGATGCTGCCGAGCATCGCTACATATTTCTGACCGTCGTGGCCCACGTTATCGTCCAGCAGGTCGCGAATTCCCACGCCCATCGAATTCGTAAGCAAAGCTTCCATGCACTGCTGCGTGCCTCCGGGACGATCCACCGCAATGCGCGCGCGCAGCCACAAAAAGAAAACCGCAGCCAGCGCGAAAACCACAATCTCGAAAGCCACATGGTTGGGAATCGGAAATTCAGCATTTTCCGGATGGATGTGCAGAGCCGCCAGCAAAGCGCCCACCGGCTTGCCCAGCAAGCGGTTCAGCGCAATCGTAACCCACAGTAATCCCTCTCCCATTTCCACCCTTTCAGGAACTCGCGTCTGGAGGCGGGCTACGCCGGAAAAGCTGCCCCACCATTTCCACCAGAACCGCGGCAACCACGGAAAAAAAACCGGCCAGCAGGCTCGCTACCGGAGGTCTAAAGGCCCGCAGAATAGCATACGCAGCGACGATCAGCAAAGCGTAGCGCCCCAGGAATTTCAAATAAACACTCGCCGGAAGCTGCGCGCGTTGCGTTCCCGCCTGCGCCGTGGAAAGCCGCGCCAGCGTATCCACCCCCTGCTTCATCCAGCGATAGTTAACCCAGGAGAGGATCGCTCCGGCAGCCAGTCCCGCCGCTGCCCGACCGTCCCACACGAACGCGACAGCGGCGGTCGCGATCGCGCCGATGCCAGCAATCAACCACTCAATCCGGCGCTCCGCAGCGCTGTAAAACTCGTCATCCGCCGCCATTGGCGCCGCCGTCCGTCTTCTCAGCGCGCGAGAGCCGGCGAATCACATCCCACACACCCGCGCCAAAACCGAGAAAACCGAGTATGAGCGTTAGCAGAGGCGAGGTGTGCAGCCAGCGATCCAACAAGAATCCCACGCCGCCGGCAATCCCAATGGTGGCGATCAGAATGACCGGCAGCTCCATCGCCATCGCCACTTGCGTGGCGCCGCTGCTGGGCCGCTTGCGAGGAGCTGGATTTTCGGAGGACATTACGCGCTGCCGGTCACTGGCCGCCCATTATTGGCCAAACGGCGTCAAAATAGAATACGTCGCCAAACGCAGGAACTGCTCCGGAAACATTCCGGCGGCAAGCGTCACAATCACCATCGCTCCCAGTGCAAATTTCTGCGCCCAGGAAATCACCGGCTGCACCTTGTCGCTGGACTCGCGCACCCACATCGCCGCCACCATCCGGAAATAGTAATACACCGCCGGAAGAATATAGAGCACGCCCAGAACCGCCAGCACCGTATGATGCGTCTCAATCAACGCCCAGAAAATCAAAAGTTTCGCGACGAACCCAGCCGTCGGCGGAATCCCCGCCAGCGACAGCAGGAAAATCAGCATCAACAACGCCGCACCCGGACTACGCTCAATCAACCCATTCAAATCATCAATCTCGTCGCCGATAATCCCCTTCCGCCGCAACAAAATCACCACGGCAAACGCCCCAGTATTGAAAAACACGTACACGAACAAATAAAACGCCATCGCCTGCAAGCCGCGCTCATGCAAAGTTCCGTCCGGATTCACCGCCGCCACAAACCCCAGCAAAATGTATCCCACTTGCGCGATCGACGAATACGCCAGCAGCCGCTTGATATTCGTCTGCGTAATCGCCGCCAGCGTCCCCACCGTCAGCGACAACACTCCCACCGCTTCCATGATCCGCACCCAATCCAGATTCACCGGCCAGAAAGCCGTCAGAAACAATCGCAGCAGCAAAGCGAAGCTCGCAGCCTTCGAAGCGCCGCTGACGAACGCCGTAATCCCCGTCGGCGCCCCCTCATAAACGTCCGGCGCCCACTGATGAAACGGCACTCCCGCAATCTTGAAAAATATTCCGGCGGCGACGGTTCCTAGCGCGAGAAACGTCAGCAAATCAGTCCCCGGAAATTGCACGTGCCGCTTCTGAATCGCATCCTGAATCACCGCCAGGTTCGTCGATCCGGCCAATCCATACAAAATCGAAAATCCATAAGCCAGAATACCGGAGCTGAACGCCCCCATAAGCATGTACTTCATAGCCGCTTCGTTCGACCGACGATCGCGCCGCAAAAATCCGCTCAACACGTAAAAACTCAGCGCCATCGTCTCCAAGCCCAGGAACAACACCACCAGATCGTTCCCGCACGCCAGAAACATCATGCCCACGGTGGCAAACAGCATCAGCGCGTAATATTCACCGTGCTGCTCGTCTTCAATCTCCATGTAACGCACCGAAATCAGAATCACCAGCGCCGTGGATGCCAGAAACAAGAAGCCAAAAAATATAAAAAACGGATCAACCACGATGGAATTGTAGAAGCCCGGAGTCGGACCGTAGGGCGGCGAGGCGTAAGCCCGCAACATGTACAGCGACCCGCCGCTGAACACCACTCCCAGCATCGCCGTCAACGCATTCCAGGCTTTCTGCCACTTGGTCAACAGGAAATCGCTCAGTAAAATCGCGAGGCCAAAAAATATCAGCATCGCTTCCGGCAGCACCAGGAAGAAATCCCCGCGCGTCTGCTCGAAGATCTTCTGCCAGGGCATCTATTTCACCTCAGCCGGTGCGCCAGCCGGACTGGTCGCTGGTGTCGCCCCGCCAGATTCAGCCGCAGCTTTCTCACCCGGCGTATGCCAATCCGCGTAATATCCCGGATGCACGCACTCCACCAATCGCCGCACCGGCTGCTCCACCACTTTGAAGAGCGGTGCGGGATAAATTCCAATCCAGAACGCCAGCACCACGAGCGGAATCAGCGTCGCGTATTCGCGCGCGTTCAAATCCGGTAAATGTTCGTTCGCCGGATTCGTCACCGATCCGAACATCACCCGCTGGTACAGCCACAGTAAATACGCCGCGCCCAAAATCACGCCGAATACGCCCCAAGCCGCCCACTGCCAGCTCACCTCAAACACACCGCGCAGAATCGTGAACTCACCAATAAATCCGTTCAGCAACGGCATGCCCAGCGAACTCAAAGTCACAATCAAATAAACCGTCGCGAAATTCGGCATCGGAGTGGAAAGTCCGCCGAACTCCGAAATCAGCCGCGTGTGCCGCCGCTCATACAGCACGCCCACCAGTAGGAACAACGCGCCGGTGGAAATACCGTGATTGATTTGCTGAATGATGCTGCCGGAAAGCCCCAGCGGCGTGAGCACGAAGATTCCCAGCGTGCAGAAACCCATGTGACTCACCGACGAATACGCGATGAGCTTCTTCATATCTTTCTGCATCATGCAGACCAGCGCCCCGTAAATAATCCCGATCAGCGAGAGCAGGATCACGATGCCGCGATACTTCACCGTCGCGTCCGGAAACATCGGCAGCGAAAATCGCAGGAAACCGTACGTTCCCATTTTCAGCAGCACGCCGGCCAGTATGACGGAACCAGCGGTCGGTGCCTCCGTGTGCGCGTCCGGCAACCAGGTGTGGAACGGGAACATCGGCACCTTGATCGCGAACGCGAAAAAGAATCCCCAGAAAAGCCACTTCTGCAGCCAGCCGAATTGCGCCGTAAAGGGATGCGCCAAAATTTCGCGCATGTCGAATGTGCCGCGATAGTAATAAATCGCCAGAATCGCCAGCAGCATCAGCACCGACCCGGCCAGCGTGTACAGGAAAAACTTGATCGCCGCGTACAGACGTCGCTCGCTCCCCCACACGCCGATCAGGAAATACATCGGCACCAGCATCACTTCCCAGAAAACGTAAAACAGCACGAAGTCCAGCGACATGAAGACGCCCAGCATGCCCGTCTGCAACAGCAGCAGCAGGATGTAATATTCTTTCTCTCGCTTGTGGATCGCTGACCAGGAAGACAAAATCGCAATCGCACCCAGTACGGTCGTGAGCATCACCATCAGAAAACTCAGCCCGTCAATTCCCAGCGTGAACTGCGCGCCCGGTCCGTGTCCTCCGCCCAGCGAAGGAATCCAGCTCAGGTTCGTCACAAATTGAAATTGCGGTGCACCAGGCCCCGATTGAAAGCGCCAGATCAGCGGCAGCGAAACCAGCAATCCGAGAAACCCAAACAAATTGCCCATCCATCGATGCAGGTCGGCCCGCTCGCGCGGAATAAAAAGCATCAGTATCGCGCCGATCAGCGGCGTGAACAGGATCGTGCTCAAAATGTGGCTATCGGAAAAGAGCATCCGTTCCCTCGCGTTCTTCTACTACAGCAATTTGCAGACCGTGCCCGCCCACCTGCCCAACTAGTGCACCGCGTGATGCGCCAGATAAAAGTAATATCCCAGGAACCCGATCAATCCAATCACGATGAACAGCATGTAACTCTGCACCAATCCGTCCTGAATCAAGCGCACCGGAAAACTAAGCACCCACACAATCCGCGCGCCCAGTTTCACCGAGCCGTCCACGATCCATGTGTCCCACCACATCGAAACGCGCGATATGAAACGCGTCAGCCATCCAGCGCCGTCCACACCGACGCCATTGATCACGTTCGTGTCGAACCAGCCCAGCGCCAACCCTAAATCCTTCGCGCGATTCACAAACAGCGCGTCGTACAGCTCGTCCACGTAATATTTGTGGTACACCAGCTCATAGAATCCGTTCAGGCTCTTCGCAATCTTCGCCGGCAATTCCGCGCGCTTGATATACAGATACCAGGCGAACAAAATTCCCAGCACCACCAGGCCCTCGGACATCAGCATCAAATTAATCTCGCCGATCCGCGAACTCGGCCCCTTCAAAGGCTCGACGCGCGCTTCGTGCGCCATCCCCACCACTGGCTCCAGAAAATGCACGAAGTGGCTGTTCCCGCCCAGAATTTCCGGCCAGCTCACCAGCCCGCCCACAATCGAAAGCCCCGCCAGAATCACCAGCGGCACCAGCATGGCCTTTGGCGACTCATGAATGTGGTGATCCACCTGGTGGTCCACACGCGAAGTTCCATGAAACGTCATGAAAATCAGCCGGAACATATAAAACGCCGTCATGCCCGCGGTGAAATATCCGATCGCCCACAGCAGCACATCTTTTTCGTAAGCCTTGCCGAGAATCAGATCCTTGCTAACAAATCCGGCAAACGGAAAAATCCCCGCGATCGCCAGCGTCGCGATCAGCATCGTCCAATACGTCACCGGAATTCGCTTCGACAGCGCGCCCATCTTGCGCATGTCCTGCTCGCCCGAAAGCGCGTGAATCACGCTGCCCGCCGCAAGGAACAGCAGCCCTTTGAAAAACGCGTGCGTCATCAAGTGAAAAATTCCAGCCGTGAACGCGCCTACTCCGCAGGCCAGGAACATGTACCCGAGCTGCGACACCGTCGAATACGCCAGAACTTTCTTTATGTCGTTTTGTACCACGCCAATCGTCGCAGCAAACAGCGCGGTGAGTGCGCCGACCAGCGCGACCACGCCCATGGCCTTCGGCGCCAACTGATAAATCGCGTTCGTGCGCGTGACCATATACACGCCTGCTGTAACCATCGTCGCCGCATGAATCAGTGCGCTCACCGGCGTCGGCCCTTCCATCGCGTCCGGCAGCCACACATACAGCGGAATCTGCGCCGACTTTCCGGCTGCTCCCACAAACAGCAGCAGCGCAATCGCCGTCAGCCGCGGATCGCCCAGCTGAAAATGTCCCGCCAGCAGCGCCGGCCCGATATCGCTGAAGCGGACCGTCCCCAGCACAGCCGAGCACAGAAAAATTCCCAGCAGAAATCCCGCATCGCCCACGCGGTTGACGATAAACGCTTTTTTCCCCGCGTCCGATGCCGACTTACGATGGAAATAAAATCCGATCAGCAAATAGCTACAAGTTCCCACGCCTTCCCAGCCCACGAACATCATCAAGAAATTATTCGCCAGCACCAGAATCAGCATCGCGAACATAAAAAGGTTCAAATAGCCGAAGAACCGGTAATATCCGCCCTCGTGCGCCATGTATCCCGTCGAATACACGTGGATCAGGAATCCCACGCCAGTGACCACCAGAATCATCACCGCCGAAAGCGGATCAATCTGAAATTCCCACCCAGCCACAAACTGAGCCAACCTGCCGTTGAACATGTGATAGGGAATCGCGGGCAGCCACTGGAACAGCAACTTCGTAAAGAACCGCTCGCCTTCAGGGCGAGCAACCAGCTGAAAAAAAGCCCCCACGGAAAAAATAAACGAAACGAACACGCTCCCCGAGCACAAATAACTCACAATGTTGTTCGCCAGCTTCCGCCCGTAAAACAACATCACCGCAGCCGTCAGCAACGGAAACAGCGGGATCAGCCAGATGTGCTCCAGAAAATACGGCGCGTTCATCAGTAAGCCTTCACCATTTCATGATATCCATTTCATCCGCCAGCACCGTCTCGCGATTGTGGAAAAACGCCAGGATGATCCCCAATCCCACGGCAGCTTCCGCAGCCGCATCCGTAATAATAAATATTGCGAACACCTGCCCATCCACCGAGCCCCACATTCGCGAAAAAACCATCAAATTAATGTTCACCGCGTTCAATATCAGTTCGATGGACATCAGCATGATGATCACATTGCGGCGAGTCAGCACCCCGATCACGCCGATGACGAACAGCGCCAAGCTCAGAAACAAATAATAGTCATAGTCCACCGGAATCATCCCACTCTCCGCTTGGCCATCACCACCGCGCCAATCATCGCCACCAACAGCAAAATCGAAGCAATCTCAAACGGCAGCATGTAGTGGCTGAAAAGCGCATCCGCCACGGCCTCGGTATTCTTCGGCGAGATCTCCGCTGCCATCGCCGGCAATCGCAGCGCTCCTCTTCCCGCCCAGATCGCGAACAGAAATTGCGCCGCCAGCACCAGAGCCAGCGCCCCCGCCACAAACCACTGCCGGTTAAATTGCACCTGGCGCATCGAAACGTCCAGATTCACCAGCATGATCACGAACACAAAAAGCACCATGATCCCACCGACATACAGGATCACTTGCACAATGAAAAGAAACTCCGCCTCGAGCAGCAGGAAGATGCCAGCCGTAGACAGAAGCGTGGTGATCAGAAATACTGCGCCATGAACAATGTTCCGCCGCGTCACCATCAAAATCGCGGAAGCCACCGCCAAAACTGCGAAAAATATAAATAGCGCCTGATTCAGCGTCTGCATCTATCTATTCACCGTCCACCAAATGCGCCGTGGCCGTCGGCGCGTCATCTTTCGCCAGCAGCATCGCCACGCCCAAAGTCCCGAGCGTCGTCGGAATCAAGGACACAATCGGCCCCCAAGCGAATTGCTGCCGCAGCACAATCGCCACGCCCACGCCGATCACGTTCACCAGCGCCAAAGGAATCAGAAATCGCCAGCCCAGCCGCATCAATTGGTCAAACCGATAGCGCGGAAACGTAAACCGGATCCACAAGAACGCGTAAATGTAAGCGAACACTTTCGCCATGAACCAAAACGCCCCGTGAATTCCCTGCATCACAGCCGGCGGCGCGAACAGCGATCCGCCTAGCACGCCCGCAACACCCAGGCACAGCAGCGCAACCAACACCATCACGATTTTCTGAATTTTCACCGGCTGCTTCGGCGCAAGGGAAAGTGAATACAACGCCACGCCCAAAGTCAGCAGCGCAGGAAGCGCATCCAACCATTCGACGCCCGTTCCCGGAATATGCTCGTGATAGCGCGCGCCCGGCCGCAACCATCCACCCAGAAATAAAGTCGTCGCAATCCCCGCAACAACGACCATGTTCGCGTATTCCGCCAGAAAATATAGCGACCAGCGAAATCCGCTGTACTCAGTCATGTAACCGGCCACTAATTCTGATTCCGCTTCGGGCAAATCAAAAGGCGCGCGATTGGTTTCCGCGATCGAACCCACCAGATAAATAAAAAATCCGAATGGCACCGAGAAACCGAACCACACGCCCTGGTCCGACTGCGCCTGCACAATATCTTTCATCGAAAGCGAGCCCGCCAGCAACAGCACCGAAATCAATCCCAGTCCCGCCGCGGTTTCATAACTCACCAGCTGCGCCGCGCTGCGCAAAGCTCCCAACAGCGAATAATGGCTGTTCGAAGCCCATCCGCCCAACACGATTCCGTAAATCCCCAGCGAGCTGATCGCCAGAATAAAAAGCAATCCAATATTCAAATCCGCAATCTGAAATACAGGACCGATCGCCAGCGCGGAGTAAGCCAGCAATGCCATCGTCACGCTCACCAGCGGCGCGAACCAGAACATCAGCCGATCCGCTTTATCCGGAATGATGTCTTCCTTCAAAAGCAATTTCACAGCGTCCGCAATTGGCTGCAGCAATCCGTGCGGCCCCACGCGCATCGGACCAAGCCGCGCTTGCATGTCCGCCATTACTTTTCGTTCCATCAACACGATGTAGCCCGCCAACAGCGGCAACACCGCGACGATTACCACCGCATACAGCACCGGCAGCACGAACGGCATGATCGATTGTGGAATCAGATGTCCCATCGCCTACCGGTCCACTTCCCCCAGCACAATATCGATCGTCCCGATGATGGCCACCACGTCCGCAATCAACGATCCTTTCGCCATTTTGTCGAACGCCTGCAAATTAATAAATGATGGCGGCCGCACGCGCACGCGATACGGCTGCGTCGTTCCGTCGCTCACAATGTAATACCCCAGCTCGCCCTTGGGCGCTTCAATCGAGTGATAAACTTCGCCCGGCGGCGGCTTCAGCACTTTGCCGATGCGCGCCATGATCGGCCCCGTAGGAATATTTTCCACCGCTTGCAAACAGATGCGCCGCGACTGCCGCATTTCTTCCATGCGCACCACGTAACGGTCGTATGTGTCGCCGGTTTCGCGCGTAGGAATTTCGAATTCGTATTGATCGTAGGCCGCGTACGGCTGCGCTCTGCGCAAATCCCATTTCACGCCGCTTGCGCGCAGCACCGGGCCGGTCACTCCTAACGCAATCGCATCCGCCGCGTTCAAAATTCCCACGCCTTTCGTGCGGCCTACCCAGATGCGATTTTCCGTCAGCAGCGTTTCGTACTCGTCAATCTTGTGCGCGAAATCGTTGCAGAAACGCTTGGTGTCCTCTTCGAAGCCGTCGTAGGTCTCGTACTGCAGTCCGCCAATGCGGAATGCATGAGTCGTCAGGCGCGCGCCGCAATACTTCTCGAAAATCTTCAGGATCTCTTCGCGCTCGCGAAAGCAGTAGAAAACCGGCGTCAGCGCGCCAATGTCCAGCGCATGCGTGCCCAGCCACAACAAGTGACTCGCGATCCGCTGCAATTCCGTCAGAATCGTGCGCACCACTCGCGCGCGCGGCGGCGCTTCGGTCCCCAGCAATTTCTCTACGGCCTCGCAGTAGCCCAAGCCGTTCGAAACCGCCGCAACGTAATCCATGCGGTCCACGTACGGCGCAAATTGCTGGTAGCTGCGATGCTCGGCGATTTTCTCCACGCCGCGATGCAGGTAGCCGATGATGCATTCCGACCCCGCGACGCGCTCGCCATCCAATTTCAATTTCACGCGCAGCACGCCGTGGGTCGAAGGATGTTGCGGGCCCATATTCAAAATGATTTCGTCCGCGCCCAGCACCGTAGTGTTGACGTTCGCCATCCCCGAAATCGTTTTTATCGTGTGCTCGTTGCTCATTGGCTGATGGCCGTCGTGCGGCGCTACTGCCCGCTCTCGATTCCCAAATTTTCCCGAACCCAATCCGTGTCCTGCTTCAAAATGTCGTAATCCTTGCGCAAGGGATGGCCTTGCCACTCCTCCGGCAGCAAAATGCGTTTCAGATCCGGGTGGCCTTCAAACACAATCCCGAACATGTCGTAGCACTCGCGCTCCATCCAGTTCGCCGCGGGCCAGATTTCGCAAACACTCGGCGCCGGCTCCGTTTCGCCCGCGTGCGCCTTCAATCGCAGCCGCTCGTTCTTCGCGAAAGAATAAAGATTCAGCACCACGTCGAACCTTTTTTCGCGCTTCGGCCAATCCACCGCCGTCAAATCCACCAGCATGTCGAATTTTTCTTCGTCGCGGCAATAACGCGAAAGTTCCCGCAACTGCTCCACCGCAATCAGCACGATGGCCTGCTTGCGGTCCAGCGAAGCTTCGCGAAACGCATCGCCAAAGCGCGCTTTCAGGCGTTGTACCAATTCGTTGTCCAATGGTACAGGTTTCGGCGGCGCTTCTTTCGGTGGCGCGGGAGGTGCTGCAGGTTTCGGTGGCGCGGCAACTGCAGGAGCACGAAGAGCAGTTGGTGTTCCAGGCATTGCTGGCGTAGTTGCGGCGGCAGGAGGTTCTGCAGCAGGCGGCGTTGCTGCAGGAGGCTTCGCAGGAGGTGGTGCCGCAGGTGGTTTCGCTGAAACCGGCTCAGCAGGTGTCGCAGGGACCGGCGGTTTCGCTGCAATTGGCTCAGCAGGCGCAGCAGGAACCGCTGGCGTTTCGGGCTTGGAAGGAATAGAAGACTTTTCCGCCGTGCC
>Ga0209169_10000191_pt1 | contig 36323 bp, 19 predicted proteins | sample HubBroMetageWRM4_FD_188346 | JGI IMG/M metagenome (GOLD analysis project Ga0209169, IMG submission 188346) | Warmed soil microbial communities from the Hubbard Brook experimental Forest, New Hampshire - Hubbard Brook CCASE Soil Metagenome WRM 4... | ecosystem: Environmental > Terrestrial > Soil...
CACGGCCCGCTCGCCGACCTATTCGCCAAGCACTCCGCCGTCACCGCTCGACAGATCGGCGACCTCGCACTCACCGGCGACCTTGAGGCCCGCGAAATCTACGCGCAAGTCGGCCGCTACCTCGGTCGCGGTCTCGCCGGTCTCGTCAATACACTCGACCTCCCGCTCTATGTCATCGGCGGTGGAGTCGCCGCCGCCTGGGATCTCTTCACTCCCGAGATGTACCTCACGCTACGCGAGCTCAGCTACGTCTATCGCCTCCAACAACCTTCGCAGCTCAACCACCGCGAACCCGGCCGTCCGTTCATCACCTGTGCCACCCTCGGCGCCGACGCAGGCCTCATCGGCGCTGCCATGCTCCCTACACTCTCGCAGAGCCCCACACACCATGAGCCAGACTCCACCCATTAAACGCGCTCTATTCGCGATTCTGATCACGCTCCTCTTCTGCGCCCTCTACACCCACGCGCAAACAACCGCCGCGCCCACCCAAACCGGGAGCCAGCTCCGCCTCCCGCACATGCTCTCCGATCACGCCGTCCTCCAGCGCGACCGCCCCATCCACATCTGGGGCTGGGACGCGCCCGGCGCCGCCATCACCGTCGACTTCCGCCGCCAGCACGCCTCCACCAAAGCCGACGACCTCGGTGGCTGGTCCCTCTACCTCACGCCCGAATCAGCCGGCGGTCCAGACACGCTCAGCATCCACGGCTCGTCCAACATCACCCTCTCCGACATCCTCGTCGGCGACGTCTGGTTTGCCTCCGGCCAGTCCAACATGGAGATGCCCCTCCGCGGCTTCCCCGGCTCCGCCGTCGTCAAGGACGCCGACAAGGAGATCGCCTCGGCCAGCGACCCCGCGGTCTGCGGTCAGATGCGCCTGCTCGTCTTCGACAGAAAGTCCAACGACTATCCCCTAGACGACCAGCCCTCCTCCTGGACCACCTGCACCTCCACCACGGCCGCCGGCTTCTCCGCCGTCGCCTTCTTCTTCGGCCGCGAGATCCACCAACGCGAGCACATCCCCATCGGACTCATCGACTCCACCTGGGGCGGTACTCCCATCTCCTCCTGGATCTCCCTCTCCGCACTCGCCTCCGACGCCTCGTTCATGCCGGTCTTCGCCGCGCGCGCACGCTTCGCCAACCTCCAGACCTTTCTCGCCGCACAGCAGGCCTACGAGCAGCGCGCCGTCGCCGCCGCCAAAGCCGCCAACCAGCCCGCACCGCAGTTCGACTGGCACCCCTTCCAGGCATCATGGGAGCCATCCTTCCTATTCAACGGAATGATCGCCCCCGCCGTCCCCTACACCATCCGCGGCTTCCTCTGGTATCAGGGCGAGACCGACTCCAACCCCACGGCCTTCACGCCGCAGCTCTACAGCCGTCTCTTCCCCGCGATGATCCGCGACTGGCGCGCCCGCTGGAATGAAGGGAACCTCCCCTTCCTCTACGTGCAGATCTCCAACTTCTACTCACCCAACGAAGACTGGGGCACGATCCGTGACGCGCAGCGCCAGACCCTCTCGGTCGCCAACACTGCCATGGCCGTCTCCGTCGACGTGGGCACACGCAACAACGTGCACCCGCCCGACAAGCAGACCGTCGCCGCCCGCCTCGCCCTCGGCGCTCGAGACCTGGTCTACGGCGAACACCTCGAAGACTCCGGGCCGCTTCCCACTTCCGTCACATCCACCGCAGGCGGAGAACAAGCTGCCCTCCGCGTCTGGTTCTCCCACGCCGACGGCCTTCACGCTGAAGGCAACACCGCCCACGGCTTCGAGCTCGCTGGCGCCGACAACCAGTTCCACCCCGCCGACGCCACCATCGACGACACCACAGTTCTCGTCCACTCCACTGCAGTTCCGCACCCCACTCGGGTCCGCTACGCCTGGGCCAGCTTCACAGACGCCAACCTCTTCAACAGCGCCGGGCTCCCTGCGTCCACCTTCGCGTGGCCGTAATCCGACCAAACGCAATCGTAACCAACGCCAAACCTTCAAATTCACCCAGCCATCAAACGTAGTCAAACCTTTATCTAGCGGGTCCCAGATAGTGAAATCAAAACGACCGACCGCCACAAACGCCACCTCTCCCGCGCAACGCGCCGTCCGCATGCGTGACGTCGCTGACCGGGCCGGTGTCGGCATGATGACCGTCTCGCGCGTGCTGAACGGTACCGCGCGCGTCACTGAAAAGACCAGCGCACGCGTCTACCGCGCGCTGAAAGAACTTCAGTACCAGCCCAACCTCATGGCCCGCGCACTACGCGGCCATCGCACTCGCTCCATAGGCGTCATCCTCCCTTACCTCTACGACCCCTTCTTCGCCTCCTGCGCGCACGCCATCAGCACCGTCGCCAAGCAGCACGCCTACTCCGTCCTCCTTGCTACCTCCGACGAACGCACCGACACCGAAACCGAAGCCGCGCGCGATCTCCTTCGCCGCCACGTCGACGGCATCATCGTCATCCCCGCCTGCAACGGCCGCTCGCGCCTCACCGAGCCAGAGTTCCACTCCACGCCCATGGTCGCTGTGGACCGCCCCATTCCGCGCTCGCAAATCGATCGCGTCCTCGTTGAAAACCAGGCCGGCTCGACTGTCGCCACGCAGCACCTAATCCAGCACGGCCACAAGCGCATCTGCTTCATCGGCCTCAGCCAGAAGATCTACACCATGCACGCGCGCTTCAGCGGCTACAACAAAGCCATGCAGGCCGCCGCCCTCACCCCAGAGTGCTTCTTCGATGGCGCCGACGATGCCGCGACCCTCAACTTCCTCCGCTCCGTCCTCGGCCGCCCGAACCCGCCCTCTGCGATCTTCGCCGCGAACGGCCTCGCCTCACGTAACGTCCTCCAGGCCATCGCCACCCTCGACATCCCCATTCCCGAAGAGCTCGCCTTCATCGGCTTCGACGACTTCGCCCTCGCCGACATCCTCCGACCCTCACTCACCGTCGTCCGCCAGCCCGTCGAGCGCGCCGGCGAACAAGCCGCGGAGCTCCTCTTCTCACGACTCGACGGCGGCGCCTCCCGTCCCACTCAAAAACTCAACCTACCCGTCGAGCTCATCATCCGCCGCTCCTGCGGCTGCCACCCCGCGCCCTAAACTCGCACGAATTAATCACGCCGCGCGATAGCAACTATGCCCTCCCTGGCGAGAGAATGCGGTTATGAGAACCCTCGGCAAGCTAGTCGTCGCAGGATTCGTCCTCTTCGTTCTGTTGCAGTTCGTCCGGCCATCCATTCCCTCACAGCCCCCGAGCGCTGAAGTGCAAGCTCCGCCCGAAGTGAGACAGATTCTCAGCAAGAGCTGCTACAGCTGTCACTCCGACCGGCCCCAGCTCGCGTGGTTCGACTACATTCAACCCGGCTACTGGCTGGTTCGCAAGGATATCCTCACCGCACGCGAGCATCTGAATTTCTCCACGCTCGGCTCCCTTCCTCCCGACGCGCAAAAAGGAAAGCTCTACGAAGCTGTGAACATGATCCAGCTCGGAGCGATGCCCTTGCCGCGCTTCCTTGCACTGCACCCCGGCGCCCGCGTCTCGCCGGAAGATCTGAACGTGATCAAGTCATACCTCGCACCCTGGGGCCCTCTACCCAACCAGCCGCAAGCCGAATCGAATGCCGAAACCGCTCCCCGCGTATCCCTCGCCGCCGTACAGCCTGAACTCAACGGATTCCCCTTCGCTCCCGACTTCGAGCAGTGGAAGCCACTCGCCTTCACCGATCGCGGCGACAACCATAGCTTCCGCTTCATCCTCGGCAATGACATCGCTGTGAACGCCGCACGCTCCGGCAATATCTCGCCCTGGCCCGACGGCACTCGCTTCGCCAAGATCGCCTGGCAGCAGCAGCTCGGCACCGACGGCCTCATCCATCCCGGCAAGTTCATACAGGTGGAGCTGATGGCCAAAGACGCGCAGCGTTACCAGGCGACCCAAGGCTGGGGCTGGGGACGCTGGCGCGGCCTCGACCTCAAACCCTACGGCAAAGACGCAGCCTTCGTGAACGAGTGCACAGGCTGCCATCTCCCTATGCGCGACGACGACCACGTCTACACGCAGCCCATCACGGCGGCTCGCATCGCTCGCGCTGAAGTTGTAAACAACAACGCCGCATCTCTGCCATCAAGCCTTCCCTGGCAGCCTCTCACCTGGAGCGCGATCACTCTCTACGTCGACACGAACCATCAACGCATCGCCGTCCTCTTCGGCAACGACATCGCCATACAGAACATCCACGCCAGCAACACACAGTATCCAGCAGGCGCCGTGCTCGCCCTCGTCACATGGTCTCTCCGCGACGACTCGCACTGGTTCGGTGCCCGCATCGCCGACACTCCTCAATCGGTCGAGTTCGTCCAAATCTCACTTGAAGGAAGGCCCAACCTCTATCGCAGCTTCAAAGGCGCTCCGCTCGCCGAAGACAACACCAGCAGCGACGCAGCCACGCGCACAAGCTTCATCGTGAATCTGCCTCCCGCGCGCCTGCCATAGGTCCTATTCATCGTCGATACACTCAAGCTGTTGCCCATTTCATTTATCCTTGGTCTCGCCCGGAGCAACGTACCTGGCAAAGGATTGGTTTAATGTCCAGAAAGGCTTCTTCATGGCGGCGGTCACACAGTATCGATGCGAAATTTGCGGTACCGAATCCACAAACCCAATTCACTGGTTCATGATTCAGTGCGACTCCGACGAACTGAAGGTGCTCAAGTGGAACGCCGCAGCAGCATCAGCCCCTGGCGCCCGCCATTACTGCGGAGAAGCCCACGCTGGTGTATACATCAGCCGCTGGCTCGAAGCCTCGTGCTCACCCTCAAAACCCGACTTCAATCGCCCTTCCGCGAGTTAGCGCGATCGGACAGACGTTCACTGCGTGTCGCGGCTCAGGAGATCTAAACCAGAGTCAGCCTTTTTTTGAATCCACTCTGCGTTGCGGTCCAGGAAATCCAGGAAATTTTGCATCACGACCGAAGGCCGGCCTGCGGGCCATGCAGCGATAAGATCAAGACGCACATTGTCCGGCTGAAGTCGTGCAAATTGCACTCCGTTCGACTTTAGATTCCGCGTGGATGCCGGGACGATTGCCACTCCCTCTTCTGCCTCGACCAGCGACAAAACAGCCTGCATGGAGTTCGGCTCGTTCTCCACTCGGGGAGAAAATCCCTGCGCCGTGCAAGCTCCCACGATCGTGTCGAAGACGTAAGGCGACCCCTGACGATGAAAAATGACGAATCGTTCTTTGGCGAGATCCGCAAGCCGGATCTGGTGACCCTCTAACTTTCTGGATTTCGGAAGCACCGCGAGCAAAGGGTCTCGAAACAGCACCTTCGAAAGAAACTTCTTATTTCGCTCATGCGACATCGTGCGCGTGATGCCCATGTCAATAACCCCTCGATCGCATGCGTTTTCAAGATCACTCGGGTTAAGGTCCTGAAGCGTGAGCCTCACATCCGGATACTCCGATTTGTACTTGCGTATAAGCTCCGGAAAAAATGACAGCGTTGCTGAACCGATGAATCCGATAGCCAGCCGCCCAATCTTTCCCTGCGCAGCTCGCTTCGCTGTAACGATAGCCGTCTCTGCCTGCTGCAGCGTGCGAACCGCTTCAACATAAAACGCCTCGCCCTCAGGCGTGAGGTGCACTGTGCGATTTGTCCGGGAGAAGAGCTTCAGACCCAACTCGTCCTCGAGATCAGAAACAGTCTCACTGATCGAAGGCTGCGTAATATGCAGGCGGCGCGAAGCCTCACGATATCCTTTGCCATCCACAACCGCTACGAAATACCGCAGATGCCTCAGTTCCATTTGATAGGACCTCCCTATCAATCTGATTGGAATATACGACGAATCCGATTACCGCTCCCAGTGATCTATCACCTGTAAGCCGGTCGAAGCAGATGGCTTTCGAGAAGGGTAATTGTGATGGAAACCAAAAAAACAGTGATCGTAACAGGCGCGTCACAGGGCATCGGAGAAGCTATCGTCCGATCGTTCTTGGATCGCGGCTATAACGTTGTGGCAACTTCGCGCAACACCTCCAAGGCAGGGTACAAGGCGTCCCCGAATCTTGCGCTGGTCGATGGAGACGTCAGTCATCCCGCTACCGCTGAGAAGGTTGTAGAGGCTGCGATTTCGAAGTTCGGCTCGATCGATCATGTGATCAACAATGCCGGCATCTTCTCCGCCAAGTCGTTCACAAGCTTCACCGCAGAAGATTTTCGCGACCTCATATCGACTAACCTGCAAGGCTTCTTCTACATCACGCAGGCTGCCGTGAAACAGATGTTGTCGCAGGGCCGTGGTGGCAGTGTGACGACGATCACCACGTCGTTGGCGGATAACCCCATTGCAGGCGTATCTGCATCGGTCCCGATGATCACCAAGGGCGGTCTCAATTCCATTTCGCTCAGTCTCGCGAGTGAGTACGCGAAGGAGAATATCCGTTTCAATGTGGTTGCGCCGGGTATCGTCGATACTCCGCTTCACAAAGACAACCCAAAGGAATTCCTGAAGACTCTCTCACCGATGGGTACGATCTCCGACGCGAAGGACATTGCCGATGCGGTCATCTACCTCACGGAAGCCCGCCATGTGACCGGCGAAGTCCTGTACGTGGACGGCGGCGCGCACGTCGGCCGGTGGTAATCCCCACCAGCGCTAAGTAAAACCAGGCGGGCCTGAATCTGTGGTTTTGGAGAGGAACGATGGAAGACCAATCCACGAAGAACACCTCACCGCATTGGAACCAAACCCGCGTTTCATCGCGCCTGGGCATCGAATACCCGATCATCCAAGGCCCGCTGGGCGGCCTGTCGACCCAACGGTTGATAGCAGCCGTCTCGAACTTCGGCGGCCTTGGATCATTCGGTGCACACGGCCTCAGTCCCGCGGCCATCAAAGATGTCATCGCCGAGATACGCTCGCTCACTTCGAAGCCGTTCGCGATGAACCTCTGGGTCTCAATGGAAGACGAAGGCGCACGCAGCTCTAACAGCGAAGCGTTTTCGCGAAGCCTTTCTTCCATCTCCCGACACATCCAGTCTTTGGGTGGCAAACTCCCAACCTACACTCCATACACTCCCGCAAAATTTGAAGACCAGGTGCGAGTGTTGCTGGATGCCAGAGTGCCAGTCTTCAGCTTCATCGTAGGAATCCCCCCGCAGGAAATTCTCGACGAGTGCCGCACCCAGGGAATCGTGACGATTGGCACTGCGACGACACCAGATGAGGCGATCGCTCTTGAGCAAGCCGGCGTCAATCTAATCGTCGCGTCAGGCTTCGAAGCCGGCGGTCATCGCGGCTCCTTCCTGCGCTCTTCCGAAGACTCACTCACTGGAACATTCTCGCTCGTGCCGCAAGTGGTAGACGCGGTCTCCATTCCGGTGATCGCTGCCGGGGGCGTCGGCGACGCTCGCGGAATTGTCGCGGCTTTCGCGCTCGGAGCTGAGGCCATACAAATGGGAACAGTCTTTCTGGCGACTGAAGAGTCCGGCGCAAACGAGCATCATCGCGACGCCATCCTGAGCGGCAAGGCTCGCAGAACCAGCTTGACCCGAGGCTTCACAGGAAGGCTTGCGCGTGGAATTCACAATCAACTCATTGAAGACCTCAATCGGCACGGAGTTGAAATCCTTCCGTATCCCTTGCAACGCGGTCTCGTGAAACACCTCGCCGTACTCGCCGAGAAAGCCTCGCAACCAGAACTCCTTCAGTTATGGGCCGGACAGAGCGCGAGCCTCTCCCATCACGATCACGCGACAGCGCTCCTCGAAACATTGGTAGCAGAAGTTTCGTCCATCGCCGGACCGGTTCTTCAATGGAGCCACAAAACCGCCCACAGAGCCTCTGCTCATCGCGATTCTCAGGATCACTCTCAATAAGCGCGCTTCCCGGAAGCGGATCCGGCTAAACTTTCCACACACATGCGATCCACTCTGCGCGCGCTTTCTGTTTCCGTCCTGATGCTCCTCGCCGTGTCTGCAGTCGCACAATCCACCGACTCGCGTGCCACCGCCTTCCGCCGCGCTGCCACACTCACTCGTGGCATCAACGCCTCCGGCTGGTTCGGCGGCTGGGGCGACTACAAGCCCGAGCGCACCTCCACATGGATCACACCAGACGACCTCAAGCTCATGCACTCGCTCGGCCTCACCTACGTTCGCATCGGAGTCGATCCCGCCTACTTCGGCTATGGCCGTGCCGACGCCCCCGGCAAAGAAGCCCTCTGGAAGCGCCTCGACGACGCCATCGATCTCGCCATCAACAACGGTCTCATCGTCGACCTCTGCGTCTTCCCCCGCGATGACTACAAACAACAGCTCGCCAACGACCGTGGCGCCACTCAATTCCTCTTCCTCTGGGAAGCACTCGCCAAACACTTCGCCAGCCGCGACCCCGACCACATCCTCTTCGAGCTGATGAATGAGTCCGAGGTGCAGGATCCCTACCGCTGGATCGGCATCGAGAGTTCTGTCGTCACGGCCATCCGCCGCGTCGACACCGCACACACCATCCTCGCCTCCGGAGCCCACTACGACTCCCTCGACGACCTCCTCGTCACCCAGCCGCTCGCCGACGAAAACGTCATCTACACCTTCCACTTCTACGAGCCCTACCAGTTCACTCATCAGGGCGCGACCTGGGGCAGCCCCGAGTGGCTCTACTACAAGAACATTCCGTTCCCCGCAACAGTCGATCAGCTCGACTCAACCCTTAAAGCCATCCCCAACGACATCGCCCGCTACCAGCTCTTCCTCTACGCCACCGGCAACTGGAACGCAGACACTGTCCGCCAGCGGATCGCATTCGCCGCCAACTGGGGCCGTGAGCACAATGTCCCCATTCTCTGCAACGAGTTCGGCGCTTACCGTGACACCGCCCCACCCGACTCCCGCGCCCGTTACATCGAAGCCGTCCGCTCCGCCCTCGAAGCTAATCAAATCGGCTGGGCCATGTGGGACTGGAGCGGCAACTTTGGCCTTGTCACCCGCAACGACGGCCACTCCACTCTCGACCCCGCCATCGCCAAAGCCCTCGGCCTCACCACGCCTTAACTGCAAACTACCGACTCCTAATCCGAGAAGGAATGGGAAAGTCCCCCCCCAAAAAAGAAACGAGAGCGACGAGTCGCTCTCGCCTTACTTGCTGTTTGCTACTGGATCGTCACCTGCATCGTGAACGGCAGTGACATCTGGCCTGCGCTTCCGTAGGTGATGTATGGATTGGTGGTAATCACCTGGCTGCCGACCTGCTTCGCGGTGACGAGAACCGTGTAGGTTCCCGACGGCGTCACCTGCGCAGTGATCCCTCCCAGCTGTGTTGTGCTGCAACCGCTCGCACCCGCCAGGATCCCGCAGCAAACCACCAGCAGCGCTAACGTTCCGAGACTGCTTCGCAGCGACCGCCTCCGCTTGAACCCGAACGCAAGCGCCCCCAGTCCGAGCATCGCCAGGAACACCGTCCCGGTCGGCCGCTCTACCTTGGCGACCCCCGTCGACACGTTGGTCGAAATGGTCATAGCCACCGAAGCTGGGCCACTGCAACCCTGTGCCACCGTGCACGGCCCTACAGCTCCTCCCTGCACGGACAACATCGTCCCCGGAGCTGGCCCGACATGCACTGAGTTCGGATCCGATGGATCGGGGTTCGAATAAACGAAGGTGCAGGTTGCATAAGCCGGCAGGCCATCGCAAGCCAACTGCACTGGCAGTGAGTAGTTGTTCAGTAGCGCGTTTTGACCTGCGATGCCGAACCCAAGCACCGAAGCCATCGTGATCGTCGCCGACACGCTCGATCCCTTCGCGACGGTCAGTGAAGTCGGGCTCGACGTAATCTGCACCAGCGAATTGCGGAGCGCCGTGTAGTTCAACGAGGTGCCTGTGACCGCCGTATAGTTCGGATTCGTGTAGGAGATGTTGTTGTATGTTCCGGTCGGGCTGTAGGACGGCGTGATCGTATACGACGACATTATGTTCGGAATCGAGCTATTGCTCGTGTCGATCGCCAGGCAGCTCGGATCAAACTGTGCAGTTCCGTTCGACTGTACCGGCATCGGCGCACATGACGCGGTTGATGCCCCTTGGAAGGTGACAACGCCATAGTTCATTCCTGTGACTCTGCCCTGGCTGTCATACACCGTCTGTCCGATCAAAGGCTGACCATTCGCTGAATTGATCGTCACCGTGTAGTAGGAGATCGTCATGAATTGCTGAGCCGATCCGTCGTATGGCTCAGCGGCTCCTGCGGCGTTGCCCAGCACTAACGGGTACGCCGGGTTGCTCTTCTGCACCTGCGCCAGCGTCGGCTGCGTCATAACCACGGATCCGGCGCCGACCGTCACCGAAGCGGTCGAGCTCGAACTCGCATACGCCCTATCGCCCTGGTAGGCGACGGTGAACTGATAGGTTGCCACAGGCAAATTCGCGGGGGTGAGTGTCGCGGTGCCGTTCGAGAGCGTTCCGCTCAACACCACCGGTGTGATTCCGTTGCCGGTCACCGTAAGTGTGACCTTTCCGGTGGGAACCGGCGTCGTGCCGGTGGTGGGAGTCACGGTAATGACCGTAGGTGCTGCGTTAACCGTCGGGCTGGTTACCGTGAACTTGGTTGTCGAGGCTGCCAGTGGAGCTCCAACGCCAGTAGCGCTCACGCTGATCGGCGAGTTGACGGCGTTGCTCTGCACCACCACCTGTCCGGTCAACGTGCCCTGATTTCCGGGCCCCGGGCTAAAGGTAACAGTCAACGCGCATGTTCCCGCGCTTGCCACGGGCGAGCTGCAGTTGGACGAGGCTCCACTGTAGTCCGCGGTCCCTGAGAAGCCGGTAATGTTCAACGGGGCATTGCCGTCATTGAAGACTGTGTAGTTGGAGGACGCCGTCGATGTCGGAGTGCTCAGCGTACCGAAGTTCACGAACGCGCTCGCGCTGACAGCTTGAACTACCTCAGCAGTCGAGTCTGTGATGTATATGTTTTCACTCTGGTCAAGCGCAACCGAGGTCGGAGTTGTCACGCTGGGCGCGATGATCACCTCATCGGCGGGATTCAGTGTGCCGCTCTCGTTCGGAATCCGAACGGTTCCTCCCGATTGCGCAACGTACACAGAACCCGAGGGATCAACTGCAAGCCCGACCGCAGTGCCGAGTGAAGTGAGCAGCGTCGTCTTGGTTCCCGTGGGCGCAACCTCGATGAGATTGCTGCCATCAGCGACGTAGAGGTTTTCGTTCGAGTCCACTGCTAATGCAGAGGGCGCAGTGAATCCGGTGATGTCGTTTTCTGTCTGTGGGAATAGCGATATTGAGACGCTGACATTGCCCAGCTCAACAACGCGCCCGTTCGACGGGTCTGAGACATAGAGATCGTTGTCATTGTCCGTAGCAAGTTTCAGGTTGGTTCCAAGTCCACTCTTCAGAGTGACCTGTCCTCCGGCCACCAATCCGCTCGGACCATTCGGTATACCAACCACTGTGCCGCTACCACCATCGGCGATGAAGACATCGCCGGCACCATCAACCGCAACACCTGTCGGCGCAGTCAGTCCTGTTCCTACACCGGTTGCGGTGTTCGATCCCTTTGCGTACATCTGCACTGCGGTGAAGCCAGAGTCCGCGACATATACGTTCCCAGCTGCATCGACAGCAACTTGGCTCGGTGTCTTCAGGCCGCTGCCGATCGCGGTCTGCGCGCCGGGCTCGAGCTGAATTGCAGATCCAGAGCCCGTACCTGACAGCGGCATCGACGCAAGCACGTTACCGGAGCCGTCCAACATCAACAGCTTCGCCGATACACTGCCCGCAGCGTGAGGATTCAGTGTCACCTTCACCGTACAGCTGCTGCCCGCGGCATAGGCAGTTCCAGCTGCGCAGGTTCCGCCTGATGCGATGCTGAAGTCCGTACTCTTTACTCCGGCTTCCTGGATTACGATCGACCCCGGTGTCTCTGCTACTGCGAAGACAAAGGTCACGGTTGTCGCCGTCGACGGCGTGCCAACTGCCGTTCCACCAAGTTGCGCTGAGTTCAAGCTCAGCATCACAAAGGCGGGACCGGACGTTGGAATGTAAAGCAACCCGCGTTTCGCATCCACGCTGACCCCGCCGGCAGCTGGCACCGGCGTCAAGAGAAATGCACCCGCTGTGTTTGGGGTACCCGATGGGTTGGGAATCATGTACACACCGGCCTTCGAATCACCGACGTATACATTTCCATTCGCATCCGTCGCAACGCCGGTGACATTTGCGAGATTCGGATCAACGCGAACGACACGCGAATCTGTGTCAGATGGGATTTGGGTATCCCCGGCGGGGATCATGTAGGCGCCCGGCAGGCCGCCAGAGTCTTCCGTGAAGTAAATGTTTCCGAACTTGTCCGCCGCCACTGTGTTCGGTCGCTTCGTCGCTGTGAGCAAAATCAAGGTTGCCGCATTCGCGTTATTCGATCCTGGCGTTGCCGTCGGCGAACAGGCACCGTTATTGCAGCTCGGCACACCGACGTCAATGATGGGCAGGGTAAAGATGAACTTACCGCTCTGGTCTCCGATGACAAGAACGTTACCGGGCAGCACCGCAGTTCCCCAAGGCTGGAAGTAATTATTGGTCATCGGGGCGACCGGCGTAATCAGGCCATACTGCGCAAAGCTGTAGGGCGCGGTACCGCAATCGCCCGATGCGGGACTTCCTGTTGTAAGTGTTGAAAGTCCGGTCCACGTCTGCGTTGTCGGATCGTACGGGAACAACAACAAGCAGTTATTGAAGTTGCCGTTCATGAACATGTTGTTGTTCGAATCGAAGACAATATTGTTGTTCTGGTAGGACCCGACTCCGGCCGTGGTCCCCTGGGGAGCAAGCGTGATCGGTGCTCCACCACCCGAGGGATACTCGTAAAGACCACCATTCACCCAATCGGAGACAATCCAGTTGCCGTTGGCGTCCAGGTTCGTCTCGAGCACACCACCGATAGTGCCGCCACTAGGGGTTGCCAGATTCGTGGTAACGCTCGCTATCACGGGAGGCGTCGTCTGCGCGTCGACTCTTCCGCCGGCAAACGTGCAGAAGAGCAAGAGTATAGAGGCATACCCGGAGAACCGGCGAAGCGACTTGAAGGACTTGGTGGACATTCCATTTCTCCCTAGAAGACTCATACCTTCCTTGCCTGCCCTTGCTGAGTGAACCTTTCTACTGAATCGTTAGCGTCAGCGTGAATGGAAGCGATGAGCGCTGATTGGTGACCAGATCAATCGTGTAGATACTCACCTGGAACGTTCCCGACGGTGTAGTGACCTGAGGCGCCGGTGGCGTGTGCGTGTAGCTGGAATTCGTGCATCCGCTGAGTCCGACCGTCGAGCCCGCAAGCAGCACCAGGCAGATTGCGGTGAATAGCTTCACGTTGAGCCGCGTCTTGCGGCGCAATGCAAGTCCGAGGATGCCGAGGCCGAACAGGCTGGCGTACTCGATCGGTGAAGGTCCTTTACGCAGCGCACCGACGTTGACCGGCAGATTGCTGCTGATGGTCACATGGCTGATGAGCGGTGCTCCAGTCGTGTCGTCGCCAAGGTCGAGTGTTGGAACATCGAAGGTGCACTCGGAGTACTGCGGCAAGGTCGTGTTGTCGCAGTAGAGCTGCGCTCCGAGTTTGGGCGAATAGCCCTCGAGCGGTGTCAGCGTAAGTGTGGCCTGCACGGGCGTACCGGCCTTCGTTGTTACGGAAGCCGGATTGGCGGTGATGAGCAAGCTCGCCGGGACGATCTCGACCGGCGAGGCCGCAGACGTGACCGTGGCGAAGTTGATGTCGCCGCTGTACACCGCGGTGATGTTATAGACCACACCGAGTCCGGTCGATGGCGTTCCGGCAGCGAGATTCGAGGTGTTGAAGGTAGCCAGTCCGCTTGCATTCAGCGGCGAGGTGCCAAGGACCGTCGATCCGTTCATGAAAGTCACGCTGCCGGTTGGCGTGCCGATCTTCGAGGTGATGGTCGCCGTCATGACGGTGCTCGCCCCCTGCTGGACGTAGTACACGCCGTTGATGGGCTTGATACCTTGTGGGGTCGAGAGCGTCGCGGTCGCAGGCACTTGCGCGACGGTGAAGGCGTAGGTCTTCGAGCTCGAGCTTCCTCCGAAGATCGGGTCGCCCTTGTAGCTCGCGTAGACGTTGTACGTTCCGCCGTTGAGGTTGCTGACGCTGAAGCTGGCCTGGCCGTTCGTGACGGTGCTGTTCAGCACAATCGGGGCAACGCCCTTGGTCTGCGACTGGAGTGTCAGCGAGATCTTGCCGCCGGTCGGCGTATTGCCCGGTGAGCAGGTGGGGTCAAGCGCCGCAACCGTCGCTGCGACACTCGTGCTTCCTGGATAGCTCACACCCGTCGCAGGATTCAAGGTGATCGCCGTGGAGGTGCGGCAGAGGTTGTTCTCCGCGTAGGCCTCGAGCGTTGAGGTTGACGTCGGCGCGTTGACGGCGTTCGTCGCGAAGCTCATGGCCGCCTGGCTCAGGCCGTTATTTGCCGCGGTGACGGTGACGCCGAGAGTGCACGATGCCCCAACGGCGACGGAGGTCGCGCCTGAAGTGTCGCAGGGATTTTGACCGTCCGCTGCAATCGCGTAGTCCGTGGCATTCGTGCCGGTGAAGCTAGGCGGCGTGGTGGAGGAGAATAGCAGCGGAGTGTTGCCGATATTGAAGACGCTGATATCGGACGGGTCAGTGGTTGTGCCAGTGTCAACGATGCCGAAGTTGAGCGCAGCGTTGGCGAGCATCAGCACGTTCGGTGTCGAGACAGTGTTGGTGACCGGTCCCAACGGCGTGCCGCTGGTGTTGATCGTCGTCACGGTGTAAGAGTTTGCCGTGACGTACAAATTGCCGATTGAGTCGAGACCGAGACCTGTGGGTGCGGTCACGCTCGTGTTGTCAATGGACAGTGCGTTGGCGGCGTTCAGACCAGTGCTTGTCAGCGGAATGCGGATGATGCCGCCGCTCTGCGCAACATAGACAGAGCCCGAAGGATCAACCGCGAGTCCGGTGACCGGGGTCGCAAGAGTGCTGGTAATCGAAGTCTGGCCACCCCAGACGTTGACCTCGACGAGGTTGGCGCCGTCAACGACGAAGACGTTGCCGCTGTTGTCGACTGCGACGGCTGTCGGCTTCGTGAAGCCCGAACCGACAGTGCCCGTGCCTTCCGCCCCCGCTGTCTGCGGGTTGTAGATTCGCACCACGCGCGCATTGGAGGGATCCGCGGCGTACACATTGTTTGCGCCGTCGACCGCGAGCTGCACGTTGCTTCCAAGCCCGGTCATTATCGTGGTCTTGTTGTTCGGATTCGGCGAACCTGTAACGTCCGCCGGGACCTCGATGACCTTGCCGGAGTCTGCGATATAGATGTCACCCGCACCGTCTACCGCAACGCCGGTCGGCGCGGTAAGACCGGGCAGAATCGGGTTGCCGGCCGTAGGTGTCGTTGTGCCGGCTGGGAACAGCAGGACCTGGTGCTGTCCTGGGTCGGCAACATAAGCGTTGCCCAGTGAGTCGCCGGCAACCTGCGCAGGTTGCGTCAGGCTCGTCGCAAGTGGCGTCTGCATGATCGGCGAAAGCAGAGCAACCGCCGGTCCCTGTCCGATGCCTTGCAGATAAGTCGTGCTTCCGCCGATAGGATTGCCGTTATTGTCGAGCAGCGACACCTGCCCCTGCACATTGCCGACGGAGTTGTTTCCCGAAGGATCAAGTGCAACCCAGTACTGGCAAGTGGAATACGCGTTGTAGGCCGTCCCCGCAGTACAAGGAATCGCCGGCGTTCCTCCGCTCGGCGGATACGGGTTCGTGGTCGAGGCGATGAAGTCCCCCAGTGAGTTCGGCTGCGTGAATCCGATACCGCTCGGGGTCACAGTTCCACTGAAGCTGAAGAACACCACGTTGGGCGTCCCCGCCGTTCCTACAGGCGTTGATCCCACGTTGGCCGCGCCCGGCTGCCATACGACGAAGTTGCCTGTGCCCGGAATCGGCCCGGATCCAGCGGGCGACCAATTCTGTTGCGACCCGGTGGGCAGCCAGAAAAAGCCGCGATAGTCAATCGAAGGGTTCGCGTTGACTGCTACAGGGGCGAGATATTCCGCGTGTTCGAAGTTGAAGCTTGCGGGTGTCACGCCAATAGGGCTTCCGCTCTCATTCGGAATCATCAGCAAACCGTTGCGGGTGCCGCTGTAGCTGTCATTCGAATCGCCAACGTAAATGTTTCCCGCGGCGTCGTGCGTAATGCCGTTGAACTTCTCCGAGTTGCCGGGATCGATGCGTGAGAGCGACGACTCGCCTGAAATGCATCCGGTGTCCGGAGATGTGCCGGCCTTCATCGTCGCCACGCAGGTCGCAATTGCGCTTGCCGGCACAAAGAAGACGCCGGTCGTGCGATTCGCAGAGGTGACGTAAGGATTTTCGATGAAGTAGAGGTTGCCGTTGACGTCGATGTCCATCGGCATGACCTTTGCGCTGAGGCCACTCAGAAGATACTGATATTGCAGCTGACCGGATTTCGCTCCTGCAGTAAAGGTGGGAATCGTTCCGTCAGCGTTCACGGGAACGATCACCATCGAGCTCGCAGTCTCCTCCGAGACGAAAAGCAGACCGCTGCCATCCTTCGCTGGACTGTCTTGAAATGCGACTCCCAGCGTCCCTGCCCCTGCGAACCCACCTGCGAGCTGCTGATTCCAGTTATTGCCGGACGAAGAGAAACTCCAGGTGCCAGTAGCCGAGTTATATGGGACGCGGTAGAGATGTTGGTTTCCGCTGTAGCGGTCGGTGATATAGAGGGTTCCCTTGGCGTCCATCGCCATGCCCTCATTCCAGTAAGTACCGGAGGAATCGATAGGACCCGCGATCTGCTGGAAGGTGGTGGATCCCTGCTTTAGTTGATAGAGGGCGCCATACCCGCCATCACCGCAGACATCTAGCATCAGCGTGTCTCCGTTGGGGGCATTGATGATCTTGTAGACCTGGCAGGAACTCGAGATGCCGAGTGGCAGCGGGATCACGGAGCCGGTGGAGACCAGCTCCTTCTGCGCCTTCGCGGCGCCGCTGAGAGAGAACATCCCGAGTGCAATCACTAACCCGGTGCGCACAAGCCCCCGGAGATTCGCTGCAGTCTCGATGGCCATAAGACCCCTCCAAAATCTGAATCAATCCCTGCATTCAACCCGCATCTTTACCGCAAACGACGCGCGAGCAATCGCTCAGAAGATAAACTTCGCACCTAACTCGATAAGCCGTGACCCATACTTGACGTTCGCAATTCCAAAGTTCGGAGAACGTAACTGCGAGGACGTAAGCTGCTGCCCCGCGACTGCAAAGTTCAGGTTGCCCATGTTCAGGTTTGTGTTGTCGTTGTTGTTGAACGAGACCAGCGGATGATTGAGGAAGTTGAAGGCCTCAGCGCGTAGCTGGAGCGTTCTTCCTTCACCAGCGCCGAAGTTCTTCAGCACCGACAAATTGTGGTTCTGATAAGCCGGCCCATGAATGTATGGGAGCCGATAGACACCCTGGCCACTCGGATTACTCGACAGCGCATTCGGTCCGCTGCTCGGGCTGCCTGGCAGCGGCACGCCGAAGCACGTCCCCTTGATGAATTGGTGTGATGTGCTGCCGCCCGCGGGATTGCAGTTGACGGTTGGCATCAACTGGTAATCCGGCGTTCCCAACCACACAACATTGCTGAGGTTGTTCACGCAGAACTGGTTCCCGTTCTTATCCCTCGGAACGTTGTACTCGACCTGGCACAGCGGCTGTATCTCGGTCGACACCGCCTGCTGAACCGTGTAGACCTGAGCCACCTGTAGCGACCCGCCCCCGAAGCTGAAGTTCTCGCCCTGCGCCGAAGGAAGATCGATACCGCTCTGCCAGTTCGAGATACCGGACACCTGCCAACCGTTCGCCAGCTCCTTGAATAGAGTGCTGTCGCCCTTGTAGCGCTTGCCGATATCAATCGTGTAGTGAGCGTTGAAGACATTCGTGCGATCGTATGACACAGGGTTGTAATCGTTGCGCAGATTGACCGGGTCGACGATCAGGTTGGTATAGGAGGCTGCCGTCGCCAGTGTCTTTGAGAAGGTGTAGTTCACACCGAAGACCATCCAGCCTGTGGACTTGTTCCAGCTCGTCTGCAGGCCGTTATAGTTGCCGTAGAAGTTGTGGTTCAGCGTGAAAATGTGCTGGTAGAACGGATACGGTCTGTAGTAGTCCTGCTGCGCCGTCGTCAGCGAACCGATGCTCACGGCGCCCGGTGAAGGAAGATTGCAGAGGCAGAAGCCGTTCGTCGTCTGATCGCCGAACATGTACCCGGCGGAAATCAGATTCAGGTCCGAGGCCTCGTTGTAGTTGCCGTTGAACGTGTTCCACGACGCCAGGTTCTTCATCGACGTGCCGACGTAAGCGACTTCGACCAGCGAGTTTGCGAACACGCCTTTGAACCGGTTCGTGGAGATACGCTGCGAAACTGTGCCGTTGTACTGATAAATGACCGGCCGATTGGTGTCCGTCGTTGAGAGCGTATCGACATTGAAGTCCGAAGGATTGATCGGCGACTGCGAGTCGACGCCGTCGAAGTTCCACTGCTGTTGCAGATACGTCGTCTTGTACCCCTGCGCCGTTGCTGCGGCGGCCGCATAGGGCGCGAACTCTTCCTGATGCCGGTAGATTCCCCAGCCGCCATGCAGCACCGTGTTGCCGTGGCCGAGGATGTCCCACGCCATACCGATGCGCGGTGAGAAGTAAATCGACTGCGGGGTGTTGACCGAGTTTGCAATTGAACTCTGCGACCCATGCCACAAAATTCCCGGATAATCGGTGGTCGGGGCGCATGAGACCGGCGATCCGATCGACTGCGTGCACGCCGCCTTGTAAAGAGTGGGAGAGAAGGTGGCGAGCCCGTTGTCGTGTTTGTCTGTCCACGGGCCGAGATGCTCGATGCGAGCGCCCAGCATCAGGGTCAACTCGTGGAAGCCTTTGCCGTGAATCTTCCACTGATCGTTCACAAAACCGGCAATGGTCTTGTACTGCATGTTGACGATTGGCGTGAAGTTCGTCTGCGTGAAACTGTCCGGCGTCCCGAGGTACATCATCGCGACCGGGTTGATGCACGAGCCAAGATAAGAAGCGCCCGAGGTGCGGCTGGTCCCGGTGGACTGGGGATTCTGGCATGCGGTGTACTGCGAATTCGTGAAGGGTCCCTGCGGATTGCTGTTGTACTCGTAAAACGAATTCTGGGGATTGAAGGAATACATGCCCTGCGGGTACGCGCCGTTTACAGCGTTCCCATTCAAGTTGCCCTGCTCAAAATAGAAACCGAACTGCAGGAAGTGGGTGCCCTTCGTCCAACTCAGGATCTCCTGCAAATCAGGGACGACCTTCTTCATATGAATCTGGTTGTTGTAGAAACCACCGGGCATCAGCACATTCGGATATCCGAGGTTGCTGTAATCCTGTAAGGCCGGCACCGAGTAGTCGCCTGCGTTCTTGTATTCACCCAGGTAGTTAAAGTTGCCGTTGCCTCCGTTGTAAGCGTTCATGCTGAAGCGAGAAACTGCGGCGGGATCACCCATGTTCGCGGGATCGCTGATGAACGAGAGTGCTCCCGTCAATTCGTTTGTGAGAGAGCTGTTGAAAGTATGCGTGTAGGTGATGGAACCGATATTCGAGATGTCACCCGTCGTTACGCCACCTGGATACAGCACTGAGTTGCTCGGAATATAGCCAAGGTTCACCGGCTGATCGGTGATCTGTGTCTGCCTTCCATAGGCAACGTACAAACTGTTGCGATCATTGATCGCGTAGTCGATACGAGCGTGGAGGATGTCGCCGTTCTGTGACACTACGACCGGCTGGATGTAGTTGTAGCCCGAAATGTTATGGAAGGGATCTGCATTGGGTAAGGGCAACCAGTTGACCAGAGCCACGCCGCCCGCGTTCGCATAGGGCTTTACGTTGCCATCGGCGACCATGTTTCCGTTGCCAAGATAGTTCTCCGCATAGCACATCGGCTGAATCGCATTTGGATTCAGCAGACCGTCAGGACGCGTGCCGCACAGCTGCGCATTCAGATTCGCCACGCTGAAGTCGCCGGAACGTTCGGCCAGGGTGGGCACCCACGAATCGAGTGTCGCCGGTGAGAACTTCTGATTCAGAAACTCCAGGCCAAAGAAGAAGAAGAGCTTTTTATTGTTGCGTCCGAACATCGTGCCGGGAATCCACAACGGGCCACCAATCGTCCCGCCCGGATAGTAGTAGCTTCCATCCGGTCGCGTCTGCTGCAGGTAGTTGTTAATCCAGTCGTTGGAATTCATCGCCGTGTTGCGGACGTAGAAGTAAAGATTTCCGTGATATGAGGTCGTGCCGTGTTTCGTCGTGGCGTTGAAGACCGCCGGCCCCTTCGCATTCACCGCGCTAAAGGTCGAGGTGGAAACCTTCGCGCTCTCGATCATGTCCGCGTCAACGGTCTGCACAGTGCCTGAGTTGGTCTGGATGTCCGTCAGTGAGATACCGTCCAGCACCGTCGCCAAACCTGTCGGCCCAGCACCGTTCGACGAGAATCCGCCGGTGACGCCGTTATTCAAGCCCACCGCAGCCGTGTTCGCAGACGCCTGGTTGTTTACACCCGGGCTGATGACTGAGAACCCCGGCAGCGTCTCGATCAGCTCCGTCGCGTCGCGACCGACGATCGCGAGCGTATCGAGATCCTTCGAGGTAAGCACGTCACTGCGCTCTGGAGTGTCCAGCGGCTTCACCGCCTGGCTCTCTGTCGCCTCGACCGTCACCTCGGCCGTCGCCTCGCCAACCTGTAGCTTGATATCGCTGAAGGCCACGCGGTCACCCGGCCGGAGCGGGAACGGCTTCGACTCCCAGCTCTTGAAACCCTGCATCGAGACCTTGATCTGATACCGCAAATCTGAGCTCACCGACGGGATCGTGAATTCGCCGGAGCCGTTGCTCACGGTCTTGCGCTCGGACTTGTTCTGCAGGTTGGTTAGGACGACACTTGCATGCGGAATCGCTGCGCCGCTCGAGTCCTGCACGATACCTGACACACTCCCGGTCGTCTCCTGCGCCACCACGGGTGATTGCCACAGCAGCAGCCCCGCCATCAAGAACATCACCAGTGCGGCTGCCGGCCTGATCCTGGGAAATGACGTCATCGTAACAACCTCCCGTTGGTTTCCTTCCATTTGCCCCGGCTGCACTCCGCCCCACACGAGCGCCGCTCGCAGCCCTACAGCCTCTTCTGCCAGGTGCCTCAATCTGTCCTTTTGTTGCGCCTTGTCGGAGCCCATCGCCACACCATCGGCCGCCATTTCCGCGCCCAGAAAGCGGTCACTTCCACACCAGGCTGGCGCTGATTCGCAACGCCGCCTGCCTCTTCTCCAGAGTTCTGGCGATATCGATATCATGAAGGCACCAGCCTTGATATAGAACCCACCTAAGCCTGTCAAGAAAAATTGTGCTGTGTGCGCTAAAAAATCGATTCAGGCCCTACCCGCCTCGAATCATCCTTACCGTCGAGCAACAGCACGACTCACCCGCCGCCCGTGCGGTGAGTCGCCTCTCCCCAGACCGTATCCAGATGGATATTTTTCCTGCCCACAAAAGACGTGGCCTCCCAGCCACCCGGTTACAAGTCCCGCTCCATTCTCGTGCCCTCGTGGTACGGTTATGACCGACCGCAACCCACTCACACCGATCTACGAGAGACGCCCGAGAGACTCGATGAAGCTGGTATCCGTCGCTCCACATTCCATTACGCTCCTCGCCTGCCTTTTCCTCTCCATCTCATTCGCTCCACAGGTCGCTGCACAGTCCGCCGCCGCCGCGCCATCCCCGTACGGGCCTTATCATGTGCGCTCCATCTCCGGCGGCATCGGCATTACGAAGACGCTGGCTGCGCACGACCCGCTCGCCCTCTCCGGCTCTGGTTGGTCGCTCAGCCTCTGGGTCAAATCCGACATCGCTAATCAGACGGCACTGCTCGCAGGGATCGGCCAACCGATCGAAACGTTTCCGCGATATCTCGGTCTTCGTTCGGGGAAACCGATCTTCTGGGCGGGCGGTGATCACATCCTGGAGACCTCGACCGCGCTCGCCCCCAACACCTGGCACTCGCTCGCGGTCTTTGTGAACGGCGCTGACACTCACCTGCTCGTCGACGGCGCTGATGTCGCTCATGCCCCACTCCCTATCGGCTCCGCTACGCCGGAACTCCAGATCGCGCCAACCGTTACTCCCGCATCGGACTTTCATCACTTCAGCGGCTTACTTGCGTTCGTCAGTCTCGCGCGTGGCTTTACCCCGGCCGAGCAGCAATCGCTCTCACACGCTCCTGGCAATCTCGATGACCTTCCCTTCGACGACGCCTCCAAGCCCTGGCCCGTCCAGACACGCCAGTGGATCGGCTACCGCTCACCCCAGGATCCCGCTACGTTGCCGAGAAGCGCTGCCCCACCACAACGGCCCGTCGCGCAACCCGAACCCCATCTCAACGACCCGCTCTCAGCCGACAACCGCACTCTAACTCTCCGCGCCAACTGGCGCATGTCTCAGGCCTTAAACGATTTAGACGGCGCTCAGATCTCCTCGCCGGGCTTCGACGATTCGCACTGGTACGCCGCCGTCGTTCCCGGCACGGTGCTTACCACCCTCATCGCCCGCGGCGTCTACCCCGACCCCGACTTCGGCCTCAACAATATGGCCATCCCCGAATCGCTCTCTCACCAGCGCTTCTGGTTCCGCACGCACTTCAATGCGCCGTCCGACACGTTGCACGGCCATCCATCGCTCACCTTCCTCGGCATCAACTATCGCGCGCAGGTATGGCTCAACGGACACGCACTCGGGCACATCGACGGCGCCTTCGAACGCGGCCACTTTGACGTCGGCAGCCTACTCAAATCCTCGGACAACGTCCTCGCCGTACTTATCTCGCCGCCCGACCACCCCGGCATACCGCACGAGCAGTCGCTCGCCGACGGCCCCGGTGAAAACGGCGGCCTCATGGCCATCGACGGCCCCACCTTCGCCGACACCGAAGGCTGGGACTGGATCCCCGCAATCCGTGACCGCGACATGGGCATCTGGCAGGACGTTACGCTCTCTGCCCAGGGTCCCGTCTCGCTCGACACACCTCAGATCATCACCACGCTACCGCTACCTGACACTTCACGCGCCTCCGTCACTCTTCGCGTTCCGATCAACAACACGACCTCCCAAACGCAGCACGCGACCCTCGAACTCGCCTTCGAAGGCGTGACCATCTCCAAACCAGTCACCGTCGCGCCCGGAACCAGCAGCATCACGCTCACGCCCAACGACGCGCCGCAACTCAACATCGCGCACCCGCGTCTCTGGTGGCCCAACGGCTACGGCTCGCCGGAGCTCTATCACCTCACCGCATCGCTCCACATCGGTCACGAGCTTTCTGACCAAATTCACCTGCGCTTCGGCATCCGCGAAATCACCTACGAACTCTCGCTGCTCGATTCCTCTGGCCGTCTCCGCCGCGTAGAGGTCGATCCCGCGCGCGCCGCACTCTCCAACACTCCCCTCGTCGACGAGACACATGAAGGCATTCGCGAAACTCCGCTTGGCTGGGTCGCATCGCTCACCCCCGCCGCCGAGCACTCGCCCGCCGTCCACGAATCGACCGACGTCGCCACGCAACCCGCACTCGTCATCCGCGTCAACGGCGTTCGCATCGCCGTTCGGGGTGGGGCCTCCGGCATGGAAGACATGCTCAAGCGCGTCTCACGAGAGCGCCTCGAACCCTTCTTCCGCCTGCAGCGCGATGCGCACATGAACATCGTCCGCAACTGGATGGGCCAGAACACTGAAGAGTCCTTCTACGACCTCGCCGACGAATACGGCTTGCTCGTATGGAACGACTTCTGGGACTCCACGCAGGACTACAACCTCGAACCCGACGACTCCGCACTCTTTCTCCGCAACGCGCGCGACACCATCCTTCATTCCCGCAACCATCCTTCCATCGCAGTCTGGTGCGGACGCAACGAAGGCGTACCCGCACCCACCGTCAACCAAGGCCTCATCGATCTCATCGCGCAGCTCGACGGCACACGCCTCTACTCCGCAAGCTCCAACCGCATAAACCTGCACGACAGCGGTCCCTACAAATACCAGGAGCCCTCCGAGTACTTCACGCATCTCGCGCTCGGCTTCGCCGTAGAGATCGGCCTTCCCTCCCCACCAACACTCGAAGCCTTTCAGAGCTTCCTACCGAAAGAAGACCAATGGCCCATTTCAGATGACTGGGCCTATCACGACTGGCATCAGGGCGGAAACGGCGACATCGCCGTCTTCATGAACGCGATGAACGAGCAACTCGGCCCACCATCCTCACTCGCAGACTTCGATCGCAAGGCGCAGCTTCTCAACTACGTCGGCCATCGCGCCGTCTTCGAAGGCTTCAACGCGCGTCTCTGGAATCCGAACAGCGGCCGCATGCTCTGGATGACGCAGCCCGCATGGCCCTCCACCGAGTGGCAGATCTTCTCGCACGACTACGACACCCATGCCGCCTTCTACGGCGTGAAGATCGCCAGTGAGCCCATCCACATTCAACTCGATCTTCCCAACTACGAGATCGCCATCATCAACAACACCACCACCGCGCTGCCGAAGCTCAACGTGCACGCGCAGGTCTTCGATCTCTCCAGCAAGCTTCTCTTCGAGCGCTCCGCCACCGTCGACGCCACGGCAAACTCAGCCAACAACGCCGTTCGTCTCGCGCTCGAAGACGCACTCGCTGCCAACCCCGTCGTCTTCGTGAAGCTCATCCTCGCCGACGCAACCGGCAAACGGCTCTCGCAAAACTTCTACTGGCTCGCCGCCCACGACTACGACTATCGCAAACTGAACGACATGCCGGCAGTCACCCTGCAGGCCTCAGCCACTTCAGAAACAATCGGTGACGAAAAACACGTCAAGGTGACGTTGACCAACCCGTCGAAAACTACCGCGCTCACCACCAAGCTCACGCTGCTCGAGAGCATCAGCGGGCGGCGAATCCTCCCGGCCTATTACAGCGATAACTACGTGTCCCTCTTGCCGAATGAACAACGCACGGTCGAGATTACCTATCCTTCGTCGCCTCAATACTTACTCCCTGTCGTCGCGCTACGCGGATGGAACGTTGCATCCGCTACCGTCAGCCCCGCACCGATAATCGTCATGAGCAACTCGCATCTCAAAACGAATCGCTGAATTCATTTCCATAGCGCATTGCTCATTGAAAACGAAAGGCTTACACGCACCCTAGGCACAGAAAAAGAGCAGACATATAGTCTGCCCCATCTTCATGATTTCAGAGATTTTACGGGTAAACCACCTCGAATCAATATTTTGCAGGCATTCCTATACCGCAAACCACTGATTCCTGAGATTTAAGCCAAAACAGGGGGGTGCCCTACCCCCGCGACCCACTCATCTCCGGTTCCGGCTCGCGCGTCTTCGGAAACTCAAACCGATACCCCGCTCCGCGTAGCGTCTTCAAATAACGCGGCGTCTCCGGCGTCTCCTCGATCTTTTCGCGGATGCGCCCGACATAAACATCCACGCTGCGCGGAGTCACAAACCGCGCATCACCCCATACCGCATCCAGCAGTTGATCGCGCGTAAACACCCGCGATGGATGCCGCACCAGGTACTCCAGCAGACGGAACTCCGTCGCCGTCGTCGGCACGGGCTCGCCCTTCACGCGAAGCTGCATCGCGCTGCGGTCGATCTCCACATCATCGAACTTGATCACCGGCGCAGTGGCCTCACCTACAGGCTGTTCAAAGCGTCGCAGCACGGCCTTCACTCGTGCCAGGAGTTCGCGCATCCCGAACGGCTTCGTGATGTAATCATCCGCGCCAAGCTCCAGCCCACGCACGCGATCATTCTCTGAAGCACGCGCCGTCAGGAAGATGATCGGCACACTGCTCAGCGTCGCATGCCGACGCAGCCGCCTGCACAGCTCCATGCCATCCCCACCCGGCACCATCACATCCAGCAGAAACAATGACGGTCGAGAGCGCTCAGCCTCCTCGACAATCGATCCGATTGCGAAGTAAGGCCGCACCGCATATCCCGCGCGTTCTAACTGATGCCCCACGAGCCGGTTGATATCCGGATCGTCTTCCAGAACGAAAACCGTCTGGCTCACATCCCCTCCAGCGTGCCGGGCTCCAGCCCGCACACCGTCAAGTCTACGTTTCACCCCGTATTCACTTTGCGAACGCACCGTAAATTCGCGCCTCCGCGCGCTAACAGCTTACTCTGCGAGCCTTTGCACCGCTGCCTCCAGCGCAGCCGTCCACTCCGCCGCCGTCGCCTCATGCGGCAGCTCCACCGGCGCACTCACACGCACCTCCAGCTTGCCCGACCTAATCCATCGGCCACTCGCCTTCAGTTCTCCGAGGCCCCGTATCCCAACTGGCAGCACTGGCACCTGCGACTCCTTCGCCAGTAACCCCGTGCCCTCCCGAAACCGCTGCAGCCTTCCCGTCTCGCTGCGATGTCCCTCGGGAAAGATCATCACCGAATAGCCACGATCCATCGCCTCGCCGGCATGCGCAAAGCTCCTGCGAAAGCCGCGCCGTCGTGGAAGCGGAAATACGTTGTAAAGTGCTGTGACCAACCAGTACCCAATCGGCGCGAGCAAATTAATAACAGCATTATCCTGCCCACGACCCCGCCGCAGATCCAGCAGTATCTCGCCCGACATCGCAATCGCTACATGCCGCCGCAATTGTCCCGGCAGCGCATACAGAACGAGCGGCCCGTCGTACGCCGTCACATGGTTTGCAATCAACAGTACCGGTCCTTGCGGAATCTTGTCTGCCTCGCACACGACACGCGGCGCGGCCAGCAGCCATATCATCGGCTGAGCAATCAATTCGAGAAACGCCGCGCGCACCACCTGCATCGGCCACGACCAAGGCCATCGCAGATACGGCAACGATTCTTCCCTCGCCACACTCTGCGCAGAAATCGGCACCGCTGGTGCACCCTGAATCACACCCTGCGAAACCACGCCATCCTCGATCTGCGTCGGCTCGGCGATCTCTGCCGCTCCTCCGCTGACTATCGCTCGCAGTTCGCCCAGCGTCTGCATCTGTGCAATCGCGTCATCGCTAACTTCGACACCCAACCGGCTCTCCAGCAGCGACTGCAATTGCACCCTCGCCAAGCTGTCGAGATGCAGATCTTCGCTCAACCTCGCCTCATCCCCAAACCCGCGCGGCGTCTCGCCCGTCACCTCCGCGATCATCTCCAGCAGCATCTCCTTCGGTTTCGCGACCGCGCCATTACCGCGCACCGCCGCACACGCCCACGCCGCCACCTGCCTCCGTATCAGCTTGCCCGTCGAGGTATAGGGCAGCGCCGCGTCCGGCCAGCGCACAAACCGCCGCATCTGCTGAAACTCCGCCAGCGACGCATTTGCATTTCGTACTGCCTCGCTCAGCTCCGCATCGCTGCCGTTGAAGATGACCGCCGCCACCGGCTCCTGCCCATTCGCGCCATCACACGCAACGACGGCCGAAGCCTTCACGCCTGGCTGCTTCTGTAGCTCCGCTTCCAAATCCGCAGGATGCACATTCATCCCTGCGGCCGTCACAATCACATCGCCCTTGCGGCCCAGAAAACGCAACTCGCCGCTCTCCTCCCGTGCAGCGAGATCTCCCGTCGCCAGCCACTCGTCCGTGCGGGGTCGCATCGCCCCACCCTGCCATGTAGCGCCCGAGACCATCGCTCCACGCACCAGCACCTCGCCGCCTTCGCCGATCTTCACCTCGCGTCCTGGCAGCGGTTTGCCCAGCGTTCCGCGCCCAATCTTGAATGGATGATTCAGTGTCACCAGCGCAGCGGTCTCCGTCATGCCATAGCCCTGAATCACCGCGACACCCACAGTTCGCCAGAACGACTCCAACTCACCCGGCAGTGTCGCTCCGCCGCAGATCAATGCCCAGAATCTCCAGCCCAGCTTGCGATGCACTCGCCGCAACTTCCACCAGCGCTTCCACACTGGCAGCGACGCCACATGTTCCACTTCCATTGCCAGCGACGCATCCTCATTCAGCAGATGCGCACGCAGCAGCGCCATCACTCGAGGCACCGCAATCAGCACATTGATGCGCTCGCGCTTCAGCGACTCCACCATTCGCGACGGCGCCAACTGCGCCTCGAAATGCAATTCCGCCCCCAGCACAGGCGGAATCCACAGTCCCATGAACTGTCCGAAGACATGACTCAGCGGGAGCGTGTGCATAAACCTCAACGGATGAAACACCCGCTCGTACCGCCGATACTTCAGAATCTCGCTCTCGATCGGTTCAAGGCTCACCAGCACGTTGCGATGTGTATGAACAATTCCCTTCGGCTCCGAGGTCGTGCCCGATGTGAACACAATCTGAAACCGCGAATCCAGCGTTACAGCCGCATCCACGGCGAATTCGGGCTCTTGCGGCAACTCCCTTCCCAACTCCTCCAACACCAGCCGTGGCACCTCCGCTTGCAACCCACGCAGCAATTCCGCATCAGCAACAACTAGCCTCGCCTGCGTGTCCGCTATCACTCGCGTCACAAACTCGCGCGCACTCGCGGCATCCAATGGCACAACAATCGCGCCGCGCAGAACACACCCAAAGAACGCTTCCATCCACTCGGCCGAACTGGCGCCCCACAACACCACGCGCTCGCCCGCACGGATCTCCCGCCTGCGCAGCTCCGCCGCAAATCTCCCGGCAAGCTCCGCAATCTCTTCGTAGCTCGTGCGCAGGTGCCGCACGCCGCGGTGTTCCACCACAGCCGTCTCGCGTCCACGCCGCCGCATGTCGTCGATAAGGCTCGCCAGATGTTCGCGCCCCATTCCCTCGCCTGTCCTCACTCCAAATAGATAGCTAATCTGTCGTCCCTGCGCGCCTTTACACGCATCACACATTCACCGCTGTAGCATCTTCTCATCCTGCATCGCCCGCGGAGACACCAGCATGGCTACGCTCACGACTCCCGCCCCATCCCCCGTCCTCACTCCCGACGAACTAGGCCGCATGAATGCCTACTGGCTCGCATGCAATTACCTCTCCGGCGGCATGATCTTCCTCCGGGACAACCCCCTTCTTCGTGAGCCGCTCAAACCCGAGCACATCAAGAACCGCCTGCTCGGCCACTGGGGCTCCGATCCCGGCCAGTCCCTCATCTGGGTTCACCTCAACCGGCTCATCAAGAAGTATTCGCTCGACGTCATCTATATCGCGGGCCCCGGACACGGCGCCCCCGCCACTCTCGCCAATAGCTACCTCGAAGGCCACTACTCCGAAATCTACCCGGACTGCAGCCAGGACGACGCTGGAATGCTCGCGCTCTTTCGTCGTTTCTCCTTCCCCGGAGGAATCGGCAGCCACTGCACGCCTGAAACTCCCGGCTCCATCCACGAGGGCGGCGAGCTCGGCTACTCGCTCTCGCACGCCTTTGGCGCAGCCTTCGACAACCCTAATCTCATCGTCGCGTGCTGCGTGGGTGACGGCGAAGCTGAGACCGGCCCGCTCGCCACATCCTGGCACTCCAACAAGTTCCTCAATCCCATCCGCGATGGCGCCGTCCTCCCGATTCTTCACCTCAACGGCTACAAGATCGCTAACCCCACCATCCTTGCGCGCATTACGCCCGATGAGCTCGACGCACTCATGCGCGGCTACGGATACGCTCCTCATTACGTCGAAGGTCACGACCCCGACACGATGCACCAGCTCATGGCTTCTACACTCGAGCACTGCATCCGCGAGATCCGCGACATCCAGGATGATGCGCGCACCAACAACAAGGCCGATCGCCCGCGCTGGCCCATGATTGTCCTGCGTTCGCCTAAGGGCTGGACGGGACCGAAGATGGTGCACGGCCACCACGTCGAAGACTTCTGGCGCGCGCACCAGGTCCCCATCCCAGATGCGAAGAACAATGCCGAAGACCTCGCGCTCCTCGAATCCTGGCTGCGCAGCTACAAGCCTGAAGAGATGTTCGACGAGACCGGCCGCCTCATACCCGAACTTCAAGAGCTCGCGCCTGAGGGCGACCTCCGCATCTCCGCCAACCCGCACGCCAACGGTGGTGTTCTGCGTAAGCCGCTGGATTTACCCGACTTTCGCGACTACGCTGTCGATCCCCAGGGCCACGCGCAACTTTACATCTCGCCCACCGCCACGCTCGCAAACTTCCTGCGCGACGTCATGAAGCGCAACATGACCAACTTCCGCGTCTTCGGTCCGGACGAGACGGCCTCCAACAAGCTCGACGGCATCTACGCTGCCTCCGATAAGACCTGGCTCGAAGAGATCCTCCCCATCGACTCCGATGGCACCGAGATCTCACCCTCCGGCCGCGTCATGGAGATGCTCTCCGAGCACACGCTGGAAGGCTGGTTCGAGGGCTACGTTCTCACAGGCCGTCACGGCTTCTTCTCCACTTACGAATCCTTCGTGCACGTCATCGACTCCATGTTCAACCAACACGCCAAGTGGCTCGAAAAATCCAAGAACGAGCTCCGCTGGCGAGCCCCGATCTCCTCCATCAACCTGCTCATTACCTCCCTCGTCTGGCGGCAGGACCACAACGGCTTCACTCACCAGGACCCCGGCTTCCTCGACATCGTCACGAACAAAAGCGCCGACGTCGTACGCATTTATCTGCCACCCGACGCCAACTGCCTGCTCTCCGTCGCCGACCACTGCCTCCGTTCCATCAACTACTACAACGTCATCGTCTCCGACAAACAACCGCATCTCGTCTTCCTCTCCATGGAGGAAGCAGTGCTTCACTGCACAAAGGGCATCGGCATCTGGGACTGGGCCTCCACCGATGAAGGCACCGAGCCCGACGCAGTGCTCGCCTGTGCCGGCGACATCGCCACTATGGAGGCACTCGCTGCCACCGCCATCCTGAGAGAGAAGCTTCCTGAGCTCAAAATCCGCTTCGTCAACGTGGTCGACCTCTTCCGCCTCATGCCCGAGACCGAACACCCCCACGGCCTCAACGACCGCGACTTCGACAGCCTCTTCACACTCAACAAGCCAGTCATCTTCAACTTCCACGGCTACGCCGCGCTCATCCACAAGTTCACCTACCGTCGCAAAAATCACGACAACATCCACGTGCGCGGTTACAAGGAGAAGGGAAACATCAACACACCGCTCGAGCTCGCGATCCTCAATCAGGTCGACCGCTTCAATCTCGCCATCGACGTCATCGACCGCGTGCCCGGCCTTCAGGCCTCCGCCGCGCATCTCAAGGGATGGCTCAAGGACCAGATCATCGAGTCCATCAACTACGCTCACACCGAAGGCATCGATCGCCCCGAGATCACCAATTGGACCTGGCCGCAGTAGCACATTCAACAACGATGCCCGCCAACGACAACGCCATCCTCGTCCTCAACAGCGGCTCGTCGTCGCTTAAGTTCGGCCTGTTCATTCCCGGCGCAAATGACGAGCAACTCATCCTCGAAGGCAGCGCCGACAACATCGGCCGCGACTCCGGCTCCCTCCGCATCGGCGACGTATCGGGCAAAGATCTCCTCCGCCGCGACCACATCCTCGAGTCGCAACCCGAAGCTCTCACCGCCATCATCGACGCGCTCCACGATTTCGCGCACACCGCACCCATCGCCGTTGGCCATCGCGTCGTGCACGGTGGCCCGCACCTCCGCGAGCACCAGCGCATCACACCCGCCGTCATCTCCACCCTCGAAGCCTCGGTCCACTTCGCTCCGCTGCACATCCCGCAATCGCTTGCACTCATTCGCCAAGCCCAGCGGGCGCTTCCCAACACGCCAAACTTCGCCTGCTTCGATACCGCCTTCCATCGCACCTTGCCTGAGGTTGCCGCGCACCTCCCTATCCCCACTCGGTTCCGCGACGTCGGCGTCATCCGCTACGGCTTCCACGGCCTGTCCTGCGAATCCGTCGTCGCCCGCCTGAATCCGATCCCGCAGCGCGTCATCATCGCGCACCTCGGCAATGGCTCCAGCATCACAGCCGTCCTCGATGGCAAATCCGTCGACACCTCCATGGGCCTCACACCCACTGGCGGCATCCCCATGAGCACCCGCAGCGGCGACCTCGACCCCGGCGTCCTCATCTACCTTCTCCGCAACGAGCACCTCTCCGCTGACGAGCTCGAACAGCTCCTCAACCGCCAGTGCGGCCTCTTCGCCTTCTCCAACGACGAGTCTGACATGCAGGTTCTCCTCGCTCGCGAAGCAACCAACGAACCGACAGCCGCCCTCGCCATCGACGCCTTCTGCACCGCCATTCGCAAATACATCGGCGCCTACGCCGCACTCCTCGGTGGTCTCGACCTGCTCGTCTTCACTGGCGGCATTGGCCAACACAGCGCTCCCATCCGCACCCGCATCTGCAGCGGCCTTGGCTTCCTCGGCCTCGACCCCGGAAACCCCAACAAGGTCCTCGCCTTACCCGCCCAGGAGGAGTTGCAAATCGCTCGCCACACTCGTGTACTCCTTGGCGCCTGAAAACCCGTCTGAACCCCCAGAACGCCCTGCTGTACCGCAACATTGTTTTGATATCGTTGTTTACCTCATTAGCACGCGGGCTTCCTCCCCAGCCGCGGCAAGGAGCAGTCTGATGAAACGTCTTCTTCTTTCCACCGCGCTCACCCTGGCCCTCACTGGTACAGCGGCGTTCGCACAGCAGGCGCAACCCACGCTTCCGGAGAACGGCTCTCCGAACGCCAATGCGCCCTACCACCACCACGGTCATCACGCGCCCAACCCGCAGCGTCAGGCTGAATTCATCTCCAAGAAGCTGAACCTCTCCGCGGATCAGACTGCGAAGCTCACCCCGATCTTCGCCGATCGCCAGCAGAAGACTCAGGCTCTCTTCCAGGATCAATCGCTCACGCAGCAGCAGCGTCATGAGCAGATGAAGGCCATCCACCAGAACACCGAGCAGCAACTTGCCACGGTTCTCTCACCGGACCAGATGCAGCAGCTCAAGTCGATGCACCACGGCCGCCACGGCTGGGGCCAACACGGTCCCAATGGCGCACCGAACCAGGCTCCCCAGGCTGCTACTACCGGCCTCTAGCCCGAAAACCCGCATTGCTTAGCGAGCCCTTGCACCCGGCAAGGGCTTTTCGCTTTTCTGATCCCCACTCCTCAATTCCTACTCGCGAATCCCATTTCCTCCTGCCCAATTCCGGCCAAATCCGCACCATTTCAGCCACTCGCATCCACACACGCCATCCGTACACTAACCAGATGGACAAGTTTGTTATCCGTGGCGGCAACCCCCTTCTCGGCACCATCAAAGTCTCCGGCGCAAAGAACTCCGCGCTCCCGTGCATGGCCGCCGCCATCCTCACTGAAGACGAGGTCATCCTCGAAAACATCCCGCAGGTTCGCGACATCGAGACCGAGCGCAAGCTCCTCGCCTCCATGGGCGCCGAAGTCGAGCTTGGCTACGGCCGCGCGCAGCATCGCACCCGCATCAAGTGCGCCGTGCTCTCGGATCCCGTCGCCAAGTACGAGATCGTCAAGACCATGCGCGCTTCCTCGCTCGTGCTCGGCCCACTCATTGCGCGCACCGGCATGGCCCGCGTCGCCATGCCCGGCGGATGCGCCATCGGCGGCCGCCCCATCGATCTCCACATCAAGGGCCTCGAAGCCATGGGCGCTACCATCACCCAGGAACACGGTTACCTCGAAGCCCGCACCGACCGCCTCAAGGGCGCGCACATCGTCTTCGACAAGATCACCGTCACCGGCACCGAAGACCTCCTCATGGCCGCCGCACTCGCCGACGGCGAGTCCCTCTTCGAAAACTGTGCACGCGAGCCCGAAGTCACCGACCTCGCCGCGTTGCTCAACGCCATGGGCGCAAAGATCGAAGGCGCCGGCACCGGCACCATCAAGATCAAGGGGGTCGCCAAGCTCCACGGTGCAAAACACCGCATCAATCCTGATCGCATCGAGGCCGGTACCTTCCTCATCGCCGGTGCCATCACCGGCGGTGACCTCAACGTCGACTGCTGCAACCCCGCGCACCTCGGCGCGGTTATCACCAAGCTCGAAGAGTGCGGCGTCAAGCTCGAGGTCGGCGCGGACAACGTCCGCGTTCACTCCGGTGGCAGCCTGCGCGCCAATGACATGTCCACCGAGGAGTACCCCGGCTTCCCCACCGACATGCAGGCCCAGTACATGGCGCTCATGACGCAGGCCGAAGGCACCTCCGTCGTCACCGAAAACATCTTCGAAAACCGCTTCATGCACGTCGGGGAGCTCAATCGCATGGGCGCCAACATCACGATCAGCGGCCGCTCCGCCACCATCCGCGGCAAGACGCCGCTGCAGTCCGCCGCAGTCATGTGTTCTGACCTCCGCGCCTCTGCCGCACTCGTCCTCGGTGCACTCGTCGCCGACGGCGAGACCATTCTCGACCGCGTCTACCACATGGACCGCGGCTATGAGCACATCGAAGAAAAGCTCCGCGCCGTCGGCGCCCAAATCCGTCGGATGGGTGACGTCTTCGGCAGAAAGTAGTCGCACAGCACCGTTATTCGGCTCCAGCGCTGCTCATCCGCCCATAAAATAACTGTGTGGCAGGTCAGCTGAAGGTCGACGTCGTCGGTGTAGGGTTGAACGCAACCGACACCCTCATCCACGTCTCATCCTTCCCGCAAAGCGGTTCCAAGGTCGAGTACGAAGCTGAGACCGTCATGCCCGGCGGTCAGGTCGCGACCACCGTCGTCGCCTGCCAGACCTGGGGCCTCTCCACGCGCTACGTCGGCAAGCTCGGCGACGACGACGCATCCCGCCTGCACGCGCAGGAGTTTCTCCGCGCTGGCACCGAGGCTCACCTCATCAACGTTCCCCGCACTCCGAGCGCCCGCTCGCTCATCCTCATTGATCACACCGGCGAGCGCACCGTTCTCTGCCGTCGCGACGAGCGCCTGACGCTCCAGCCTGCGGAACTGGACCGAGAGTGGATCATCAACGCCCGCGCCCTTCACGTTGACGGCCACGACACTGCCGCTGCCACACTCGCCGCCCGCTGGGCCCGAGAAGCCGGCGTGCTCGTCATTGCCGACCTCGACGACACCTACGAAGGCGTCCACGAGCTTCTCAACAACATTGACTTCCTCATCGTCAGCCGCGACCTCCCCGGCCGCCTCACCGGCAAACCAAACCTGAAGACCGCTCTTCGCGAGATGCAGAGGCGCTTTGGATGCCGGCTTACCGCTGCCACCCTCGGCGCAGACGGCGTGCTCGCATGGAACGGCGAGCAGTTCCACCACGCCCCCGCCTTTCGCGTCCCCGTGGTCGACACCACCGGTGCCGGCGACATCTTCCACGCCGGCTTCATCTACGCTCTGCTCCAGGGCTGGCCGCTTCCTCGTAGCCTCGACTTCTCCTGCGCCGCCGCCGCCATCAACTGTATGGCTGAGGGCGCGCGCGGTGCCATTTGGCCAGTTAATCAGATCGAATCCTTCATGGTCGCCACACCGCGCCATGAACACATCGAAGATCACGCCACATTTGAACCCGCTGCCAACATCCAACAGGCAGCTACATCAAAGTGCGAATCTCCTTGCAGCGATCTCCGATAAGCGCCGCCAGTACTGCCTAGGCTAACTTCGCCAGACTCGCGTCAACATCTGAATCCATCGGCAACAAGGCATCCGTCCGCGTCATCTTAATCAGGTCAGCGACCCGGTCCGAAACTCCGCAGAGCCGCAGTTCCCCGCCCTGCTGCCTCGCCAGTCCCGACGTTTGCACCAGCACCCCCAACCCAGCGCTGTCCATATAAGGAACGCCTGCCATATCCAGTACCACTTTGGCAGCGCCATCCTTGATCGTCTTCTGCATCTGCGCGTCGGCCGCATGCAGACTCGTCCCCAGCGTCAGCGCACCGGTAAAGCGCACGACTGCAACACTAGGGCCCGGCTTCTGAATATCCACTTGGAGAATCATGCCAGCAATCTACCACGCCATAGCCTTGATTCCCGCGCGAGCCCGCTTCACCTGCGACTCCGCCTCTTTCATCACCGCGCCGAACTCCGCACTCTCCCGAACCGCGCTCAACCACGCGTCGGCCTTCAACGTCTCTGGCGCGCATACAAATCCAGCCTTCATCGCTGCTCGCAGACACTCCACCGCGCGCTCCGCCATTCCCATCCGCGCATAGTGCCTCGCGAAGTACATCACTATCTCCGGCTCATACGTAGCGTCTGCCTCTTCCATCAATCGCACAGCCTTGCGGTGTTTCACCTCCAGCACGGCGAGCAGCGAGCCCAAC
>Ga0209169_10000192_pt1 | contig 36310 bp, 27 predicted proteins | sample HubBroMetageWRM4_FD_188346 | JGI IMG/M metagenome (GOLD analysis project Ga0209169, IMG submission 188346) | Warmed soil microbial communities from the Hubbard Brook experimental Forest, New Hampshire - Hubbard Brook CCASE Soil Metagenome WRM 4... | ecosystem: Environmental > Terrestrial > Soil...
CAGGGTGGCAAGATCGCCTCCGGCCCAAAACGCGGTTTCAAACTTCGCGGCCTGGCGGCGCGAGCGCCCGATCACCTGGCTCTTGCGAAAGATGACCGCCCAAGACGTCACTGATGCGATCAGCAGCAGCCCCACCACCACCTGCACGATGGGGCTCGCATCCAGCACCATGCTCCAAACCGACAAGTCATTGGGCATTGCGCCACTCCGTGAAAAGATCCTTGGGGATGGCACGCGGCTTCAGCGTACCGGAATCGAGGCAGGCAACTCGCACAGTGGCATCGATCAATTGCTCGCCGCCCCGCTCTATGGTTTGCTTGAAATGTATTGTGGCACCCGCCAGACGCTCGAGGCTAGCCGTGACGAGAATTTCATCATGCAGCACCGCGGGCCGCAAAAAATCAACGGTAATATTTACCACGACAAACTGCAGATTCCGCTGGGCGCGCAATTGCTGCTGATCGACGCCCATCGCCCGCAGCCAGTCGGTGCGGCCGCGCTCCAGAAACTTCAAATAGTTCGCGTAGTACACGACACCGCCCGCATCGGTGTCTTCCCAGTAAATATTGAACGATGCGGCGAAGCTCGGCGCAGCGGGCATTTATGGGCTATCCCGGAAGAGCGGCAGATTCATATCCCGCTCGGGCGGCGTCAAGCGAAAATGCGCATACGCGGCGCGCGTCGCGACGCGCCCGCGCGCGGTACGCATCAAAAATCCCTGCTGAATGAGAAACGGTTCGACCACATCTTCGATGGTGCCGCGCTCCTCGCTCATCGCGGCGGCCAGGCTGTCCACGCCCACCGGGCCGCCGTCGAATTTCTCGATGATCGTCAACAGCAACTTGCGGTCGAGCATGTCGAATCCCTCTGGGTCCACCTCCAGCATCGTGAGCGCCGCCAGGGCGACTTCGCCGCTGATGATTCCGGCGGCTTTGACCTCGGCAAAATCGCGCACCCGGCGCAGCAGCCGATTGGCAATGCGGGGTGTGCCGCGCGATCGCTCCGCGATGCGGTCGGCGCCGTCCGGCTGCAAGTTCAATTTAAGAATCGACGCGCTGCGGATCACGATCTGGGTCAGGTCGGCGGTGCTGTAGAATTCCAGGCGCTGCACGATGCCGAAACGATCGCGCAGCGGCGACGTCAGCAAGCCGGCGCGCGTCGTGGCGCCCACCAGTGTAAAAGGCGGCAGATCCAGTTTGATCGAGCGTGCGCCCGGACCTTCGCCGATCATCAGGTCGAGCTGCGAGTCTTCCATGGCCGGGTACAACACTTCCTCGACCACCGGACTTAGCCGGTGTATTTCGTCGACGAACAGCACGTCTCGAGGTTCCAGATTGGTGAGCAATGCCGCCAGATCGCCGGCGCGCTCGAGCACCGGGCCCGAGGTCTGCCGCAGATTCACCTGCAGTTCGTTGGCGATGATGTGCGCCAGCGTGGTCTTGCCGAGACCCGGCGGTCCGAATATCAAGACGTGATCCAGAGCCTCGCCGCGCATGCGCGCCGCCTGGATGAAGATGTCCATCTGCGTTTTGACGTTCGGCTGCCCGATGTAATCGGCAAGCGTCTTGGGCCGCACCGCCCGATCGATGACTTCATCGTCGCGGCGGCTGCTGCCGGCAATGATCCGATCCTGTTCGATGCTCATACGTCGATGCTCATGCGTCGATGCTCATGCTTGATACTCATACGCCGATGCTCATTCGCGGATACTCATACGCGAATTCAAGTTTTCACCGCGGATTTGAGGGCGCGCCGAATGATTTCGGTGGTCGACAGGCCCGGCTCATCGGCCGACTTCAAGAGCCGCGTCACTTCCGGGGGCTTGTAGCCCAGGGCGATCAGCGCGCTGAACGCTTCGCTTTGTGCCGATTGCGCGGCTCCGGGGTTCAAGGGGTTGCCGGCGAGGGTGGGCAAGGAGAGTTTCTGCACGCTGTCGCGCATCTCAATGATGATTCGCTCCGCGGTTTTTCGGCCTATGCCGGGAATTCGCTGCAGCATGGCCACATCCTCGGCCTCGACGGTGCGCAGAAAATCCTCGACGCTCGCCCCGGACAGCACACCCAACGCGATCTTCGGCCCCACTCCCGAAACTTTGAGCAGCCCGCGGAACAAGCGCCGCTCGCTGTCGGTACCGAAGCCGAACAGAATGTGCGCGTCCTCGCGCACCACCAGGTGCGTGAACAGCGCGACCGGCTCACCGGTTGCGGGAAGCCCATAAAAAGTCGACATCGGCGCTTCCAATTCATAGCCGACGCCGTTGACATCCAGCATCAGTGTTGGCGGCTGCTTCATCGCCAGCCGGCCCTTCAGGAAGCCGATCATCCGCTTAAAGCCGCTTGCAGCAGAATTGCCCGGGCGCGCAGCGCGTGGCACACGGCTGCGGCCAGGGCATCGGCTGCGTCCGCGGGTACGGGCCCGTCGAGCTTGAGCAGGCTTCTCATCATCAGCTGCACTTGCGCCTTTTCGGCGTTGCCGGTACCGACCACGGCCTGTTTGATCTGGCGCGTCGCGTATTCGAACACTTCCACTTTGGCGTTGGCCGTACCGCAAATGGCCGCACCGCGCGCCTGACCCAACTTCAAGGCGCTGTCGGGATTGCGGTTCACAAAGACCTTCTCGATGGCAATTTCCTGCGGCTGATATTGCGCCACGATGGTTTGCACGCAGCGGAAAATTTCGCACAAGCGGGACGCAAAATCCGCCTGACCGGTGCGGATGACCCCGCTCGCCACGTACGTCAAACGCGAGCCGGCGGCATCCAAGACGCCGAAGCCGGTGCGTTGCGAGCCCGGGTCGATACCGAGCACGCGGATGACCGCGAGCTCACGCTGGCGCAATTTGTTTCGTCGTAAGGGCTGGCATGGCCCGAGTATGATACCGGCAATAGGCGCCTAAACCCACCCAAAGCATGGAAACCACCGCACCCAGTAGGACCGCCAGCGGCCGATTGCATGCCGCCATCACGGCCTTGCGCGAGATCGAATTACCGCCCGCCGGCGAGCCGGTGCGCAGCGCCGCTTTGGAGGTGGCCGACATTGTGCGCTCACTGGACGCGGACGACGATGTCGTGGTCGCGGCGATGATTCAACCGCTGCTCGATGCCGGCTACATCGAGCGCGAGGGCGCTTTGAAGCGCTTTGGCGAGGAGCCGCTGCGCCTCGCCTTAAGCTTACGCCAACTTGGGGAGTTCGGCCTGCCGGCCGATTGGGCTCCGGAGCGCGGGCTCGAAGCGGCACAGGCGGAGGCATTGCGTAAAATGCTGCTGGCGGTGATCGGCGATGTGCGCCTGGTCGTGGTGCGCCTCGCGGAACAGCTGCAGCGCATGCGCGCGGCCAAAAGCGTCGGTGGGACTCGGCAGCGCAAGCTCGCGATCGAGACGCGCGAGGTGTATGCGCCCCTCGCCAACCGCCTCGGGGTGTGGCAGGTCAAATGGGAACTGGAAGACCTGGCATTCCGTTATCTGGAGCCGCTGCAGTACAAACATATTGCCGCCGCGCTGAAAACGCGCCGCTCCGAGCGCGAACGCTACATCGACGAATTGAAGACCGTGCTCGAGACCGCGATGCGCGGCGCCGGCATCGACGCGGCCATCGAGGCACGGCCCAAACATATTTTCAGCATTTGGAAAAAAATGCAGGTGAAACAGCTGGCTTTCGAGCAGCTGATGGACATCCGCGCGGCGCGGGTGCTGGTGAACAGCATCGCCGACTGCTATGGGGCGTTGGGGGTGGTGCACTCGCAGTGGCAATTCATTCCGGGCGAGTTCGATGACTACATCGCCACGCCGAAAGACAATCTGTACCGATCCATTCATACCGCGGTGATCGGTCCCGGCCAGGAGCCGGTCGAGATTCAGATCCGCACGCACGAAATGCACGCCGACTCCGAGCGCGGCGTCGCGGCGCACTGGCGCTACAAGGAAGGCGGCCGCGGCAATCAGGCCTACGAGCGCAAGATCAACGAGCTGCGCGCACTCCTGGCGCCCGCCGAGGGCTCGGGAGGCAGCCGCGATTTTCTCGATCGGGTCCGCGTGGATCTATTTCAAGACCGCATTTACGTGATCTCGCCCAAAGGCGAAATCGTCGACGTGCCGGTGGGCGGCACACCCCTGGATTTTGCCTATCAAGTGCACACCGACCTAGGGCATCGGACGCGCGGCGCCAAGGTCAATGGACGCATGGTCCCGCTCGACTATCGCCTGAAGAACAGTGAAACCGTGGAAATCATTACCGCCAAAGTCTCGCAGCCGTCGCGCGACTGGCTTTCCGCGCAGTCGGGATTTTTGGCCAGCCCGCGCCATCGCAACAAAGTGCGGGCGTGGTTTCGCAAACAGAACCAAACTCAGAACAAAGTCGAGGGACGCGCGATGCTGGAGCGCGAGTTGCAGCGCTTGGGGCTAAAGAATCCGCCCATGCCTGAGTTGCTGCGCGAGCTGGAACTGGACAGCGCCGAGTCATTGCATGAGGCCCTGGGCTTGGGCGAAATCAGCGGCGCGCAAGTCGCGGGCGCGATGCAGCGCCTGCTGCACACGCGCGACACCCCCATCGAGCACGCTCGGGCGCCGAGCGGCGGCCGTGCACCCGAACTCGCGGTGCAAGGGATCGGCGATCTCTTGTCGACCTATGCGCGCTGCTGCAAACCCGTGCCGCCGGAACCCATCGTCGGCTACATCACGGTCGGCCGCGGCGTGAGCATCCACAGTCAAGCGTGCGCCAATCTGGCGCGGCTGAAGCTAAAGTCGCCGGCCCGCGTGCTCGCCGTCGACTGGGGCAAGCTGGCGGGCAATGAATTTCCGGTCGATATCGAGGTACAGGCCTTCGACCGCCGCGGCTTGGTGCGGGACGTCAGTGCTGCTTTGGCAGACGAGAAAATCAGCATCCGTGGAATGACCACGGTGACCGACAAGCAGGACAATGTGGCGCACATGCGCATCGGCATTTCGATCTCGGGATTGCCGCAGCTATCCAAGGTCCTGTCGCGCATCGCGCAGGTGCCGAACATCATCAGCGCGAGACGCAGGAAATAGGCCCGCGAGGCCTCTCGCGTGCTGCGTGTGGGCGGGGGTTGGGGGCGCGAGCGGCCTTGGCGCCGGCAGTTACGGGGCGGCCGAGTAAGGGATTGACACAGTTCCGGTCTTGGCGGTTCCCGCGCTGTTCACATAGTTGAAGCCAAACGCCACGGTACCGCTGGCGGCGGCCGTCGGCGCATAAGTCAGCACGACTTGGCAGGTTGCGCCGACGCTCACGCTGGCGCAGCTGAAACTGCTCGCCGGCGCAGTCCAGCCGAGCGGCAGCGCCGAAAGATCCGCCGCCAACGCGCCGGCGAAATTGCCGTCATCGGTGGTGAAGGTGACCGTCACCGGATTGCTGCTGCCGGTGACTGCCGCCAACATGGTCGGATTGGCCGTCCCCACCACATTGTCATTGGTCGTCGTTTGGTAGGGAATGCCGATCGTGCCGCTCTTCGATTCGCCGGCGTTATTCACGTAGGCGTAGGCGAGATTCAGCGTGCCGTTATCGACGCCGGTCGGGGCATACGTGAGCGTGAGCTGGCAGGTGGTGGCGCTGGTCACGGCATTGCAGCTGAATGCGCCTGCGCTGGCGCTCCATCCTGCCGGCAACGCGGTCAGGCTGCTCGTCACCTGCAGCGCGGTGGCGAGACGGCCATCGTCGGTCGTGAAGGTGATGCTGATCGGTTGACCCGGCGAGCCCAACATGGCGGTGATCTGCCCGGAGGGCGACGCGGTGCCGATGACATTGTCATTGGTCGTTGCGGCGTACGGGATATTCACCACGCCGAAATTGGGTGTGCCGCTGGCGTCGGTGTAGCCATAACGCAGACTCAACGTCCCGGCGGTTAGCGCGGTCGGCGCATAGCTAAGCTGCAGCTGGCAACCGTTACCGGTACTGACACTGCCGCAGCTGAACGTTTTCGCGGAACTGCTCCAACCCGGCGGCAGCTTGGTCAGGTCGGTCAGTATGCTCAAGCCCGCTGCGGTCATGCCGCCTTCCGTGGTGAAGGTAACGGCCACCGACTGCGTACCGCCCATGTTCGTGGCATTGACCTCGCCGGTCGGAGACACGCTGGTGATCACCGTTCCGTTATTGGTCGTGGCGTAGGGAATGTTGAGCGCCCCGCTGCGCGCGGCACCGGTTCCGTCGACGTAAGTGTAGTTCAGCGTGAGCGTGCCGCTGCCGGCCGCCGTGGGCGAAAACGACAGCGGCAACTGACAGCCGCTGCCCGTGCTCACCACCGCACACGACAATCCCGTCGCCGTGCTGCTCCAACCTGCCGGCAAGGAGGCCGCCAGACCGGTCACACTCAATGCGGTCGCCGCATTGCCGTCATCGGTTGTGAAGGTGACCGTGACGGACTGTTTACCGCCGCCGATCACGGCATCGACTTCGCCGCTGGGCGAAACGGAAGCCACGACGTTGTTCGACGCAGTCGAAGCATAGGTGAGCGTCAAGCAGGGTCCCGGCGTTCGCGGCAAGCCGGCGTTGTCGACGTAGACACAGTCGAGAGTCAATGTGCCGGATTCGATTGCCGTGGGAGCGAAAGTCAGGGTGAGAACGCAGCCGCTGCCGGGTCCGACATTGGCACAGGTCAAATTGCCCGGCGCACTCCAATCCGCGGGTAGCGCGCCTAAGCTGCCATACACTGAGAATCCCGTGAGCGGCAGGGCGTCCGCGGAAGTGAAGGTAATGCTGATGGTCTGGCTGGCGCCGACGGCCACGCTCACGGAACCGACCGAAGCGGTGGCGGAAACGGTGTTATCGGTGCCTGAAACACCACCGCCGACCGGCGCAGCCTTGGGCGGCGTGACCGGCGCAGGGGGCATGGTCCCGCCCGTCCCGGTGGGTTGGATCGTGCCGCTTTCGCTGCCCATGGAAGTCGATCCGCAGGCACTCAATATCGGCAGCGACAAGACGCCCAGCAGCAGCCATCGATGGCCTAGTAGCATTATTTCCCACCTCAGCCCAGTGTCGTACAAATCAAACGTCTCGTCCCTGCGACGCCGTTTGAAGGCCTAGGAAGGTATGCCGGGGAGGGCTAGTGCGGTGTGAACTGCGTCACGCAGCGACGCGCTTTTCGCTTATCGTCAAATGAGATTTTGCTCACAGTCGCAAGAGCGCCGAGAACCCGGGGTTGCGCGCGCGAATGTTGGACAAACACGACAGACGTCAGGGAGCGTGAGAAGACTCGAGGCCCTGTTTCTTTCGGGCCTCGAGTCTTCTCACGCTCCCTGATGCTAGCGATTTATTGAATCGATCGCCTTCTTGTCCACGGCAAGCGCCGCCTCGTGAATCGCTTCCGACAAGGTGGGATGCGCATGAATCGTGCGCTGAATGTCTTCGGTGCTCGCCGAATATTCCATCGCCAGCACGGCTTCCGCGATCAATTCACCTGCCATGGGCCCGATCACATGGATGCCGAGCACTTCATCGTCGTCCTTGGCGGAAACGATCTTGGCCATGCCGGCACCTGCTTCCATCGCGCGCGCGCGGCCGCTGGCGGCAAAGGGGAATGTGCCGGTTTTGTAGGGCCGGCCGCTGGCTTTCACCTGTTCCTCGGTCTGCCCCACCCAGGCAATTTCCGGCTGGGTGTAGATCACGGAGGGGATCACGTTGTAGTTCACGTGGCCATAATGGCCGGCAATCAGGTCGGCGACCATCACGCCCTCCTCCTTGCCCTTGTGTGCCAGCATGGGCCCGCGCACCACATCGCCGATCGCCCACACATTGGGCGCGCTCGTGCGGCACTGCTCATCGACCTTGATGAAACCTCGCTCGTCCAATTGCACGCCGGTGCCGTCCGCCAGCAATTCCTTTGTAAATGGCCGGCGCCCGACCGCGACGATGAGCTTGTCCACTTGCAGTGTGTGCTCGCCTTGCGCATCGGTGTAGACGACATCCACGACGTCGCCCGACACTGCGGCGCTCTTTACTTTGGCGCCCAATTTGATGTCGAGGCCTTGTCTTTTGAAGTGCCGCTGCGCTTCTTTGGCAATCGTTTGGTCCACCATCGGCAGAAACTGCTCCAACGCTTCCAGTACGACGACTTCGCTGCCAAGCCGGCGCCAGACGCTGCCGAGTTCAAGACCGATCACGCCCGCTCCGATGACGCCGAGGCGTTTCGGCACGGCATCGAACTCCAAGGCATTCCAGGAATCGACAATGTACTTGCCATCGTGCGGCACGGACGCCAAGCGAATGGGCGTGGAGCCGGAAGCCAAGATCACATTCTTGGCCTCGAGCGTTTTCTCAGTGCCGTCCGCAGCTTTGACCAATACTTTGTTGCCGGGAAGCAATTGTCCATGCCCTTGGATCCCGACGACGCCGTTGGACTTGAACAGCGCATTGATGCCATTGGTCATGGTCTTGACGACCGAGGCGCGGCGCTTTTGCATCGCGCCCAAGTCGAGCGTGAGCTCGCCAATCTTGATGCCGTGGGTCGCGAACTCGTCTTTGGCGCGTTGGAATAGTTCTGACGATTCCAGCAATGCTTTGGACGGAATGCAGCCGGCGTTCAGGCACGTACCGCCGAAAGCATAGCTGCCGTCCGTGTTCTGCCACTCATCCACGCAGGCGACTTTCAGTTTGTTTTGCCCGGCGCGAATCGCGGCAGGATAGCCCGCCGGTCCCGCACCCACCACCACCACATCGTAAACGTCACTCATATGTGCAGCACCATACGCGCTGGATCCTCCAAACACTGCTTCACCGTCACCAAGAACTGCACCGCCTCGCGGCCGTCGATGATGCGATGGTCATAGGTGAGGGCGATGTACATCATCGGCCGGACCACGACTTGACCGTCCACCACGACCGGCCGATCCTGAATCTTGTGCATCCCTAATATGGCGCTCTGCGGCGAATTAACAATGGGCGTCGACATCAACGAGCCGAAGACGCCGCCGTTGGTGATGGTAAAGGTGCCCCCGGTAAGCTCTTCGATGGTGATGGAACCGGCACGTGCACGGGACGCAAAGTTTGCGATCGACTTTTCGATGTCCGCAAAACTCAATTGATCCGTATCGCGCAACACCGGCACGATCAATCCGCGGTCGGTCGAAACCGCCACGCCGATATCGAAGTACTCGTGGTAGACGATATCGTTGCCGTCCACCGAGGCATTGACCGAGGGGAATTTCTTCAGCGCCTCAACGCACGCCTTGGCGAAGAAGGACATGAAGCCGAGCTTGACACCGTACTGCTTCTCGAATTGATCCTTGTAGCGCGCGCGCAGCTCGTTGACGGCCAACAAGTCGACCTCGTTGAACGATGTCAACAACGCCTGCGTTGCCTGCGCCTGAACCATGCGCTCGGCGATTCGCGCGCGCAGGCGCGTCATGGGCACGCGCTGTTCGGCTCGGTTGCCGCGCGTACTCACTGCGGGAACGAATTGCGCCGGGGCAGCCGCCTTCGCGGCGCCGGCCGGAGCGGGACCTGGCGCTGACGCCGGGCGCGGCGCGCCGGTCTCTTTCGTCGACAAGTAATTCACTACGTCGGACTTTGAAACGCGGCCGTCGCGCCCGGATCCGGCCACGGTTTTCGGGTCGACCTTATTCTCTTCCGCCACGCGCTTCGCCGCGGGACTGAGCTTGCCGCCGGAAACATCCGCCCTGGCACCCTCCTTCGCAGCGCCGTCCTGCGCCACGGTATCCTTGGCCGCCGCGGTGACGCCGCTGGATGCCGCCAAAATCGCCGGCGCGCTGGCGCCGGGCACGGCGGTGGCTGTCTCATCGATGACCGCCAGCAGTTGACCGCTGGTCACCGTGGTGCCATCGGCTAATTTTATTTCCTTGATGACTCCGGCCGCGGGCGCAGGCACTTCGAGCACAACCTTGTCGGTCTCTAGGTCGACCAGATTTTCATCTCGAACGACACTGTCGCCGGGCTTCTTGTGCCACGAGACCAGCGTTGCGTCAGCCACCGACTCCGGCAGCTGCGGCACGCGAACTTCAATTGTCATGAACCCGTCCTAGTTTGCGCAGCCGGCACGCGTATGGTTTGTCGGGAGGTTTCTTCCGGCGGCACGCCCTGCAGCGCCGCGCTCACCAAGTTCTTCTGCTGCTGCTCATGCAGCGCGGCGATGCCGGTCGCGGGCGCCGCGGCGCCGGCGCGCCCCGCATACAGCAGTTCGTGATTTGCATCGAGCTTCGATTGCAGCCGATGGCGGATTTGGTACCAGCTGCCTTGATTCTGCGGCTCTTCCTGGCACCAGACGATCTCGCGCGCATTTGAATACTTCTGCAATATCGCTTGGTATTCCTCCGAGGGAAAGGGATACAGCTGTTCGATCCGCACGATCGCCACGTTCTCCACCGGCGACTCGCGCCGCGATTTCAGCAGGTCGAAATAAACTTTGCCGCTGCAGAAGACGATGCGCGTGACGGCCGAGGGCCGCACGTCGTCGATCTCGTCGATAACCGTCTGAAAACCGCTGCCCGACAGCTCCTCCAGGCGCGACACCGACAAGGGGTGCCGCAACAAGCTCTTGGGCGTCATGATGATGAGCGGCTTGCGCAATGGGCGCAGCATCTGCCTGCGCAGCAAGTGAAACATCTGCGCGGGCGTGGAAGGAACGCACACCTGCATGTTGAACTCGGCGCACAGCTGCAAAAACCGCTCGAGACGCGCGGAGGAATGTTCCGGCCCCTGCCCTTCGTAGCCATGCGGCAGGAACAAGGTGATGCCGGACACGCGGCCCCACTTGGCCTCTCCGGAACTGATGAACTGATCGATGACGATCTGCGCGCCGTTGCTGAAATCGCCGAACTGGCCTTCCCAAATGGTCAGGCAACGCGGCTCCGTGGTCGAGAATCCGTACTCGAATCCCATCACCGCCAGTTCGGACAGCACCGAATCGGTTACCGTGAATTTAGGCTGATTCGAGGCTATGTGCTGCAGCGGCACGTAGGAGCGCCCGGTGACCTGGTCGTGCAGCACGGCGTGGCGATGGAAAAACGTGCCTCGGCCGCTATCTTGTCCGGTGAGACGGATGGGGTAGCCTTCCTGCACCAGACTCGCGTAGGCCAGATTCTCGGCGCAGCCCCAATCCAAGGCGAGATCGCCGTTCACCATCTTCTCGCGCGCCTGCATGATGGCGAGCACGCGGGGATGTAAATTCCAGTCCGTGGGGTAGGTCGTAATCGCCTTCCCCAACGCGCGCAGGCGCGCCATATCCACGCCGGTTTTTACCGGCTCCCAGTCCGCGCCCAGGTACTCGCTCCAATCCACCGTGTAACGATTGCCGATCAGGCCCAACGCAGCGCGTGCCTGTGGCTTGCCCTCGTCCAACCCGCTGCGGTACTGCTCCATCAGAGCTGCGGCTTCCGCCGCGCTCAAGATCCCCTCCGCAGCCAACTTGTTCGCGTATAGCTGACGCACCGTGGGTTTCTTGCGGATGATCTGGTACATGAGCGGCTGCGTCGCCGCCGGCTCATCGGCTTCATTGTGTCCATGCCTGCGGTAGCAGACCAGATCGATGACCACATCCTTGTGAAACTTCATGCGGTAGTCGAGCGCGAAGCGCGTGACGAAGCACACCGCCTCGGGATCGTCGGCATTCACATGCAGGATCGGCGCTTCGATCATCTTGGCGACATCGGAGCAATACAAGGTCGAACGCGCATCGCGCGGGTCGCTGGTGGTGAAGCCGATCTGGTTGTTGATAATGATGTGAATGGTGCCGCCGGTGTAAAAGCCACGCGCCTGCGAGAGCTGCAGGGTCTCCATGTTCACGCCCTGTCCGGCAAATGCGGCATCGCCGTGAATCTGCACCGGCAGCACTTTATCGCCCGGTGCATCGCCGCGCCGCTCCTGACGCGCGCGCGCCGATCCTTCGACCACCGGGTTCACGACCTCCAAATGCGAGGGGTTGAAGGCGAGCGCCACATGCACATTGCCCGAACCGGTCTTCAAGTCGGCGGAAAATCCTTTGTGATATTTGACATCGCCGGAGCCGCGCAATTTGGCGAGGTCATACTGCCCCTCGAACTCGCTGAATAGATCTTTCGGCGATTTCCCGAGCAAGTTCACCAGCACATTGAGCCGCCCGCGATGTGCCATGCCGATGATGGTTTCCTCGACGCCGCCCTTGCCGCCGTGCTGAACCAGATCGTCCAGCAAGGGCATCAAACTGTCGCCACCCTCCAGCGAAAAACGCTTCTGACCGACGTACTTGGTATGCAGGTAGCGCTCCAGGCCTTCTGCCGCGGTCAACTGCCAAAGAATATTCTTCTTCTCATCGACGCTGAAGCGATGCTGCATCCTGCCGACTTGGAAGCTGTCCTGCAGCCACAAGCGCTCTTCCGTATCCGATACGTGCGCAAATTCCGCGCCGATGGTGTCGGTGTAAATAAACTTCAGGTCGCGCAGAATATTCTTGAGTGTGGTGCGCTCCGGGATGGCGTGATTGCGGCTGCCGGTAAAAAATTCCGTATCCAAGTCCGCGTCGGACAACCCGAAATACTGCAACTCGAGAATATAGGGCTTGGCCCGTTGCGATAGACCGAGAGGGTCCAGATTGGCGATCAAATGACCGCGGTTGGCGTACACCTGGATGAGGCGCGACACCGCGCCCTGCTTGGCGCTGGCCCCGTCTGACGGCACAGCCGCAGCCTGCGATGGCGCCGCCGCCGGCTTCTGAGCGCGCGCCAAGAGGCGCTCGCGTATCGGGCCATGGGCAATCTCGCCTCCGCTCCCGGGCAGGCCCTTGAAATAGCTCACCCACGCCGGGTCGAGGCTGCTCGGGTCTCGCAAGAACTGTTCGTAGAGATCTTCAATGAATCCGGCGTTTCCCCCGGACAGGGCCGTGGTCGCCAATTGGTCGGCAAGTGATTGACTCATGGGTGCGGCGGTTTGTGAAAAACCTCAGATAGATCAATATGATAAAGGGGGATAGACGATTCCAAACAGCGCCCTAGTTTAGCCGAAGGCGGCATAATATGGAATGTGACGGCGGGCTTAGGTTTTACAAGACCGACAGGTCGCCGCCCGCGTGTTGCAGCATCCAAAGCTCATAGCCAATGAGCCAGAAATAAATCACCAAGACCGCGTAGAGGACCAGATCGACCCGCAGCACGCGCATAAAACGATAGCGCGACAGGAACACCAAACCGACGATGCTGACACCGGTCAACGCCATTTTGAACGCCGCAAACGTCGCCACGCTGCGGTATACGAATACCGCCATGAACGGATTGATTTCGTCGGCCCCGTGCAGCAGCAAGATGCCCGTCATGAACGCATCCGCCGCGCTCAGCAGCAAAATCCCGATCGACACGGCCAGCAGGGGCGCGGAATACCAATCAATCGGGTGAAAACGAGCATCGTCAAAGCGCCGTGCCGGGTGCCGCCGACGCGGGTTGAAGCTGCCGTACAGAACCGACCAGAAGACGCGATGACGCCGATCGGTGCGATTGCGGCGATCTAAACCCCAAGCTGGCGGCCGCGCCGCAGTCCCTTCCCTCATCCTCGCCACTATCCAGACTTGCCGCCGCTAGGCCAAGTCCTATGCGTCATAATGCAGGCGCGTGGGCGACTATTTTTTTGTCAAGCGGTGACCAGCTTCGCCACGAAGTCGCTGACCGGCATGGCCATGAGCGCCTTTCGATCCACAAACATGGCCTTGATCGATTCGGTCTGCTTCGGTTGGAAGTGCGCGGCCACGCTGCTCTCGAATTTTTTGACCAATACCGGCATCCCCTCGGCGCGCCGCTTGCGATGTCCGATCGGGAAATCCACCGCCACGCGCGCACTGGCCGAGCCGTCCTTGAAGAACACCTGCACCGCGTTGCCGATGTAGCGCTTTTGCGGGTCGTAGTAGTCTTTGGTGAACTCAGCATTTTCCTTGACCTGCATCCTGGCACGCAGGGCGTCGACACGCGGATCGGTCGCGACCGCATCCTCGTAATCCGAAGCCTCCAGCCTGCCAAACAGCAGCGGGATGGCGACCATGTACTGAATGCAATGATCGCGATCCGCGGGATTGGCCAACGGTCCGGTCTTGTCGATGATGCGGACCCCCGGTTCCTGGGTCTCGATCATCACCCGCTCGATCTGATCGAGCTTTGCCGCGATCTGCGGATGCAGGGTCATCGCCGCTTCGACCGCCGTCTGCGCATGAAATTCGGCCGGATACGAAATCTTGAACAGCACGTTCTCCATCACGTAGCTGGCCAGCGGCTGCGGCAATACCACGGGTTTTCCCTTGAACAGCACGTCTTGGAAACCCCAGGTCTTGGCGGACAGCGCCGAGGGATAACCCATCTCGCCTTTGAGCGCAATCAGCGCCAGGCGCACCGCCCGGCTGGTCGCATCGCCCGCGGCCCAACTCTTGCGCGAACCGGTGTTCGGCGCGTGCCGGTAGGTTCGCAGCGCGCCGCCGTCGATCCACGCATTCGAGACGGCATTGATGATCTGCTCGCGTGTACCGCCGAGCAGAGCCGTCACCACGGCGGTGGAGGCAACGCGCACCAGCAACACATGATCCAATCCGACCCGATTGAAGCTGTTCTCCAAAGCGAGCACACCTTGGATTTCGTGCGCCTTGATCATGCCGGTCAGCACATCGCGTACCACGACGCGTTTGCCGGAGCGCGAGAGATAATCGGCCACGGCGAGGATGCCGCCGAGATTGTCCGAAGGATGGCCCCATTCCGCGGCCAACCAGGTGTCGTTGAAATCCAACCAGCGGATCATGGCGCCGATGTTGAAAGCCGCCGTGATGGGATCCAGTTCATAAGCGGTTCCCGGAACTCTTGCCCCATTCGTCAGCGTTGCGCCCGGCACCACCGGTCCCATCAGCTTGGTGCAGGCGGGATACTTCAAGGCCTGAAACCCGCACGCCAGCGTATCCATCAAACAATAGCCGGCGGTTTCGTAGGCCAGCGAGCTGCCGATCTCGTAACTTAGCGCATAGTCCGCGATGGCCGTCAGGACGTGATCCGGCGCCGGTCGCTCGGCGGACTTGATATCGTGGGACATGAATTACTTTCGCTCCGCGAGTGGCACAAAGGTTAAATTTTCGGGACCGGTATAGTTGGCGCTCGGCCGGATGATTTTTCCGTCCTCGCGCTGTTCCATAACGTGCGCCGCCCAGCCGGAGGTGCGGCTGATGACAAACAGCGGCGTGAACATCGCCGTGGGTACGCCCATCAGGTGATACGACACGGCTGAGAACCAATCCAGATTGGGAAACATTTTTTTGACGTCCCACATGACGGTTTCGATGCGCGCCGCCACCTCGAATCCCAGCATATCGTTCGCCTCGCGCGCGAGAGCTCTCGAAACCTCTTTGATCACTTGGTTGCGCGGATCCGAAACCGTATAGACCGGATGTCCGAAACCAATGATGACCTCCTTGTTGGCCACACGCTTGGCGATATCCGCTGCGGCGGCGTCGGGCGTCGCATAGCGATTTTGGATCTCGAAAGCGACTTCGTTCGCCCCGCCGTGCTTCGGGCCGCGCAACGCGCCGATGGCGCCCGTGATGCAGGAATACATGTCCGAGCCGGTGCCGGCGATGACTCTGGCGGTAAAGGTCGATGCATTGAACTCATGTTCGGCATACAGATTCAATGAGGTGTGCATGGCGCGCACCCAGCTCGCGGAGGGCTTGCGGCCATGAAGCAGGTGCAGAAAGTGCGCTCCGATGGAGTCATCATCCGTCTGCACGTCGATGCGCCGGCCATCCTTCGAGTAGTGATACCAGTAGCACAGCATCGAGCCCAAACACGCCAGTAGCCGATCCGCCACCTCGCGGGCGGCTTCGCTCGTATGAGCGGCCGGTTCAGGCTCGCTGCAGCCGAGGGCCGAGACGCCGGTGCGCAAAACATCCATCGGATGGCTGGCCGCCGGGAGCTGCTCGAGCACCGTGGCCACGGCGGCCGGCAGCACCCGCAGTCCCTTGAGCTTCTTTTTATAGGCGGCGAGTTCGGCCTTATTCGGCAATTTTTCGTGCACCAGCAAGTAGGCGATCTCTTCGAATTCGCATTGGGTGGCGATGTCGAGAATGTCGTAGCCGCGATAGTGCAAGTCGTTGCCGGTTCTGCCGACGGTGCACAGCGCCGTGTTGCCGGCGGTGACGCCCGACAGGGCGACGGATTTTTTCGGTTTGAATGCGCCCGGGGTTGCGGGCTCAGGGTTGCTGCTCACTTTTCTTTTCCTTCCGCGAATAACTGGTCCAATTTGGCTTCGTAGGCGTAGTAGTCCAGATACCTGTACAAGTCGGCACGTGTTTGCATGGTCCCGAGCACATTCTTTTGCGTGCCGTCGCGGCGAATGGCTTGGTAGGTATTGAGCGCCGCGGCGTTCATGGCGCGATAGGCCGAACAGCAATGCAGCACGATGTCGACGCCGACCGTGGCCAGTTCATCGCGCGTATACAAGGGTGTCTGGCCGAACTCGGTGATGTTGGCGAGGATCGGCACCTTGACTGCGTCCTTGAAACGCCGGTACATGGCGAGTTCGGTGATGGCCTCGGGGAAAACCATATCCGCGCCCGCCTCGACGCACGCTACCGCACGGTCCAGCGCCTTCTCCATCCCTTCCACCGCGAGCGCATCGGTGCGCGCCATGATGACAAATTGCTCATCGGTGCGCGCATCGACGGCCGCCTTGATGCGATCCACCATTTCGCCCTTGGAGACGATTTCCTTGCCCGGTCGATGGCCGCAACGCTTCGATTGGACCTGATCCTCGATGTGCATGCCGCCCGCGCCAAACTTGGTGAACGACCTCACGGTGCGCGCAATGTTGAACGCCCCGCCCCAGCCGGTATCCGCGTCTACGAGCATCGGCAGGGGACAGGCGTCGGTAATGCGGCGAATGTCGATGAGCACATCATCCATCGTGCTGATCCCGAGATCCGGGACTCCCAGGGAATTGGCGGCGACGCCGCTGCCGGCCAGGTACAGCGCTTTGAAGCCGCAGGCCGCGGCCATACGCGCGGTGTACGCGTTGATGGCGCCGACCATTTGCAGCGGCTGCTCAGCGGCGACGGCCGCGCGCAGGCGCGCGCCGGCGGAACTGGGTGTGCTTGTCATACGCGCCCCGCGACGGGGATGAGTGCCCCGGTGACCGCACTCGCCTTATCGGAGAGCAAAAAAGCAATCACCTCGGCAGCCTCGGCCAAGGTAACCCAACGCTTGAAATCGGCCGTCGGCATATCCAACCGGTTTTTCGGGGTATCGAGCGTGCTCGGCAAGATGGCGTTGACCGTGATGCCGCGGTCCTTCAGTTCATCCGCCAGCGCCTCGGTCAATTGCGCAACGCCGGCCTTCGATGCGGCGTACGGGCCCATGCCGGCAGACGCCTTCTGCGCGCCCATCGCGCCCACATTGACGATGCGCCCACCCGTCGAGCGCAGCAAGTAAGGCAACGCGGCCTGGCACGAGACCACGGCCGTTCTCAAATTGAGCTTGTACATGACGTCCCAGCTATCAAGGGTACCTCCGGTAATTTTTTCAAACCGAAATCCACCGGCGACATTGACCAACCCGTCAATGTGGCCGGCGTCTTGGACGATTCGTTCCATGGCCGACCGCGCCGCGGTCTCGAGCGTCAGGTCGATCCCGCCGTACTGCCATGCGCCGGCCGGCGGCTTAACCTTGCCAACGGCCGCGTGCGACAGCAGCGCCAACTTCGCACCATAGCCGCTCAAAGTGGCGGCTACGGCTTGTCCCAAGGCGCCATCGGCGCCCGTCACCACCAAAACTTTTCCCGATAGATCCATAGAGTAATTATCCTCGATTCCCAGGCTCCTAGGCTTGTAACGTGCGGCGAAATTCCCCCGGGGACGCGCCGGTCCATTTCCTGAAGGCACGGTGAAACGCGCTGCGCTCAGAGAAGCCCAATTCCAAGGCGATATCCATCACGCTGCGGCGCGAATGGCTCAGATAGCTGATGGCCAAATCCCGGCGCAACTGATCCTTGATCGATTGATAGGACTCACCTTCTTCGTGCAAGCGGCGGCGCATGGTCGCGGGCGTTATGCTCATTTGTTGCGCCAGCTCTTCGAAATCCGGAACCGTGCCCGGCAGGAATTGGCGCAGCCGCCGCCGAACACGGGCGGTGAGGCTACTGCCATTTTTGTATTTCAACAAGATGCTTTCCGGCGCGGTGCGCAGAAACTCCTTGGCGGAGCGCTCGGTCTGCACCACCGTCAGATCCAGGTAGCTGGCCTCGAAGGCCAGCAGGGTGTGCGGCCGATTGAAACGCAAGTCCGCGCAATACATCAGCCGGTACTCGGCGCTGTGCGCGGGTTCCGCATAGCTGAACTCGGTGCGCAGAATGGGTATACGCCTGCCCACCAGCCAACACGAGAGTCCATACAGCAGCATCAACAAAAGCTCGTGCGCAAATACCCGTTGCGATACGCCCGGCGCATGTTCATGCAGAACGATCCGCGCCTCGTGCGCGTCGCGCTCGGCGCTGCCGGAGATATCGTCCAGAATGAGTGCGTAGAAGCGCAGGCTGCGATCCAGTGCGTGGCCCAAGGTCTTGCAGCTCAAGACCGAATGGCAGAGCATGGCAAAGGTTCCGACCTTCATGCGGCGGGAATCTTGGCCAAAGAATTCATCGTCCAGGGCGGCGGCAATCGCGCGCCACAGCGCGCCGTAATGCTTGGCCGAAACTCGCGCTTGCGGCACTTGCAGCAGACTGGAAGACAGCCCGACGTTTGCCAGCAACTCGTCCGCGTTGAGGTTGCGTCCGTGAACGCTTTGCAGCGCGGCGGCGACGAAGCAAATGGCGATGGTTCCCGGTTCCGCGGTCGAATTTTGCACAGCAATAGTTTACGCGATACGGTCAGCTGACGGATCACGTATCAGCTAAACTAGAGCGTCGCCCAAGACGGCGCGCTTCACGACCCAAGAGGCAATCATGGCAAGCAAACCTGCGGCGCTGGCGAATCCTGTGCCCACTGTCAAAATGCTGCTCGACGGCAAGTTCATCGAATCGCGTACCAGCGAATGGCACGAGGTCGTCAATCCGGCGACCCAGGAAGTGCTGGCTCAGGTTCCTTTTGCCACCGATGACGAGTTGCATGCCGCGGTGGCATCGGCCAAAAAAGCCTTCAAGACCTGGAAGAACACGCCGCTGGCCGCCCGCGCGCGAATCATGCTCAAGCTGCAGGCGCTGGTGCGCGAACACATGAGCCGCATCGCGCAAACCTTGAGCGCCGAGCAGGGCAAGACCCTGGCCGATGCGGAGGGCGATGTATTCCGCGGCCTCGAGGTCGTCGAGCACGCCTGCTCGATCGGCACATTGCAGCTGGGGGAATTTGCCGAGAATGTCGCAGGGGGCGTGGATACCTATACGCTGCGCCAGCCCATCGGTGTCTGTGCCGGCATAACGCCGTTTAATTTCCCCGCCATGATCCCGCTCTGGATGTTCCCCATGGCCATTGTGTGCGGCAACACGTTTGTGCTCAAACCCTCCGAGCAGGATCCCCTGACACCGATGTTGTTGGCGGAGCTGGCGCTCGAAGCGGGCGTGCCGCCGGGGGTCTTGAATATTGTCCATGGCGGGAAGCGTGTAGTCGATGCGATTTGCACCCACCCCGATATCGTCGCCGTCTCGTTTGTGGGATCTACCGCCGTCGGCACCCATGTCTATGGCTTGGCGTCCGAGCACGGCAAGCGCGTGCAATGCATGATGGGCGCCAAGAATCACGCCGTCGTCATGCCCGACGCGAACAAGGAACAGTCGCTGAATTCCCTGGTTGGAGCCACTTTCGGCGCCGCGGGGCAGCGCTGTATGGCCACGTCCGTGACCGTGCTGGTCGGGGAGGCGCAAAAGTGGATCCCCGACATTGTCGCCAAGGCCAAGGGCTTGAAGGTGAATGCCGGCGTGGAAAAGAACACCGACCTGGGTCCCGTGGTCTCGAAGAACGCCAAGCATCGCATCTTGGGATTGGTGGAGGACGGCATCAAGGAGGGTGCCAAGCTCGAGTTGGACGGGCGCGGCATCAAGGTACCCGGCTACGAACAGGGCAACTTCATCGGCCCAACCATTTTCTCCGCGGTGACGCCCGCCATGAAAATCTATACCACGGAGATTTTCGGCCCGGTGATGGTGATCGTCGGGGTGAACACCTTGGAAGAGGCAATTACGCTGATCAACAATAATCCCTTCGGCAATGGCACCGGAATCTTTACGCAAAGCGGCGCGCTGGCCCGGAAGTTTCAAAACGAGATCGATGTGGGCCAAGTGGGGATCAATGTGCCGATCCCGGTACCGGTGCCCTTTTTCAGCTTCACCGGATCGCGCGGCTCGAAGCTCGGTGATCTGGGCCCGTACGGCAAACAGGTGGTGCAGTTCTACACTCAGACCAAGACCGTTACCTCGAGATGGTTCGATGAGAGCGGTCCGTCCACCGGCGTCAACACCACCATCAGTCTGAAATAATCCTGGCGTTCATGGATGCTGAAAATGAGTGCTGAAGATGGGCGCGATTGGAAGTCTTAAGCGAAATTCGCGGTCATGTGGCGATCATCACCCTAAATCGTCCCGAGGCGCTGAACGCGCTGTCGCTCGAGATGATCCTGCGGTTGCGCACCCTGTTCGGCGAATTTTCGGCCGATCCCAACGTTTTCGCCGTCCTGATCAGAGGGGCAGGCGAGAAAGCCTTCTGCGCCGGCGGAGATATTCGCGCGCTTTACAAGAGTTTCAAAAACTCAGGCTCGCTGCACAGCGAGTTCTTCGCAGCCGAGTATCCGCTCGATTACCTGTTGTATTCGTATCCTAAGCCTTACGCGGCGTTGCTCGACGGCATTACCTTGGGCGGCGGAATGGGCATCTCCCAAGGCTCGAACCTGCGCATCGTGGGCGAGCGCACGCAAATGGCCATGCCGGAGGTGGCCATCGGCTTCTTTCCCGATGTGGGCGGCAGCTACTTTCTCTCCCGCCTGCCGGGCATGCTGGGTCGCTACCTGGCCTTGACCGGCCTGAAAATCAACGCCGCCGATGCGCTCTACAGTCGCCTCGCAGATGTCTATCTGCCGCCGGCGGCCATCGCGTCCGCAGCCGACGATCTCGCGACATTGCGCTGGAGCACCGAGCATTTTGCGGACCTGCAGCGGTTCCTGCACAAGCGCGCCGCAGCGCCGATGTCTTCGCCCACCCTGCCTGCATTGCGCGAGGCTATCGATGGGCATTTCTCGAAAAATTCCGTTGCCGCCATCTTGAGCTCGCTCGAAGCGGAAAGCCGCGGCGCGCATGCAGCGTGGGCGAAGGCCACCGCCGAACTCATGCGCAGCCGGTCGCCTACCCTGTTGAGCGTGACATTACGGCAATTGCAGCGCGGCGCGAACCTGAGCCTGGCCGACTGCTTTCGCATGGAACTCGGTATGGCCGCGCACAGCTTCGAGCAAGGCGACTTTCTCGAAGGCGTCCGCGCCGTGCTCATCGACAAGGACAACAAGCCGAACTGGCAGCCCAGCCGCATCGAAGACGTCACCGAGCCGATGATCGATGCCTTCTTCCGGGAGCGTTGGCGCGGCGCGGCGCACCCGCTCGCGGCGCTGGGCGTGGCGCCTCTTAAGGACGCAGCGTCCGCGTCTTGAGTGCGCTCAATATCTCGAGGCGCCGCGCATCGTCGGCCTGCGACCACTCGGCGATTTCGCCGATCGTGCGGCGGCATCCAATGCACAGGCCGTGCGCGTCGAGGCGGCAAATGTTCACGCAGGGTGAGGACACCGCGGCCGTTTTCGAGGACGCGTCGACCTGTTTCGCTGATGCGTCGGCGATTTTCAATGCTGTCTCGACCATTGCCTCAAGACTCGGTGGATGGCATCGAGGCCATCGGTCAGCGCCGCCGGACCCGGCTGCAGAATAATGGGGGACTTGATTTCGTGCAGTTCGCCATCGCGCACGGCCGGCACCGCATCCCAACCGACTCGGGCTGCCACCAGATTCGGCCGGAAGCGCTTGCCGCACCAGGATCCCAAGATGACGTCCGGGGCGCGCCGGATGACTTCGCCGGCGTCGCCCAGGATACGGTCTTTGCCGAGCGCGCACAGCGCGCGCTCCGGAAAGACATCATCGCCCCCGGCGACACCGATCAATTCGCTCACCCAACGAATCCCGGTAATCAGCGGCTCGTCCCATTCCTCGAAATAGACGCGTGGGCGACGCGGCAGCAGTGCCGCTGCCTGCCGCACGCGCTCGATATGCGCTTCGAGTTTTAGCGCGTAATCCTCCGCCTGCTCAGCGGCCCCGACCAACGCGCCCAGCCGCCGCACGTAGCCTAAGATGCCATCGATAGAGCGATGATTGCTGATCCACACTTCGATGCCGCTCTTGATCAGCGACTGCGCGATGTCGGCTTGGATATCGGAGAAGCCAATCACGAAATCCGGCTGCAGGGCGAGAATGCGATCGAGCTTGGCGCTGATGAAGGCCGAGACGCGCGGTTTTTCGCGGCGCGCGCGCGCCGGGCGCACGGTAAATCCGGAGATGCCGACGATCCGCTCCTCCAGCCCAAGCGCGTACAGAACCTCGGTGGGCTCTTCGGTCAAACAGACGATGCGCCGCGGATAACGACCGTCCATGTCGCTTTAAAGCGCACCCTCGGCGAGCGCCCCGGCGGCGCCGTGCATGATGCCGTACGCCAACCCCGCCGACTGCGACAGCACGAAGTCCGTGTAGAAGCGCGCAGTCAAAATCTTGGCCTCATAGAAAGCGCGGTCGCCGCCGCCCGCATCGACCAAGCGCCGTTGTGCGATCGACGCCGACCGTAGCAACTGCCAGCCGCCGGCCACGATCCCGAATAGTTTCAGCATCGGCACCGCGCCGACCGAAACCGCGCGAATGTCGGTGGCGTAATTCTCCACGACATACGCGATCGCTCGCTCCAAGGCGTCCACGGCCGCGGAAAAAGCCGGCGCGAGTCCCGACAATTTTGGCTCGGCGCTCAAGGCACTCGCCAGCGCGCGCATCTCGGCCACCACGGTTTGCGCCGCAGCGCCGCCGTCGCGGGCGAGCTTGCGGCCGATCAGATCGTTGGCCTGGATGGCGGTCGTACCCTCGTAAATCGGCGTGATGCGCGCATCACGCAGATACTGCGCGGCACCCGTCTCCTCGACGAATCCAACGCCGCCGTGCACCTGAATGCCGACGGAGGCAATATCGACTGAATTCTCGGTGCACCAACCTTTGATGACGGGAATCATGAGATCGGCGCGGGCTTGGTGGCGCTCACGCTCCTCTGCGTTGGGATGCAGCCGCGCCGCATCCAGCGACACCGCCACCACGCCGGCGAGCGCGCGCATCGCCTCGGTCTGAGATTTCATCATCAGCAGCATGCGTCGCACATCCGGATGGCGCAGGATGGCCACGCGCGGACCGCCGCGTATTCCCGCCTCGGTGCCCTGGATTCGCTCGCGCGCATAGGCCAGCGCAGTTTGGTAGGCGCGCTCCGACAGGCCGACCCCTTCGATCCCCACTGAATAGCGCGCGGCGTTCATCATGATGAACATGTATTCCAGGCCGCGGTTTTCCTCGCCGATGAGCTCCGCGACCGCGCCGCCGTTCTGGCCGAAAGCCAGCACGCAAGTGGGACTCGCGTGAATGCCGAGCTTGTGCTCCACCGACAGGCAATGCACATCGTTGCGTGCCCCCAGCGACCCATCGGCATTGACCAGAAACTTTGGCACCAGAAACAGCGACGTGCCTTTGACACCCTCCGGCGCTCCCGCAACGCGCGCCAACACCATGTGCACGATATTGCCGGTCAGATCGTGCTCGCCGTAGGTGATGAAAATTTTCTGGCCGGTAACGAGGTAGCGTCCGTCGCCCGTCGGCACGGCGCGGGTACGCACCGCCGACAGGTCGGAACCGGCCTGCGGCTCGGTCAGGTTCATCGTCCCGGTCCACTCGCCGCTCACCATTTTCGGCAGGTACAGGTCGCGTTGCGACTCGGTACCGCGCAGCTCGAGCGCGTCAATCGCCCCGCGCGTCAGCATCGGGCAGAGTGCGAACGCCACATTGGCGCCGTTCCACATCTCCTCGATCAGCGCCGAAAGCGCGCGCGGTAGATTTTGCCCGCCGAATTCCGTGGGACATGACAGCGCATTCCAGCCGTCCGCGGCGAAGCGCGCATAGGCCTGTTTCCAGCCGGCGGCGGTGAGCACCCGGCCGTCCTGCCAGCGCACCCCTTCCAGATCGCCGCTGCGATTCAGCGGCGAGAGCACGCCCCCGGCGAATTTCGCCGCCTCCTCCAGCACCGCGTCGGCCACATCGGGCGTCATCTCCGCGAAGCCCGGGAGCTGCGCCAGCAGTTCCCTATCCACCAATTCACGCAGCACGAACTTCATGTCGGCTATCGGCGCCTGATATTCGGGCATGCGATTCCTACATGTTGCGGCGGTAGCGGCCGCCGACGTCAAACAGAGTGTGTGTGATCTGGCCCAACGAGCAGTGGCGCACCGCGTCCATGAGCACGTCGAAAGTATTGCCGTTTTCAATCACGGTGCGGCGCAATCGCTCCAGCGCCTGCGCGCCGTCCGCGGCATGACGTTCATGAAAGTCTTTGAGGCGTTTGAGCTGCGACTGCTTTTCCGCGTCGGTCGAACGCGCCAGCTCAATCGCCGCTGGCGCAGCTTCGCTGTGCGGAGCGCGGAAGGTATTGACACCGATGATGGGGTAGGAACCGTCGTGTTTCTGCCGCTCGTAGAACAGCGACTCCTCCTGGATTTTCCCGCGCTGATAGCCGGTTTCCATGGCGCCGAGCACGCCGCCGCGCTCCGAAATGGCGTCGAATTCCTTCAGCACGGCCTCTTCGACCAGGTCGGTCAGCTCATCAATGATGAAGCTGCCCTGGTTCGGATTCTCGTTTTTGGCCAGCCCCCACTCGCGGTTGATGATCAGCTGAATCGCCATGGCGCGGCGCACGCTCTCCTCGGTGGGCGTCGTCACCGCCTCGTCATAGGCATTGGTGTGCAGGCTGTTGCAGTTGTCATAGATGGCGCACAGCGCCTGCAGCGTGGTGCGGATGTCATTGAACGCCATCTCCTGCGCATGCAATGAACGCCCGGAAGTTTGCACGTGGTACTTGAGCTTTTGACTGCGCTCGTTCGCGCCGTACTTGTTCTTCATGGCCACCGCCCAGATGCGGCGCGCGACGCGGCCAATCACGGAGTATTCCGGATCCATGCCGTTGGAGAAGAAAAACGACAAGTTCGGTGCGAAGTCATCGATGTGCATGCCGCGCGCCAAATAGGATTCGACGAAGGTGAAGCCGTTCGCGAGCGTGAAGGCGAGCTGCGAAATCGGATTCGCTCCGGCTTCGGCGATGTGATATCCGGAAATCGACACCGAGTAGAAGTTCTGCACGTGGTGGTGGACGAAGTATTCCTGCATGTCGCCCATCATCTTGAGCGCGAACTCGGTCGAGAAAATGCAGGTGTTCTGTCCCTGGTCTTCCTTCAAAATGTCGGCTTGCACCGTGCCGCGTACCGTCGACAAGGTCCAGGCCTTGATCTTCTGCTGTTCATCCGCGGTCGGCTCGCGGCCATTTTCGCGTTGGAACTTGTCCAATTGCTGGTCGATGGCGGTGTTCATGAACATCGCCAATATCATCGGCGCCGGACCGTTGATGGTCATCGACACGGAAGTCGTGGGCGAGCACAGGTCGAAACCCGAGTACAGCACCTTCATGTCGTCGAGCGTCGCGATCGACACGCCGGAATTGCCGACCTTGCCGTAAATATCGGGGCGTGGATCCGGATCCCAGCCGTACAGCGTGACCGAGTCAAAGGCCGTGGACAGACGATGTGCCGGCATGCCTTCGGAAACGCGTTTGAAGCGCTGATTGGTGCGAAACGCATCGCCCTCGCCGGCGAACATGCGGGTCGGGTCCTCACCCTCGCGCTTGAAGGCGAACACCCCGGCGGTGTAGGGGAAGGATCCCGGAACATTTTCCTTCAGGAGAAAGCGCAAAATCTCGCCGTCATCTTCATAGCGCGGCAGCGACACCTTGCGGATGCGCGTGCCGGACAGCGACTCAGAGGTGAGCTTGGTGCGAATTTCCTTGTCGCGAATCTTCACGACATACTCGGGCTGCGCGTACAGCTCCAAAGTCTTCGGCCATTGTTCCAACAGCTTGGCGGACACCGGACTGAGCTCGGCGTCCTTTGCCGCGATCAACTCATCGAACCCGGGCGCGGCGCGGCCGGACGCCGCAAACAAGGACTTCGAAACTTTGAGCGACTGGCGTTCGCGCGCGATGCGCGCTTGTCGCGCCAGGGACTGGTGAAATTCGCGCACGGCGGCGGAGATTTCCGCCAGATAGCGCACCCGCTCCGGCGGCACGATGGCGCGCCCGCGCGTCGAGGCCTTCACCGCGACCGGCGGCAGTTGGCCGGCCTGCAGCTTGAGGCCCTTCTCCTGCAGGCGCGGCATGATGGCCTGATACAGCGCCGTGACACCGTCGTCGTTGAATCTCGAGGCCATGGTGCCGTAAATCGGCATCGACTCGGTGGCTTGCGTGAACAATTGGCGATTGCGCTGATATTGCTTGCGCACATCGCGCAAGGCGTCTGCGGAACCCTTGCGATCGAACTTGTTGATGGCGACAAAATCGGCGAAATCGAGCATGTCGATTTTCTCCAATTGCGATGCCGCGCCGAATTCCGGCGTCATGACGTACACGGACGTGTCCACCAGCGGAACGATGGCGGACTCGCCCTGGCCGATGCCGGAAGTCTCCACCACGATCAGGTCGAAGCCGCTGACTTTGCAAACCGCCAGCACCTCCGGCAATGCGGCGGAGAGTTCCGTGCCGGTATCGCGCGTTGCGAGCGAGCGCATGAAGACCTGATCGGAGTCGATGGCATTCATGCGAATTCGATCGCCCAACAGCGCCCCGCCGGTGCGCTTGCGCGACGGATCGATCGAGATAATGGCAATGCGCAGGCGATCGTTCTGATCGAGCCGCAGACGCAGGATGAGTTCATCGGTCAGCGAGGATTTGCCCGCACCGCCGGTACCGGTGATGCCGAGCACGGGAGTTTTGATGCCGGCGGCCGCCTGCAGCAGACCCTGGCGGATTCGCATCGGATAGGTGCGATTTTCAACCGCGGTGATCACCCGCGCCAATTGGCGCCGGTTGCCGGAGCGCAGCGCCCCCAAGGCCTCCTCTGCCGCAGGCGCCAACGCGCTCAAGTCGTAGTCGCTGGTGCGGATGACGTCGTCGATCATGCCCTGCAGGCCGAGCTTGGCGCCGTCTTCCGGGGAATAGAGCCGCGTGACGCCATAGGCCATCAGTTCCCGGATCTCGGTCGGCACGATGACGCCGCCGCCGCCGCCGAATACCTTGATGTTCTCGCCGCCTTTCTCGCGCAGCAGGTCCATCATGTACTTGAAGAACTCGACGTGGCCGCCCTGGTAGGAGGTGATCGCGACGCCCTGCACGTCCTCCTGCAGGGCCGCATTGACGATCTCCTGCACCGAACGGTTGTGGCCCAGATGAATGACCTCGGCCCCGGAGGCCTGCATCACGCGGCGCATGATGTTGACGGAGGCGTCATGGCCGTCAAACAGCGAGGTTGCGGTCACGAAGCGAACCTTGTTGGTCGGCTGATACGGGACCGGCTTGGCGGCGATGGATACGGCGCTCATAGATTCACTCCATTTTAGAGAACTTGGGCCTGTAAAAACATGCCCAAATCCCTCGCTGCCGGTGAGCGAATTTGCAACATCTCAAGGCTTTAATCGGCGCCCCAATTCGGGGAACGCTTCTCGATGAACGCCGCCACCCCTTCCTGCGCGATCTCATCCACCATATTGCAGGCCATGGCCTCCCCGGCAAGCCGGTAGGCGGTCCCGACGTCCGCTTCCAGCTGTCGATAGAACAGGGCCTTGCCGGCGGCAATGACGGACGGCGGCTTGGCGGCGATCGCATCGGCCAACCGACCGACCTCTTGATCGAGACGCTCGGCCGGTACGCAGCGATTGATGAGTCCGCGATCGAGTGCGGCCTGTGCGTCGACGAACTCCCCGGTCACCAGCATTTCAAACGCCGCCTTGCGCCCCACGTTGCGCGAGAGCGCCACCGAGGGTGTGGCACAGAACAGCCCCACGTTGATGCCGGAAACCGCAAAGCGCGCCTCATTCGAGGCGACTGCGAGGTCGCAGGTGGCCACCAGCTGGCAACCGGCCGCCGTCGCGGTCCCGTGCACGCGCGCAATGACCGGTTGCGGCAGGGACTGGATCCGCATCATCACGCGGCTGCAATCGCCGAACAGGCGGCGGTAATACGCCAAGTCCGGATTGGCCTTCATCTGCTTAAGATCGTGGCCCGCGCAAAAGGCTTTGCCGGCACCCCCCAACACCACCACACGCACGGACGCGTCCGTGCTGAGCGCATTCAGCGTGCGCTCCAGCGCCGCCAGCATTTCTTCGGATAGCGCGTTGTACTGCGCCGGACGATTCAGCGTCAGGTACGCGACGCGGCCTTGGCGTCGTTCCAAAACCAGAGGCGCAACATTCTCGGCAGCGCTTACTGAACTCATCGCGGCCTCCCGGAGTGCATTCGGCAGAGCAGTATGCTCTCACCGACGCATCGCGCGAAGCAATGATCTAATATCCTAAAACCCGGATGCGACGCATCCGCCAGCCAGATTTAGGAGTTTTTTCATGCAATTGAAGGATGTGAATGCCATTGTCACCGGCGGTGCGTCGGGGCTCGGTCTCGCCGTCGCGACTCGAATCGTGCACGCCGGCGGTAAAGCAGCAATTTTCGATCTGAATGCCGCGCAAGGCGGCGCTGCCGCGGCGGGCCTCGGGCCTGGCGCGGCGTTTTTCGCGGTCGACGTGAGTGATGAAGCAGCGGTCGACAGCGCTGTAAAACAAGCGGCAGCCCAGATGGGCAGCATCAACGCGGCGATCAATTGCGCGGGAATCGCGACCCCGGGACGTCTCGTCGGCCGGCACGGCCCGATGGCGGGAAGTTCCTTTCGCCGCATGATCGAGATCAATTTACTCGGCACCGTGCTGGTCGCGAAAGCGGCCGCGGTGGCCATGCAATCCAATTCACCCAACGCGGAAGGTGAGCGCGGCGTCATTGTCATGACGGCATCGGTGGCGGCATTCGACGGGCAAATCGGCCAAATCGCTTACTCCGCGTCCAAAGGCGGAATCGTCGGCATGACGCTGCCGATGGCACGAGAGTTGGCGTCCAGCGGCATTCGCGTCATGACCGTGGCACCCGGCCTGTTCGCGACCCCGATGATGAAGGGCCTGCCGCAGGAGGCCCAGGATTCCCTCGGCAAGCAGACACCCTTTCCGCCGCGTCTCGGCCAGCCGGATGAATTTGCGGCGCTGGTGGTGCAGATACTCGAGAATGTCATGCTGAACGGCGAAACCATCCGTCTCGACGGCGCGGTCCGAATGCAGCCGCGCTAAATGCCAACCGATAATCGCGTGCTGTTCGGACCGCTGGCCGCCGCTCTCTTGGTGGCGGGAATAGCCGTGCTGCCGCTCTGGGTTCCCGGCTTTAGCCAGGTGCGCCAGACGGTGAGCGAAATCGGCGAGATGGGTTCGCCCGCGAGAATCCCGTTCGCGATCATGCTGTGCGCCGTCGCGCTCTGCCTGCTGATCTTTGCGGCCGGCGTGCGCGCCGAGTCCAAGCGCGCCGGCCACGGCGCCTGGTCGGCCTTCCTGATTGGATGCATGGCGCTCTCGGCAGCGGGCGTTGGGATCTTTGCGTTTCCGCACCCACTGCATAATGTTTTCGGTGAGTTTGAGCTGATCGGCTATCAAGCACCGCTGGCATTCGCGCTGAGCTGGAGAAAGGATCTCAGGGCGCGGCGCCTGGTCGCCTTCTCTTGGATCATGTTGGCGCTCATCTGGATCAGCATCGCGCTGAACCTGGTCGTCTTCGATCGCCACAGCGCTCTCTGGGCTGAAGTAAAACCCATCTATGGCCTCATCCAGAGGTCGCTGTTTGCGGCATTCTTCTGCTGGTGCGCCGGCATCGGCGTGCTATTGATTCAGCACCAGCGCATCAGCCCGCAGCGCCCACGCTCTCCAGCCTAAGGTCGTGCCTCCAGCACGATATTGAACGGCGTCTCCGTGGCACGCCGAAATCTCGCAAAACCGCCGCCGCCGACCACGACTTCGCGCAAGCGCGCTTCGCCGGCTTGAGCCCCGAGCGCAGGGCCTTTTCGCGCCAAGGATACGGGCACGCATATTTGCGACGATGCGCCGTACATGACGCGTCCGACCGGATTCAGGTTGTCCTGAACCTTATCGTTCGCGAAGGGCTCCACGATCATTGCCGTGCCGTCGGGTTTCAGGGCCTGGCGCGCGTGCCGTGCTACGCCGACCGGATCGCCCATATCGTGCAGGCAGTCAAAGAAAGCGATGACGTCAAAGTCCTTGCCGGTGTAACTGACGGCGTCGCTCACCTCAAATTGCGCGTTCGCGAGTCCCGCGGCGGCGGCCCGCTCGCGCGCGACGCGAATGGATTCACCGTGGTAGTCGTAACCGACAAAGGTTGATTTGGGATAAGTCTTGGCCATCAGCACGGTGCTGGCGCCATGACCGCATCCGATATCCGCGACGCGCGCGCCGCGCTTGAGCTTCTCTACGACACCGTCGAGTGCCGGCAGCCAGGAAGTCACCAGGTTCGCGTTGTAGCCGGCGCGGAAAAAGCGCTCGGTACCGTGGAAAAGGCAGGGATGATGCTCGCCCCATTCCATACCTTTACCGCTCTTGAAGTTCTCCAGGGTTCGCCCGAGCGCGTGGAATGTCGCTTCGACAATGTTGTATCCGCCGGGCAGATCGACGGGCCCGTTAGGGTCGGCGAGACACAGGGCCTGCTCGGGCGTCATTGACCATTTGCCGTTTGCCGGATCGTACTGAACATAGCCGCTCGCGCCTTGATTGCCCAGCCACTCGCGAACATAGCGTTCGTTGGTTGCCGTGCGTTGCGCAAGTTCGGCGGAAGTGACTGCGCCCTTGGCAAGTTCCTTGTAGAGTCCTAACCGGTCGCCGACCAGCACCAGTGTGGCGCTGAAAGCTGCCCCTAAATCGCTGACCGCTTTGCCGAGGAATTCATTGAGCTTTGACTCGTTGATCGCCATGACTTGTCTCCTTGAATTCGAATTTCAATGTTGGAGTTATCAATGACAATCGCAAAGGGTACTCTGCGGGGCGCACGACTGCCATGACCTCGGCCTGATATACCTTGACGCTCGCAATGCATCACAACCAATTTCTCAAGTGGGTGCCGGCGGTCCTCCTGCTGCTCGGCGGTTGTGCGGGCGAGAAGCCTGAGCCCACCCCTACCCCGAACACCGCAGACGCCAGGGCGCTGATCGAGCAAGCGCTGCCGCGCAGCGTATCCGACAAGCCGGGATGGACTGCCGATATTTACGGCGCCTTCACGGTATTGACGGTCACGCCGACCCGCGAAAACATTTGCGCCGTTGTCGCCGTCATTGAACAGGAGTCGGGATTTCGCGTTGATCCCGTCATACCGGGCCTTGGCGCCATCGCCAGGAAGGAAATTGACAGCCGCGCCGGCCGCGCCCATGTGCCGCTCGTGCTGGTGAACGGCGTGCTGCTGCTGAAATCATCCGACGGCCGCACCTACGGCGAGCGCATCGACGCTGCTCGAACCGAAAAAGACTTGAGCGATGCCTATGAAGACCTGATTGGGGCGGTGCCCTTGGGTCAAACGTTGTTCGCGGAACGCAATCCGATACGCACCCGAGGCCCGATGCAGGTCAACGTGGCCTTCGCCGAGCAGTTCTCCTCCGTTGCGCCCTATCCGTATCCGGTCCACTCGAGTATTGCGGATGAGCTGTTCACGCGCCGCGGCAGCGTCTATTTCGGCGTCGCGCATCTTCTGGACTATCGCGCACCGTATGACCAATTTCTGTACCGATTCGCGGACTTCAATGCCGGACAATACGCCAGCCGCAACGCCGCGTTTCAAAATGCGCTGAGCGTCGCCTCAGGAGTCCCGCTCATCGCCGACGGCGCGCTGTTGCCGCATGACAGCGATGTCAATAGCCCGGGCGCGACTGAATTGGCGCTGCGCACGCTGGCGGCGCGCTTGAAAATGAGCACCGGTGCGATTCACAGTGCGTTGCTCGACGGGAGAACCAAGGGTTTCGAATCGACGCCGCTGTACCAGCGCGTTTTCGCCCTGGCCGATCAGCGCTCGGGAATCAAGCAGCCCCGCGCCTTGGTGCCGCGCATTAAGCTCGGCGGCCCCAAAATCAAACGCAGCTTAACCACGGACTGGTATGCGCATCGCGTCGATGATCGATTCAAGCGCTGTTTGGCCGCTCTTTAGCTCGCTTCCACCACGCCGGATCGCCTGCCCACCACTCCGGGGAAATTTCCGGCCTTGCTCACCATGCCGGGCAGCTCGCGCCCCATGTTGCCGGACAGCCAGGCCGACGCCTCGATCACGCGATCGAGATTGAGCCCGGTGCGATAACCCGATCGCTCCAGCATATAGACCACATCCTCGGTGGGCACGTTACCGGTGGCGCGGGGCGCGAAGGGGCAACCCCCGAGGCCGCCCAAGGAAGCGTCCACCGTTTTGGCGCCCGCGGTTACGGCGGCCCAGACATTGGCCAAGCCGGTGTTTCGCGTGTTGTGAAAATGCACGCGCACCGGCAGCGGTGCGATCGCCGCACGGACGCTCGTGACCAGATTGACGACGTCGCGCGGGCTCGCAACGCCGATGGTGTCCGCAATCGCCACCTCGACCGGACCCGCCGCGGCGGCCACTTTAGCCATATCGATGACACGCTGAGGTTCGACTTCGCCGTCGAACGGACAACCGAAAGCCGTCGAGATGGTGATCTGTGCACGCCGCCCTGCTTGGCGAGCCAAGCGCACAACCTCGCAGCACATCGCCAAGGATTCATCGGAGCTTTGGCCTTGATTGCGCTGAGCAAATCCGTCGGAGGCTGCGCACACGGCACCCAGCTCATCGAGACCCGCCTCAATCGCGCGCAGCGCGCCGCGCTTGTTCAATACCAATCCGATGTAGATCACGTCGTCGCGGCGCATGAGTCCCGCGGATACGGCCTCGGCGTCCGCCATCTGCGGCACCAACTTGGGATTGACGAAACTCGCCGCCTCGATTCGGCGCACGCCGCTGTCGATCGCGCGCCTGATCAGCTCCAGCTTCTGCGCCGTGCTGAACAGCACCGCTTCGTTTTGCAGTCCGTCGCGCGCGCCGACCTCGACTATTTCAATCTCGGGCATCTTCGAACTTTCTCCGGTTGCTCATCCGGTTGCTAACCGCTTGCTCAATTTTAAACTAGAAATCGCTTTAAGTTGGCCGCCACCGCGCACCGTATAGAGAAGTTAATATAGTTATTTATCATTATCTTACAAGACTAATCTGAATTCATTTATTGATCACGCTCGCCGTACCCGCCGCCGCCCGGTGTACACACCACCATCACATCGTCCGCGCCCACCTCGGCCTGGCCACTATGCGCCAGTTTTTCGCGGCGGCCATCGGCGCGCTCAATCGAGTTCTCGCCCACGGCGCCGGCCTCCCCGCCGGCCATGCCGAATGCGCCCACTTTACGGCCGTTGCTCAAGATCGATGCCGTCATGGGCTCCAAGAAGCGAATGCGCCGAATGCCGCCATCGCCCCCGCGCCGGCGTCCGCGGCCACCTGAGCCGGCACGAATTTCGTAGGAATCGAGCCGCACGGGGAATCTGAATTCCAACACCTCCGGATCGGTCAGGCGGGAATTGGTCATATGCGTTTGGACCACGCTGGTGCCGTCAAATTCCGGCCCGGCGCCGGAACCCCCGGCGATCGTTTCGTAGTACTGGTATTGCCCGTTGCCGAAGGTGAAATTGCTCATCGTGCAGCCGCCGGAGGCCATGACGCCGAGCGCGCCATACAGGGCGTTGGTCACGCACATCGAGGTCTCGACATTTCCCGCAACGACTGCCGCGGGGCTCTCGGGGTTCAGCATGCAAGCGGCCGGCAAAATAATCTGCAGCGGCTTCAGGCAGCCCGCATTCAACGGAATGTCATCATTGATCAGCGTGCGAAATACGTACAGCACCGCGGCGGTCGTGACGGCGCGCGGCGCGTTGAAATTGTCGCGCAGCTGGGCGCTCGTACCGGTGAAGTCGATGCAGGCGCTGCGGGCCGAGGTGTCGACGCGCACCGCGACGTGGATATGTGCGCCATTGTCGAGCGGCAACCTGAACTCGCCGTTCTTGAGCGAGGTGATGACGCGGCGGACGGATTCTTCCGCGTTGTCCTGCACGTGCTGCATGTAGGCGCGCACGGTGTCGGCACCATACTGCGCAACCAGCGCCTTGAGCTCCGCGCTGCCTTTGGCATTGGCGGCGATCTGCGCGCGCAAGTCGGCGAGATTTTGTGCGGGGTTGCGCGAGGGGTGAGCGCCGCCGCTGAGCAAATCGTGCATCGCCGCTTCGCGCAAGGAACCGTCCTCGACGAGCTTGAAGTTGTCGATCAGCACGCCCTCCTCGTCAATACGCGCGGAGAATGGCGGCATCGAACCCGGCGTAACGCCGCCGATATCCGCATGATGACCGCGTGATGCCACGAAGAAGCCAGGCTGGGGATCGCCGGCTTGCAGATAGACCGGCGTCACCACCGTGATGTCAGGCAAGTGCGTTCCGCCGTGATAGGGATCGTTCAATACGTAGACATCGCCGCTGCGCATCTGCGGATTGCGATCGATCACCGTGCGAATCGACTCGCTCATGGAACCCAAATGCACCGGCATATGCGGCGCGTTGGCGATCAGCGCTCCCGTGGCATCGAACAGCGCGCAGCTGAAATCCAAGCGCTCCTTGATATTGACTGAATAGGCGGTGTTCTGTAGGCGCAAACCCATCTGTTCGGCAATGTTCATGAAGATGTTGTTGAACAGCTCCAGCACGATGGGATCGGCATGCGTGCCCAGCGCATGCGCGCCGCGCCGGCGCTCGACGCGACGCAGCTCGATGCAACCGCCGGCGACCGCCTGAGCTTCCCAACCGGGTTCCACCACCGTTGTTGCGTTGCTGTCGGCGAGAATGGCAGGACCGTCGATCCGGGCGCCCGGACGCAGTTCGTGCGCCAGATAGAGGCGCGCTTGGCGCCAGCCCGCGGGCAGCGCATCGGCCAGACAGTACATGGAGATTTCCGCGCTGGCCGCCGGCTCGTAGGGCGCACTCCCCTCGAATTCTTTCGCGCCCGGCGTGACGCCGCACGCATCCAAGCTGGGCGCATCCGAGCCGGCCCCCTCCACACCGAGCGCCCCCACACCCGCCGCAATGCATTCCACGGACACCGCTTCGATCACCATCGCTTGGCCGGGCATCACGAATTCAAAGCGCCGTCGATAGCTGTGCTCAAATTCATCACGCACCCGCGCAACGTCCTCCGGCTGCGAGGTTGACGGGAGCGCACACGGCAGCGTCGTATCGGTGCCCTGATAACGGATATGAAGCCGCGCAACGCGCTTGAGTGCAGCGCCGGCCAACCCCTGGGCCTTGAGCTCCGCGGCGGCCTCGTCCAGCAAGCGCGCTGCCAGCGTCGCCGCGGCGCTCAAACCCTCGAGATTTAACTCGCGCTCGAGCGCCGCTTCACGCATCGCAATCTGGTCGGCCAGCCCCATTCCATAGGCCGACAGCACGCCGGCGAACGGATGAATGAAGATCCGCGACATACCCAATAAATCCGCCACCAGCGCTGCATGCTGGCCGCCTGCACCGCCGAAGCATTGCAGGGTGTAGGTGCTGACATCATGGCCGCGCATCACGGAGATTCGTTTTACGGCATTGGCCATGGCGCCGACCGCAATTCGCAGCGCTCCGCCGGCCACTTCCTCCGGCGTCACGGCCCGGCCGCTGGCAGCGGCGATGCGTAGCGCCAGTTCGCCGAATCGTTGCGCGACGATCCTGTCATCCAATGATTGATCGGCCGCAGGCCCGAATACGCGCGGAAAGAAGCGCGCTTGAATGCGCCCCAGCAAGACGTTGGCATCGGTGACGGTAAGGGGTCCACCGCGTCGATAACTGGCCGGCCCGGGGCTGGCGCCGGCCGACTCAGGACCCACCCGCAATCGCGCGCCGTCGAATCGAACGATGGACCCGCCTCCGGCGGCAATGCTGTGAATGCTCATCATCGGCGCGCGAACCCGCACGCCCCCCACCTCGGTATCAAATGCGCGTTCGAACTCGCCGGCGAAGTGACTCACATCGGTGGAGGTTCCCCCCATGTCGAAGCCGATCAGCTTCTTGTGCCCGCGCGCTTGCGCCGTGCGCACCATGCCGACAATGCCGCCGGCCGG
>Ga0209169_10000193_pt1 | contig 36190 bp, 29 predicted proteins | sample HubBroMetageWRM4_FD_188346 | JGI IMG/M metagenome (GOLD analysis project Ga0209169, IMG submission 188346) | Warmed soil microbial communities from the Hubbard Brook experimental Forest, New Hampshire - Hubbard Brook CCASE Soil Metagenome WRM 4... | ecosystem: Environmental > Terrestrial > Soil...
GCCGCTGAGCGTTATCGTCGCCCCCGAACCATTTGCCGCGGGACTGACGGTGCCGGAAATGCTGTACGTAGTGGGTGACCCTGTAGAAGCCGCCGTGAAGTTCACTGCGGAGACGTTGGCTCCACTCACGCTCACTGGCAAACTGGATGGGCTGAAACTGAACCCGCTTTTGCCCGGTGTTACGGCATACGAACCGTTGGCAAGGCCGGTGAAAGCGTAGTTGCCGGAGCTGTTCGCAGTGGTTGTGGCGCTGGTAGCGCCGCTGAGCGTTATCGTTGCCCCCGAACCATTTGCCGCCGGACTGACGGTGCCGGAAATGCTGTACGTAGTGGGTGACCCTGTAGAAGCCGCCGTGAAGTTCACTGCTGAGACGTTGGCTCCGGTCACGCTCACTGGCGAACTGGCTGGACTGAAACTGAACCCGCTTTTGCCGGGGGTTACGGCATACGAACCGTTGGCAAGGCCGGTGAAAGCGTAGTTGCCGGAGCTGTTTGCAGTGGTGGTGGCGCTGGCTGCGCCGCTGAGCGTTACCGTTGCCCCCGAACCATTTGCCGCGGGACTGACGGTGCCGGAAATGCTGTACGTAGTGGGTGACCCTGTGGAAGCCGCCGTGAAGTTGACTGCTGAGACGTTGGCTCCGCTCACCGTCACCGGCGAACTGGCTGGACTGAAACTTAGCCCGCTTTTGCTCGGGGTTACGGCATACGAACCCTTGGCGAGGCCAGTGAAGCTGTAGTTACCGGAGCTGTCCGCAGTGGTGGTGGCGCCGGCTGCGCCGCTGAGCGTCACTGTTACCCCAGATCCATTCGCCGCCGGACTCACGCTGCCGGAAATGGTAAAGAGCGGATTTGCTGGGGAGGTGTCAGGGCTTAGTCTGGAAAGACCCTGGCAACCTGCCATGGCAATCGCCATGAGCAAGACCGTTGCGGTAAGGAGGGTATTCCAACGCGAGTCCAAGGCTTCGACGGGGGAATTTACGTGCCGCATGGAGCAAAAGCGGCGAACGAGCTTGGTCATTTCCAGCTGCATCAGTGAACTCTAGCGCTGGTGGAGAGAGGAGAACATGTCACCAAAGGTCGTGCGTAGCGCGGCTTTTCGGCCTATTTCGTGGTCCCTTTGGTCATGACCTGAGGGTATGATGGGTGTGCGTTGCAGGCGCCAGATGAATCGGGGCAGGCCATTCCTGGGAGGGCCCAGTGGTATCCACGAAAATAGGTTTCCCGGGGTCCCAAGTGCTCATTCATGCTTTCCAACCCATTTCAAAATGGATGGCATCAAATTGTTTTCCGGGCCTGCGAGTGGAAAGTTCGGCGGCGGGGTTCCTACCTCGGTGCCGGAGGACTGTCTCGGTTCGCCTATCTCGTTTGCACGTAGGGGGATGTACCCACGATGAATCGTCTAGCATTGTTATCAATCTCTCTCCTGCTGCTGGTGGTTACGGGACTTCTCCTGAGCTTGAACGCCTGCGGCGGTGGCGGCGATAGCAGTATCATCCCGCCGCCTCCGGGTACAAACTATAATTTGCCGCACGTGGTGATCATCTTTCAGGAGAACCGCACGCCGGATAACCTGTTTCAGGGACTATGTCTTCCACCGAACGGGACCAGCAATTCCTGCAGCACAAGCCCGACCGCCTCTCAGTACGACATTGCCAGCAGCGGGGTGGACTCCACGGGCACGACGGTCACCCTCAGCCCTCTTGACCTGGGCACAGTCGGCGACAGTCCAGATAATTACGATATGAGCCACGCCCACAGCGCCTTCGTAAAGATGTGTGACCTGAACACCTCAACCGGGGTGTGCCAGATGGATGGAGCGGATCTGATTCCATGCGATATACCTGTGCCTTGCCCGGCGAGCGTCTTACCGGATCCGCAGTTCAAGTACGTAGTTCCATCGGATGTTCAGCCTTATCTCACAATGGCTCAGCAGTACACCTTTGGCGATCACATGTTCCAGACGAACCAGGGACCAAGTTTCCCGGCTCATCAATTCATCCTTTCGGGGACTTCAGCGCCCACGGCGGCCAGCAATTTGTTTGTGGCGGAAAACGGAGGGGCGGATGCCGCCAACGATGGTTGCTTCTCTCCTCCCAACGCGACGGTTAGGGTTATCGATCCCGCGGGCAGTGAGACCAGCAATCCGCCGATATACCCGTGCTTTGAGCATCCCACGCTCACCGACCTGCTCGACTCCGCGAACATTTCATGGCGTTACTACGCGCCCTCCCCTGGCTACATCTGGACGGCTCCCGACGCGATTCAGCACATGTGCGGACCTAACGCTACTCCGCCCAATGCCACTGCCTGTGTGGGACCGGATTGGACCGCTCCGTCGCCCAAGATTGTCGTCAACCAAACCCAGAGCAACGCCCAGGTCCTCACCGACATCGCCAGCGGGCATCTCCCGCAAGTGACCTGGGTCATCCCCGATGGGCAGGATTCCGACCATGCCTCACTCAACGACGGCTGCGGCCCATCGTGGGTAACGTCGATCGTCAATGCCATCGGCAACAGCCAGTATTGGCCCAACACCACGATCATCCTCGCATGGGATGACTGGGGAGGTTGGTACGACCACGTCCCACCTCCGCAAGTGCTGGCGGGCGACAATTGCACGCAATGGGGTTGCGGATATGTTTACGGATTCCGGGTGCCCTTGATCGTGATCTCGCCCTACGCCAAGCCGGTCTACATCTCACACGTCAATCATGATTTTGGGAGTATTTTGAAGTTTATTGAGACGAAGTTTAATCTGCCGTCGCTGGGCTATGCGGACACGAACGCCCTCGACGATCTCTCGGACGTCTTCAATTTTGGCCAAACCCCGAATGTTTTTCAGCCCATCACTCCGCCGCCCGACGATGCCACCTGCAAGAGCGACACGAGTCCGCCCACCGATCCCGATGATGACGGAGATGAGGACTGAAGTGAAAGGATGGCAGTGGTGAAGGATATTGACTCCGTAGGCAGGAGTCCCATCATAGAGGTCTGGCTCTGGATGGCTCGAAGCAGACGATCTCCTACGATTCCGCCAATTCGGTTTCCTGCGCCATCGGTTCCTGCTCGACCTCCTGCCCCGTTGCTCTTCTCTGGAAATCCTAATTTGGGACTGTTGTCCAAAAGTACAATGGGGAGTTGCTGTACTCTCGGAATCTAGCGTCCCTGCCCCAAGACCCTCAAACTAAGGGGCATGCGATTCCCCCGATCCATCCAGTCGCTCTCCTTCCGCGCGTTCAACCTTCTAACAATCAGCATGGGTATCGTGCTCCTCGTCATGGTGCCCGGGAGGGCCAGCGCGGCTACCCCGCAACTGACCTGCTCACCCTGGATCCTTCGGTTCGGCGATGTCGTCGTCGGGCAGACCGAGGCCATGATGGTCACTGTAACGAACAATGGACAGACGAGCGTGAGCCTTTCCGGATTCGCGGTCAGCAACTCCGCTTTCACCCCGTCCAGTTTGAACCTGCCGTTAGTCGTGCCTGCAGGCGGGAGTTTCGATCTGAGTGTAACCTTCACTCCGACGACGACGGGATGGACGGGAGGAAGGATCAACTTCTCCAGCAACGCCTCCAACGCGACCCTTGGGCTTGGGATTGAGGGTACAGGTGCGAACAGCGTGTCTTTGACCGCCACCCCTTCGATGGTTTCGTTTGGCCAGGTGGCGACGGGAGCCAGTTCCACTGTTCCTGTCGTGCTCACAAGTTCGCAGCACGTAACCATCTCGACATTCCAGACAATGGGCAGCGGATTCTCCTTCAGTGGTCCGACTCTTCCTTTGATTCTGAGCCCCGGGCAGAGCGTTACGGTGAACGTGACCTTCGCCCCATTAACGGCCACCACGCAGGGAGGCAACGTGTTTGCTTTTGGCCCCGGAGTGTCGATACCTCTCACGGGGACCGGCACGACAGCAACAGCAACGCCGTACAGCGTCAACCTTTTCTGGAATGCCAGCTCGGGTGTGGCGGGCTACAACGTTTATCGCAGCACAACCGCGAACGGAACGTATTCCAAGATTAATTCCACCTTGGACCCGAACGCCGCGTTCACCGATGGCACAGTCGTCTCCGGCCAGACGTACTACTACGCGGCCACATCGGTGACTTCCGGAGGGATGGAGAGCGCCCCCTCAACGCCTGCGGTGCAGGCCACGGTCCCATAGCTGCCCGCTTCGTCGCCCCGAAGACGGAGTGACTTTCGTCTTTGTGATATGGAGTGCCACCGCGAGGGCGACAATCCATCCGCCGATAATCACCAAGTCATGGCGGGAGTAAGTCAGGACCAATGACCGCGCTGCGACGCTGAACTTCGCTGCGCATCTCCGCAACTAATTCACGATCAGCGTTATGGTGGAAGGCGCCGGATGACTCAGGGTGCCCGACGAGCCGGTCACGGTGATGATATAAGTACCGGGCTGCGTGCCCTGCTGCTGGCCCCCACCCCCACCGCCATTGATTCCTCTAGCACCACAAGATGGTAGCAAGAGTGCCAGCAGAAGCAATCCCAGCAGAAAAATGGGCAGGGTGAGCATCGCGCGCTCTCTCTGGAGGCGCCGAGTTATGAGTAGCGCGAACCCTGGCAGCGCCAACCATAGTGCGTAAAGGAAGATCGCCCGGTCCAGCTTGAGTGGAGAGAGGCTGGCTGAGCCCGACGTCGTGGTGATGTTCATCACCACGGCAGCAGAACTGTTGCCCGGAGTGATTGGGCTGGGAGTGAAGTTGCACAGCGAAACCGCGGGGACACCCGAACAGGACAAAGTGACAGCATTGGCGAATGAGACGCCAACCGGCAGCACGCTGAAATTGTAGCTGGCTGATTGTCCTGAGGTGATGGTCTGGGTGGCGGGCGTGGGCGAGCCCAGGGTGAAATCCTGGATTACGGTGAGCGGCATTTGCAGGGTCTGGGTTGGCTCTCCCGATGAGTCGGTCACGGTCACGTTGATGTTGTACGAGTTAACGGGCTGCGGGGCTGCGCTGTTCGGGATGTTGACGGTAAGAGTCATCGCGGCTGTGGTTCCCGCATTGATCGCTACCGGGTTTCCGGGTGTAATCGCGCATTGACCAGAAAGCGCACTGGCATCACACGTGGTGTTGACCGAGCCGGTGTAGTTCGGGGTCACACCCGCTATCGCGGTGGTCTGCGAGGCGGCATCGACGGCGGCAGGAAAAGCCCGAATGGCTGCGAGCTGAAGACTACCGGCTGGGGCGGGCAGCACGGTTATAGCAATCGTGAAGCTATGGGTGGGCGCGCCGGATGTGTCTTGTACAGCGAAAATCATGCTGTAGACGCCGATGACAGCGTTGCTCGGTACGGTGATGGTTGCGGCAGCTGCCGCAGCAATCCCCCCGTTCAGTGAGATCGGATTTGCGGGGGAGACCGTGCAGGTTGCGCCCGCGAGTGCGCTGGCATTGCAGCTCGTGTTGACTGACCCAACGTAGAAAGTGGAAGGAGTGATGGTAAGGGCTACCGTGCCTTGGGCCCCCGCATTTATGCTTAGCGACGGAGAGCCGGAGAGTTGAAAGTCTCCGACATTAAAAGGAATGGTCAGCGTCTTCGTCGTCGCACCTGACGTGCCCAGAACGGCCATCTGGTAGCTGCCGGCGCCCAGGGTTGCGGCGTTCACCGTGACGTTCGCGGCTGCCGGAAATACGTTCACCGAAGCTGGGCTTATGCCACAACTGCCGCTTCCCGAGATCAGGGAACACGACAAAGTGACTGTGCCGATAAATCCATTCAAGGAGCCGACACTGATCGGTCCCTCAGTGGTGGTGCTTCCCGCATTGACGGTGGGGAAGAGGTTCGATTCCGTGAGACAGAAACCGGGGTTGCTGTCAGTCAGAGGTAAGTTGAACTGCCATAATCCACGACCGTAGGTGGAGGCACGCAACAGCTTCTGGCACGCGGAATTGAAGATGGCCAGGGCGGTCACGGCCACATTAGGCAGAGACCCGGTTGAGCCGCCTACCTCGGTCCATTCGGCATCCAACGTGGAGTTCTGGAACACGCCGACGTCGGTGCCCACATAGACGATCTGCGTGATGGGATCGACGACCACGGCGTTCACCGGAGAATCGGGAAGCGAAAACGTTCCACCGAAGCCGGTCCAATCCGTCCATGTGACCCCAGCATTTGTCGTCAGCCACACGTGTCCCGGTCCGCCGGTGAAACCCATCACAGTGACGTAGGCCGTGTTGCCGGTGAAGTCTGAGGCATCGATCGCAACACTGGAAATCGGGAACTGGTTGGGATTGATGCTGGTACCGCCGGGGCCGTTCAGAGTGAGGTTCGCAAAGTTGGAAACGGTACCGGAAACTGCGGCCGCATTCGTCGTTCCCCAGACATTTCCGCCGACAGGTGCGGATAGATCGTTCGGGCCCGGGCCGTCGGTGGTGGTGTAAATTACCTGGGAGCCATTTGAGTTGGTCGGACCGCCAGCCGCGAGGGCGCGAACTACGTTGACCTCAGTGCCCGCGCAGGTGCCGGTGCCGAGAGTATCGAAATTGAGGCTCAGCAGCGTAAACGCGCCTCCTGATCTCGGCCCGCTCCACACCCGGCAAGTTCCCACCAGCAGCGATGTCGCCGACTGCGGATCGAGAATGTAGGGGAAATTGAATGCTCCGTCGTCGCCTCCGACGTCGCTGCTGCTAATGACCACATTGAAGAGGCCGTCGTTGCAGCTCACTCCGGACGGACATTCCTGAATGTTCAGCGTGCCCGATCCCGTGTCCGGATTCGAGGCGAACCAGTTGCTGGTGTTCGGGTCGATGGCGTTGTAGCCGCCATCGCCGCTCAGGACATTTCCCCAACTTGTGCTCGTCGTGGCCGTTGCGGTTGCGGGAGAACCGTTGCCCTGCGTTCCTCCCAACAGCGTGTTGGGGTCGGTCGCATGTTGGGAGAAGCTGACGAACTGGGTCAAGGAACCAAGGTTCTGATTGAGGTCGTCGAATTGATTCGTGCTGGAACATGAGCCGGTGGTGAGCCCGGTGAATCCATTCAGCGCGCGGTAAATGCCGCCGTCGTTCGCGAAATACATCAGGTCCGCTCCCGACGAGGGGATGGTGTATGCCGCCGCGTGCTGGGCAGGATGTACGTGCGCGAGCGCTGATAGCGGATCGCAGCCATAGGCGTGCGTGAGATTTATGAACGGAGTGTTGGCACACGCCGGGTTGCTCGTGTTGATCGAACATTTGTAAAGATTGATCGCACCCGCGTAGAGGTCCGTGGCCGCCGTACCGTTGGGAACGGCCTGCAACTCCAGATTGTAGAATCCCTGTTCCACGCCGCAGCCGTTGCTGTCGCCGCAGTTGATGATGCCGCTGTCACTGATTTGCGTCCACGCAGCGCCGCCGTTTGTGCTCTGCCAAATGCCCTCGTCTTCCGGATTGTCAGTGGGGCCCGACGAAACGAACCACGCATACATTTCATTCCGCCCCGGCACGACAGTGATTTCGCCGCGATAGATCGGGCAGGTGGTCACGTAGTTTTGAGGACAGGCGGTCGTGCTCAGCGACCCCCCACCCGGCTGATTGGCCAGGAGCGTCCAGTTCAGGCCGTCGGGAGACGAGTAGAAGCCGTGGTAGCGCAAAGCGGCAAAGAACAGACCAGCAGCGGCGTTGTACACCACCGACGTGGCGGAGGTCGCCTCCGTAGCTCCCGAGAAGGGAGCATCATAAGTCCAGGTCTGGCCGGCATCGGTGGAAGTGTAGAGGCCGGGGTGGGTACCGCTGGTAAAAGCGCCGTCGGTTACGCCTTCCGTCGTAGCGGCCATGGCTGCGACTACCGTGCCGGTCTGTCCGCTGGCTGTGCTGAAAGCCATGCGTGAGGCGCCGAGGCCGCTGAAAGAGAAAGCGCCGCCACTCGCCGTCGGGATCAATACCCAGGTATTGCCGCCATCGGCGGAACGCAGCATCCCGAGGCCGAAATAAGAATCAGAAGAGTCGTCCGCCTCACCTGTGCCCACCAGAACCACGCTCTGCGCGGGATCGCTGTTTCCTGGCTGAATCACAATCGAACCGATCGAGAGCGTTGCCTGGTCGTCGGTGAGAGGGGTCCAAGTCACGTTGTTGGCCGTGGTAGCGGCCGCATTGAGGGACTTCCACACACCGCCTTGTGCCCCTCCGATATAAACCGTGTTGCCGGTAGGATCTGCGGGATCAATCGCCACCGCGGTCGCGCGTCCCGAAACCTGGTTGTAGTTCTGAAATCCGTCGCCCGTGGCGTCAGAGGCCAGCGGCACCGGGCCTAGAGGCGTCCATGCGCCGGCCAGTGAGGATTGAGAATCTGGGTGGGCGAGAGCGCGGGCCAGACGGGCACTGCGTGCTTGCATCTTGGCCTGATACGCCCGGTAGCGCAGTTCGGCGGAAGACTTCCCGGGAATCACTCGGCCGCGCAGGAACCACTCCGAGCGCTCCTTCTCATGAGCGGCGTCCGCATCGGCGACCGGCGTTTCAGGAGCAGTTTTTCTGGCGCTCTGCGCTTGTGCGATCGAGAACAACGAGAATGGCAAGAGTAGGAGCAGGGAAGCGCGAAGTGCGCGGCGGAAGCTGGAAAGGGTCATAGAACGCTGGACTGCTTGGGTAGAGCAATGTTGTTAGAGCTATGTTGTTAGTATCGGAGTGTCAAAAGGCGCGGTCAAAGCAAAAAGCGCGTCCCAAGCCCGTTTCAGACCATTTCGGGAAGTAGGAGGGACTGCCTGTTAGCGATGAGAAACGATCGATCACCACGGATTCTGCGCCGCAGCGCAGGACGGACATTGTGCCTGTACAATCTCAACGGATTCTCGCATCGATTGCGAGTTGCATCGAGGTGCCTTCCGATGTTGATGCGGCGTTTTGTGCCATTAATTCTGATTGCTTTTCTGGCGGCGTTATCCGGGGTCTCGATCCCGCGGGCAGAATCGGCGGATCGCGAGATCAATGTTGCGGCCGCAGCGGATTTGAGCTCTGCGCTGCAGGAGGTTGTCAACAACTATGAAAAACTCTCTGGCGTCGTAGTGAAGCTTTCGTTCGGCGCTTCCGGCGCGCTGACGCAGCAGATTCAGAATGGCGCACCCTTTGACATTTTTTTCTCAGCGGACATGGACTACCCAAAGCAATTGATCGCCGGCGGGCAGGCCGAGAGCGCATCGTTGTATCGTTATGCCGTAGGGCGGTTGGTACTTTGGGTTCCGAGCGATTCGCCGCTCGACGTCGCGCACAAAGGGATCGATGTACTGCTGGATCCTTTCGTGAAAAAGATTTCAATCGCGAATCCGCAGCATGCACCCTACGGCCGCGCGGCGGTTGCTACCCTGAAGCATTACGGTCTGTATGAAAAGGTGTCAGGCGAGCTGGTGCTGGGTGAAAATGTTTCGCAGGCGGCGCAGTTTGTAGAGTCGGGCAATGCGCAGGCCGGGTTCGTGGCCCTGGCGCATGCCATAGCGCCCGCGATGCAGGGCAAGGGAAGATACTGGATGGTCCCAGCTGAGGCGTATACGCCACTGGATCAGGGAGCGGTATTGATCTCGCGCTCGTCCCACCGGCAGGATGCCGCGGCGTTCCTTGAGTACTTGAAGACCGCGGAAGTCGGGACGCTTCTGCAGCGCTACGGCTTCAGCTTGCCCGACCGAGACAACGGCCAGAAAGAAGACCCGAAGTAGGGAACTGGCGATAAAAATGGTCATCAATTGGCAGGCATTCCGGCTCACCATAGAATTGGCGGTGGTTGTGTCGGTCATACTTTTTGTGCTCGGCCTGCCGCTGGCCTACTGGATCGCCTTCTCGCGCCGACGCTGGAAGTTTCTGGTAGAAGCATTGGTCGCCTTGCCCATTGTGCTGCCGCCAACCGTGCTCGGCTTTTACGTGCTCGTCGCCCTCGGTTCCCGCAGCCCGTTGGGGCGCTGGTGGCAGTCTTTGACCGGACACACTTTGGCGTTCACCTTCACCGGACTCGTGATCGGCTCCATAATCTACAGCTTGCCGTTCGCGGTGCAGCCTTTCGCAGCTTCTTTCTCCTCCATCGATGGCAAACTGCTGGCAGCCTCGGCCACGCTGGGAGCCTCGCCATTCCGCACTTTTTCCAAGGTGATATTGCCGCTTTCCGTGCCCGGACTGGTCACGGGCGCGGCTTTGGTATTTGCTCACACCATGGGCGAGTTTGGAGTGGTGCTGATGATTGGAGGCAATATTCCTGGAGTAACGCGCACCGTCTCTATTGATATTTATGATCAGGTGCAGGCGTCCAACTACGCCGCAGCCAATGCGACGGCGCTGCTTCTGCTGGTCTTCTGTTTCCTCGTGCTGACGGTGGTCTACGGGCTGAATCGCGCGCCGAATCGTAAAACCTGGGCGATCGGCCCGGTCAAATAAGCGAACCTCGATGCCCACTCCCGCGGAGCCAGAACCCGTCAACCCCACTCTGACCGGTCGCATTCGCAAGACCTTTTCTTCCACGGAGCGCTCGTTCACGCTCGACGTGGAGTTCGACGCCGCGCCGGGATTCACCATACTGTTCGGTTCTTCAGGATCGGGAAAAACTACCATTCTCGATTGCATCGCCGGTCTGGTTGCTCCGGATGCAGGAAGAATTGCCGTAGGTAAGCGGGTCTTGTTCGACTCGGGCCTGCATGTCAACACCGCAGTAGCTAAACGCGCCGTGGGATATGTCCTGCAGGATCTTGCACTGTTTCCGCACCTCACAGTCGAGCAGAACACGGAGTACGGTCTGGCGCATTTGCCTCGCTCCGTTCGTTGGGAGCGGGCTGCGGCGATGCTGCACGAGTTCCGCATCGCGGATCTCCGCCAACGGCGCCCTGGAGAAATCTCCGGCGGGGAGCGCCAGCGTGTCGCGCTGGCGCGAGCTTTGGTGACCGAACCGTGCGTGCTCCTGCTCGACGAGCCGCTGGCGGCTCTGGACTCTCCTACCAAATCGAAGATTCTCGACGACCTTCGGCGCTGGAACGAGGCGCACGGCATCCCGATTCTCTATGTCACGCACGCGCGCGAAGAACTGCTTGCGCTCGGGGAACGCGTGCTGGTGATGGAAGAAGGCTGCATTGTTGCTCAGGGAACGCCGCACGAAGTGCTCGGCGCTCCGCTGCAGGAAACCGTGGCGCAGTTGGCGGGTTTTGAAAACATCTTTGACGCCACGGTGGAGTCGGTCCACCAGGATCGTGGCACCATGACTTGTCGAATCATGACTTGCCGAATAACGACTGGTTTGCCGGTTGGAGATGCAGGAAGCTTCGTTCTGTTGGAAACGCCTCTGATTCGAGCGGAAGTTGGCTCCCATCTGCGGGTCGGAATTCGCGCGGGTGACATTCTGCTGGCCATCGAGAAACCGGTGGGACTCAGTGCCCGCAACGTGCTTGCCGGGCGTTTGGTGTCACTGGAGAGTCGCTTCATGACGATTTTAGCGCGGGTGGAGTGCGGCGTCGAAATGGAAGTTCACTTTACCCTGGCGGCCCGTGACTCCCTGGCCCTTGCCGAGGGCCGCGAAGTATGGCTGATTATCAAAACTCACTCCTGTCATTTAATGCGCCGCTGACATATAATTCCGGTGCGCCGGGCTGGCTCGGGCCGAAGGCGCCGGAGATCCACCGGGTCTCGAGTTGCAGTGCTCCCCCACATCCGTTGTCGGAGTTGTTTCGTGCAATCTACGCCTCAAGGTCTATCAATTAATTCTGCCAGGCACCGGCTCGTCTGGGTCGCTGCTTTCTGGCTGTGCGGTCAGGTCGCCGCGTTGGCGCAGCTACCCGGCATCAACGCAGGTCCGGACTCTTCATTCGCGCAAGTCGACTTCGCGCAAATATATCTCGAAACCGAAAACCGACGCCTCAAGAAGATTGAGGACCTTAAGGCACAGGATAAAGAGCTGATTCAATCCGGTGCCGTGTCAGCGCTCGACCTGGAGGCCCCTAATGGCGCGATCCAGGAGTTCAATCGCGCTCGCACCCTGTTGAAAGCGCAGGACTCGAAAGAGGCGATCAAGCATCTGCAAAAAGCGGTCGCGCAGTATCCCAAGTTCGTTTCCGCCCACGTCGGTCTCGGGCTCGCCTACATCGATCAGGAAGACCCGGTTCACGCCAGGAGTGAATTCGAAGCGGCTGCCAAACTCGACGACAAGTTTCCGGGATCGTTCCTGCATCTCGGTCGGCTGGCCTTGTCGCAGAACGATTTTCCGGGTGCGGAATCAGCGCTGCAGAAAGCTGCTTCCCTCCGTCCGAAGGACGTCACTATCCTCTCAGTTCTGGCATACGCGCAAAATGGAAATCACGAATACCGGCATGCCCTCGAGACGGTCCAGCTAGTACATACGCTCGAGCACAAGGGAATGGCGAATGTGCACTACGTAGCTGCCTCTGCCGCCATGTCTGTCAGCGATTTTGACATGATGGAGCGCGAACTGAACTTCTTCCTGAGCGAGGATCCTACCAATGCTCTCGCTCCCGTCGCGCGCCAGAATCTGACCGTGCTTGCCCACAACAAGGCAGTTCGAGCTGCCGGCCCTGGCAATTCGCAGGCCGGAACAACCGGGACCGTTTCGGAGACGCTACAAACTTTCCCCAACACTGACAGGTTGAAGGCGCAGCTGGCTACATTGGGCGATGAATCCGAAAGTCTGACATGCAATGACTGCGGCACCCTGGCCGAGGCCGACGCTCCCAAAATGGGGAGCGACAACGGCGCGGCCTCGGATGGACCGCGGAGTCCCTCCACTCGCGTCGGCGGGGTATGGACAATTCGCAAGAGCGTAGACGATGTGGCCTTGTTTTTCTCCGTCAGCAGCCACGGACACATGGTGGACGATCTGGAGGTATCCAACATCCAGATCCGTGATGACAACAAGCCTCCGGCGAGGATCGTGCAATTTGCCCCGCAGTCGAAGCTTCCTTTGCGGCTGGCTCTGCTGGTAGATACCAGCGGTTCGGTGCACGACCGGTTCTCTTTCGAAAAGAGCGCAGCGACTAAGTTCGTTCAGAAGGTTTTAAGCAATCCTTCCGACCTCGGGTTCATTGCGGGTTTTTCCAGCGAGCCCAGCGTAACCCAGGATTTCAGTGCAGATCCGGTCGAACTGGGAAAAGGGATCGACGCGCTCGCCAACGGAGGCGGGACCGCGCTCTTTGACGCAGTGTCATTCGCGTGTAGGAAACTGGGGGAGTATCCCGACGGCGAGCGAGTGGCGAGAGTCCTGGTGATCCTAAGCGACGGCGAGGATAATTCGAGCCACGGTAGCCTGAAGCAAAGCATCCAGGTCGCAGAAAAAACAGGCGTCACGATTTACACCATCAGCACGAGAGAGGATGTCGGCGACAAGACGGACGCCGACAGAGTGCTGGAGGTATTGGCGGAACGCACCGGAGGAGAAGCGATGTTTCCCATGGATCTGCATACCCTGGGCGCCTCCTTCGACAAGCTGCGCGATTTGATCCGCAGCCGCTACTTTATCGCTTATAAACCCGCTAGTTTCCAGCCGAACGGAAGCTATCACACCATCAACATCATCGCCGAGAAGAACGGCAAGCATTTGCAGGTCCGGGCTCGCAAGGGCTACCACGCCCGCCTGGAAGCAACTCCCAACTAAAGCGGAAAGCGAGACGCTTCCTCCACTCGCTCGATCTCAATCACGGCGACCCACTGTCCTTGGTGTTGTTCCGAGAAAACGATGCGGCCGCCGAGAATCTGCGCCGCGGCGGCCGGTGGCAGATCGCGGTGAAAGCCGAAAAAACGTGACTTCAGCGAGGTCCAGGTCCGCCAGTGATCCCATGTTGCGGGCCCGGGTTCATACTTCGTGGAGAAGATGAGGGCGACTTCATAGTTCGAGCGCAGGTCGGCGGCAGAAACTACTTCATCCAGCGAGAAGTTCTCGATCCGCACCACTCGCATCGGCCGCGTAATGTAACCGAGCCAAGGGCTGGTTAGTTCGTCTGACGCGGGCCAAGCCGTGAGCACGCGCGCCATCGGGTAACGAGCCTCCAGGAAGCGCTCGCTATCTTCGTGCAACACAACGTAATCCCGGTAGGCGAGATTGTCTTCAGGAGAGAATCCGTAGGGAGGATTCCAGAACCAGGCCGCAACGAAAGCCAGCGCCACACAGGCTACTGCTACGTGCCAAAAAGTCAGCCTGCGCCAGAGCGTTGACACCGAAACAATAATGACCAGGGGAACGGCGGGAAGCATATAACGAGCCAGAACCGCGCCACCGATCAGCGCCATCACCACCACATAAGTCAGCATGACGACGTAGAAAACCATTTGCACCGGGATGCTGATCCGCGGGCGTTCCCCTGAATGCTCGCCAGCGGGATCGCGCCGAGGAGGCAGCAGACTCATCGCCAGCAGCATCGCCAGCGTCAAGACCCACAAGTGGAGATAGCCGCTGATCTGCCACGACCGCATCGCAAGCGCGAGAAGAAATCGGGTGAAGATGAGAGTTGTTGCCACGTTGTAGCGGAAGAACTCCGGATTGCCGAAAACGTATCCGGTGCGCGCGTAGTGATAGGCATACCAAAGGCCGAGCGGCAGCGCCGAGATCAGCAGCGCGGCGATGCGCCGCGCCGAGCTGGCTCTCGACTCGTGGTCAGGGCTCTCCAGCCACAATTCCCGGCGCGAGCTCTTGCGCAGAAGCAGGCCGATGAGCTCCCACCCGGCAAGCGCCATAGGAGCGAGAATCGCAGTTTCCTTCGCCAGAGCCGCCAGGGCGAACCACAGCGCCGTCTCGATCGCCGCGCCTTCCACATAGGCTGAAAGGGCCCAGAAGGTAAGGCCTGCGGCTGCTAAATCTACCTGCGCGAGAGAGCTTTGCGCGAAGAACACGGGATACACTGCAGTGCAAAGCGTGGCCGCGACCGCAACCGTTGTGTTGGCAACGCGTTCGGCCAGCCGGAAGATACCCACAAGCGCGAAGGCGGCGAGTACCAACATTGCCGTTCGCGTCACCAGAGGAGCGTAGCCCGCCAGTTTCCACCAGAGAGCCAGCCAGGCCATTACCAGAGGCGGGTGCGCATTCGAAACCGTGGAATGAGGAATCAGACTTCCTGTGAGCAGGAGATCGTGCGCAGCTGGAACATAGTAGCCGGCCTCGTCCCAGAAGTAGGGCAACTGCAAAAGAGGAACGTGCAGCAGAAAGATGAATACAAAGATAACCGCAAACACCAGGGCCGGGTAGGCGCGTGACCATTGTGCTGGGCTACTCCGGTCAGACCGGTAATCTTTCAGCATTCCCCTCCTGAGCAATACTCAGTAGCCCGGCCGTTCTGGAGTCCGACCTCGACCCCAGCGGCGGATCCATCCCCGGAAGCGGCTAGTGCACCGGTCCAGCCGGATTCATGCGCGGGTCGAGCTTGATCTCGCCGAAAGCGCTCTCGTAGCCGGCAATGTTCTGCTGCAGCAGTCCGAGCAGGGCCTTGGCCTGTTGCGGGCTGAGGTAGATGCCCTGGAAGTTGCGAATCTCGACTTGAGCTTCGGTCTGCTGTTGCAAGGTGCCAAAAACCATAAAGAAGTCCCAGACGTTCACCCGCATCTGCACGCTGTTAGCGTAGGCTTCGCGGTAGTCGGGAGCATTGATCAGCTTGACGTTAGGTTGCGCAGGAATGCTCATAGAAAGGCAGTGTAATGACTTAGGGGCCGCGAAGGGAAGACACGGCCCTAGAAATTCGCCGTCCTGGGCCGAAAACCTGGCCTCGAAGGTCGGGAAAGACCAGTGGGCGACCGACAAAAAATGTCATTCCATGTGCGGGTTTCTGGCTGGATGGCCCTGCAAAGGGCGCCACGAAAGGTCATGAACGTTGGCTACTTTGCTGAAATCAAAGGGGTTGTAGGATGTCACTACAAGCATTGTCTGGTGTTTAAAATGCGATAGTTGAGGCGGTTCCTAAATTGATTTTTTTTCGAGTCACCCTATGACCCATAAGCCTGAGGAAGGGGCCATTGAAGAATTCATTCTCCCGGAAAACCTGCTTCCTTTGGAAGCGGTACTGGGGGAAGGCGTCACGCCGCTCGAGATCAGCAAGGTACTGGCAAGAGTGTTTAAGGTCGGGCAAGCGGAAGTCGCCCTGCTGCGCCTCGAAGGCGGCCTGCTCAAGTTCGTGTTTCCTGAGCACCTGCGGACCACCGGTGCGATTCCGATTTCGAGCAAGGCCGTTGCGGCCCACACTGCATTGAGCAAGAAAGCCGAAATCTTTAACAACTTCGCCCGGGTAAAACATGCGAGCATCTTCGAGACGATCAAGGCAGTCGGAGCCGATACCGAGGATCCGGCGCCGCCCGCGCCCATCCAGAAGCTGATGTCGGTACCGATCCTTGATCAGCATTTGACCGTGCTCGGAGTGATACAGATCTCACGCAAGGGTTTGGATCCGCGCTTCACTCAGGACTTCAGCCGCGAGGATCTGCACGATCTTGAGCTTGCCGCTGGAGTATTGGCTGCTTCGCCCGTGATGCTGGCCAACTGAAGAGGGAACTTCAGACATTCCACATCAATCCTTGAGGCCGGCAACTTTTCCCCGCAAAACAGTGATTGAAGCCTTCGGCAGAGTGAAAACAGTCTGCGAAGACGCCTCCACCGTGCTCGCGATCGGAGCGTGATCCGGGTCCGCGTGGCTGTTTGGTCCGTCGTTGATCCACACATACTGCTCGCTCCCAAAAGTCACGAAGGTAACTGGCCCGGAAAACGAAACATCCTGCTTGCTTTTGGAATCCTCGAATTGCACGCGCACGGTGTGCGGGTTGTTCTCATCCCGGTTGACCAGCATCAGCGACCAGTTTCCGTCGGGACGATGCACGGCATACGACGTTACCAGCACATTTCCGTCGGCATCTTCGATGTCTTTGCTCTTACTATCGTTGCTCTTGAAATCTATGGACGAAGGGAACATGTGATGCACGCCGGAGCGGTGCTGCACCCACTCCAGATTAATCATGTGTGCGGCGAAGTAGGGCGAGGTGTATCCCTTGATGTCGTAGCCTTGATCAGAATAACCTTCATCCGCAACGAAATTCGACCATGAGGCCCAGCCCAGGCAAGTTTTTTGAATACCCTGCGGCTGAATCGGCGAGTGATAAAACGCCGCGCCTCCGCCTTCAAAGAATGACCCAACATTGTCGGCCAGCCACAGCGCGGCAAAGATCGTAGTCATGGGCCCGGTAAGTTCGGAGGCAAGATGGTTCTCAGTGACCATGAGCGGAACTTCCCTGGGAACGCCATCGTCTCTCCAGACCTCCAGGATGTGCTTCATCAATCGGGGTTCGGTGTACAAAGTTTTCCAGGTGATGGTGCACGCCTCGAACGGGTAGTGCTCAAACGACACGAAAGCCAGATCGGAGATGCGGCCATGCGCCTTTAAGTAATCTATGAAGCGCCCCATCCACGAAATCCGCCCCTGCGCATCCGGCCAGACTCGGATGTCCTCATTCACTCCCTCGAAGATCGGCCCGCCCAGCTTGAGTTTCGGATCCACTTTGTGGATAGCCGCGGCCCATTGAATGTAGAGCGCTGCGTAATCCTCCGGCATGGCGTGCTTGCCGTCGGGCTCCTCGCCCAATTCGATGTACCCGATGGGATAGCCGCGCTTCTCCATGTAGGCGATTTCAGCGGCAGCGTCGTCCGGCGTGCCGTAAAGCATGGTAACCGGAATCATCGCGGGAAGATTGTTGGTGAGTCCGCTGGTGAAGAAGAGATCAAATCCAGTGTGTTGATAGGCTCCCGTCGCGTTTACGTCAGCAGCCGAGTGCCAGGGATCAATCGAAGACGAGGAGTATGTGGTTGGTCGATCCGCCATATTCTTCTCGACCTCGGCGAAAGCGCCACTGGAATCGACGGTGCCGACGCGAATCGCCTGAATGGCATATCCAACGCAGTTGCGGATGTCGTCCGATCCATGCAGATCGCAGGTGTTCGAGGATTCCGTCATCAGAACGCGCATGTACTGAGTGGTGATCGGCGCGTCGGCGAGCTTCAGGTTAACCGTTCCACCTTGGGCGTTGTTTATCGCGCCCGCGGAAAAAGTCTTCCATTCGCCCTGCGGTCCTTCGTCGAAGTCGAGCGCTCGTTTTCCTACCCAGTACTCGACTGAATAAGTCGTCGCATACGGGCTGGCCCAGGCGATGCGAATCGCGTTTACCGGCTTTTCGGCCTGCAGATCAACCACCACCCACTGAGGATGGAGAGCGTCGCTTTCTCCCGTGAATTTGCTGGTAAGGTACGGATTGCTTTTCCAATAGCTGAGATTGGGGCCCTGCAGAGGGCGGTCGCCGCTAGTCGAAAAACCCCGATGCGGCAGCGCGTAGGAAAGAATGTAGCGCAGCGGTTCCTTCAGCTCCGTGCTGCCGGTGAAGTACCCGCTCTTGTGCACCGGATCGCTCCACGTTCCGTTCTCGGTCCAATGCCAGGCTGCCATGCGCAGTTCGGAATTGTTGCGATAAGTAATCGGTCCCCACCCCGCCGAAAGGGACTCCTGAATAATGTGCGGGGTATAGACTCTGTCGATCCCGTCATGAGATAGAACATCGATAGAGCTGCCCAGGGCGCTGTCGGGGTCGAAGGAGTTGATGGCGTGACCGGGCGTAGCGTCGACGTGAACAATTGCGGCGGAAGATGCGGTCGCCGCCGTTTGGGCCGCGATAGTCGCTCCGTGCAAGACGACAGAAAGAATCGTGATTAAGACGGCAGATCCAGTCAGCAGCGTTCGAGCATAGATCCGACGAAGATTCGACTCGGTAAAAGGAAGTCGCACGCATTTCCCCTTGAGTTGGTGACAACTGAGTTGGTGACAACGACTGGATCTCTAAGCTGGTGAACTGGCTTTTGCGAGGACCAGCTCCCGTGCCGCATGAACAGCCTGCACCAGTTCGCGAGCAGCCTGCGTGATCTTCGCCAGATTCCCACCGCGAAGGGCGGCGGCATTCACCAAGTCGCCTCCCACCCCCAGCGCGAACGCTCCAGCGGCAATGTAGTCGGCGGCATTAGATGCATTCACACCGCCGGTCGGAATCAGGGCAGCATGCGGAAACGGGCCTCTCAAGGATTGCAAATACTTGGCGCCCCCAACATTTCCGCACGGGAAAATCTTGATCAGCTTCGCGCCGCTGTCCTGGGCGTGCATAAGTTCGGTAGGGGTCAGCGCTCCGGGGATCGCCAGCTTCGCGCAAGCCTGCGCCACCGCAAGCACATGGATCGAAAGTCCCGGACTCACCAGAAACTCGGCGCCCGCGCGAATACACTGCTCAGCCTGTTCGCCCGTTGTGACGGTGCCCGCCCCAATGAGCGCCGCGCTTCCATGTTCTCGCACAACGTGCCGAATCACCGAGGTCGCGTTGGGAACAGTCATGGTTATTTCAAGAATCGGAATGCCCCCGGCACAGATGGCTTCAACAGCCCGGGTTGCGTCTTCGACTGTTGCGGCCCGTACAACGGGCACGATTCCGATTTCGCTGATCCTGCGAATCACTTCCTCGATGGTCATAGGGGGGCTTCTGAGCAGTCTTATTTTCGACGCGCCTTATTCAACGTCCTTTACCTAGCGAAGAATGCGCGCCGTTTGCGCTTTCATCGCTTGCAACACTTCTTCCAACGTGGCCATCGTTGTATCGCCGGGCGTGGTCATTGCCAGGGCGCCATGCGCTGCACCACACTCGACAGACCACTGCGGCTCTTTCCCCGAAAGAAATCCGTAAATCAATCCCGAAGCAAAAGAATCTCCGCCGCCCACGCGATCGTAAATCTCAAGATTCTCGCGGACCCGCGCCTGGTAGAACTCGCCGTCGTAGTAGCACATCGCTCCCCAGTCGTTCAGAGTTGCCGACTTGGCATACCGGAGGGTCGTCGCGATGAGGGCGAGGTTGGGAAATTCCCTCACAACCGTCTCGATCATTTTCTTGAAATTGTTGGGATCGAGCTTGGAATGTTCTTCGTCAAGACCTTTTACCTCAAATCCCAGGGCGGCCGAGAAATCTTCTTCATTCCCAAGCATCACGTCCACCAGCGGCGCAATCCGCCTGTTCGTTTCCTGGGCTTCGGCTTTCCCTCCAATAGATTTCCAAAGGGACGGACGGTAATTCAGATCGTAGGAGACGATGGCCCCGGCCCGCTTCGCTGCCACCATGGCTTCTTGCGCAACAAGTGGAGCGACTGCTGAAAGTGCGCAATAGATTCCGCCAGTGTGAAACCAGCGCACTCCGTCCTTGTGGAAGATCTGCTCCCAGTCGATTTCGCCGGGTTTCAGTTGTGAGACAGCCGTATGCCCGCGATCTGAACAGCCGAGCGGAGCGCGGAGCCCGAAGCCTCTCTCGGTAAAATTCAATCCATTGCGGACACTCCGGCCCACCCCGTCATAAGGCACCCATCGCACATATTTCTGACCAACGCCGCCCTGCAGCATCAGGTCTTCAACCAGACGTCCAATCGGATTGTCCGCGAGAGCCGTCACAACCGCCGTATCCATCCCAAAGCAACGCCGCAAGCCGCGGGCCACGTTGTATTCGCCTCCGCCCTCCCACACCCGAAAATGCCGGGCCGTTGAGATGCGCTCGTCTCCCGGATCGAGCCGCAGCATGACCTCTCCTAGGCTGACCAGGTCCCACATGCAGCTATTCTTCGGTTTGATATTCAGTTTCGACATGATCTGATTTCACGAACTCGCGCGCACCATCGGTGATCGCCTGCCAGATTGATCAGAGAAATGTTTAGAAGTCTGAAGCTGGTCCGTGCCAGGGTTAGCCGCAGAAGCTCTGAGTTGCCGCGTTGGATCCACCACCAGCCAACTCGCAGCGCCTACCACGCATAACCCCGCCGCCACCAGGAATGAAGTTGTCCAGCCGAATCGGGCAGCGATCCAGGGTGTGAGCGAAGCCGTGAGCGCCGCTCCCAGCTGATTTCCCATATTCATGAAGCCGGAGACCGAACCGGAAGACGCGCCGGCGATGTCAGCCGTCACCGACCAGAAAGAACTCTGCGACAAATACAGGGCACCTGCTCCGCCTGCGAGCACTACGCTAGCCAGCCGGGCACTCTGAACCTGCGAACCGCAGGCGATGAATATTCCTGCCACGCCGATAGCAAACGCCGCAAGACCGCAGCGCCCAACCCGCGGGCCAAGCCGCTTCGTAAGCCGGTCGTTGATAGCTCCTCCCAAAAGGCAGCACACCAGCATGGCCAGAAAAGGCAGCATCGTGTAAAACGCGCTCGCCTTCAAGTCAAGGCCTCGCACCTTGGCGAGGTAACGATAGAACCAGCTAAAGAAAATCCAAGCCACGTAGCCATAGCAAAAATAGCTGAGGGTGACGGCCCAGACTTCTTTGCTTTGCATGACGCGGGCCCAGGGCAGAAGCACTTTCGGAATATTCTTCGGTTCTGCCTCCTTCGATTCCGGCTGCGTCAGCCCTGAGCGAATCAGCATCAACTCAGAAGCGGAAACCCCGGTGTGCTCGGCGGGTGTATCGCGAGCAATCAGAAACCAGACCGCTCCTGCAGCAAATCCGATGATGGAGCACACCCAGAACGAAGTCCGCCATCCGTAACGAATCATGATCTGAGTAATGAGCAGCGGCGTAAGACCGGCGCCCGCGCCCACCCCGGCGAAGATCCAGCCATTTGCAATACCGCGCTCTGAGGTCGGAATCCAGCGTGCAATAAATTGATTGGCGGAGGGATAAATTACCGCCTCGCCTGCCCCCAGAAGAAATCGAACCATGACAAAAATGAAGAGAGCGCCTGCGATCTTGGCCGGAACCATGGCAGTCAAAGCGGTGAAGATTCCCCACCAGGCAACGCCACCGGCCAGCACACGGCGCGGTCCAAAGCGGTCCGCCAGCCTCCCGCCAACCGTCTGGAACAGTGCGTAACCGACCAGCATGGCGCTGAACACTTTGCCGAGTTGCACATCGCTAAGTTGGTAGGCCTCGGCGATAGATCCGCCAGCAATGGAAATGTTTACCCGGTCGAGATAAGAAACCGCGCTCAGCACGAACAGCCAGAACACCAGAAACCAGCGGACATGGCTTGTTGTCGCACCGTTCATCGCAGGGTCTTCCTCGCTCACGCCGAGTGCTCGCGCAGAACGCGCGAAAGTTGCTCGGCAACAATCTTGTCTTCGCCGGGTTGCAGCATGAACGAGTTCATGGATAGCCCCGGTCGTTCTTCGCCGCCTCCGATTACGATAGCCGGCTTTCCACTGCGCAACAGTTTCGATGCCTGCTCAGGTGTCAACGAAATGCGCGCCGTATCCCACGTGATGCTCATGTGCGGCACGTGATTGGCGATGTCAGGAACGAAGAAAGACGTGCTAACTCCCGGCACCTTCTTGATCTCACGCGAAATCCCTTCCAGCCGGTCCTGCCATTCCTTGGCCAGAGCCTCATGATCTTCCGCGAGAAAAAGCTCGAGCGCCTTCACCATTCCCACGATTTCTTCTTTGCCCACCTTCTGACTGCGGCCGAGCGTATCTTCGTGCGGACTGTTGTTGAGCAGCGCATTTGCCACCATCTCCTTGCGTCCGACCAACAGCCCGGCGCATTGTGGCCCGCGAATCGCTTTCCCGCCGCTGAAGGTGACGAGGTCATATCCCATGTTGGTGTAGTCCCAAAGATGAGACACCGGCGGAGTATCGGCCGCAGCGTCATTCATGCAAGGAATGTTGAATTGCTTCCCCAGCTTCACCCACTCCTCCACCTTGATCTGTCCCGCGGCATTGGCAAAGTTGCTGAAATGCATCATCGCCGTCCGCTCATTCACCGCGGCTCGCAATTGGTCAACGGTCTCGACCACAATGAGCTTGATTCCCGTGGACCGCAACTGGTGATCAAAAGGGTTGCGATGCGCCCCCTGGATGATCACCTCCGACTTCATCCCCGTAAGATCGGGCAATTGCCGGATCAAGGCCTCGTTCCCGCCCGTCAGAATGCCCGCCAATCCTGACTGCATCGCCGCCGCGGCACCCGAGGTCACCAGCGCGTTGTAGCCCTCAGGCAACTTCAGCATCTCCGCAATACGCTTGCCGGCAGCCACCTCTAACTCTGGCATGCTCACAAAATGACGCCCCGCCATGGTCATCACGGTTTCGAGCTCCGGGTGGGGAAGGGAACCGCCCAGCATGGTCATGGTCCCTTCGCAGTTGATCACTGTTGTAACCCCAAGCTCTTCGTAAGGATTGCCCGTCTGTCCAAACCCACTTACCGGAACGCCGGCGCTGGCGGCTCCACGGCTCCAGGAAAACAGTTTCCGCGGAGCCAGAATCGAACTCGCAATCACTCCCACGCTGCCCAGAAAACTGCGCCGGTTCCACTTTGAATTGAATCCCATGAACGAAGCTCCTCTGCCGCTCACTTGCCGGCGACCGCAGCGATGCAATTGATTTCCACCAGCGAGTCTCCGGGCAGCGCAGCTACCGCCACGGTTGTCCGAGCCGGGCCGCCATGCGGAAAGTATGTCGAGAACACCTTATGCATTCCATCCCAATGTTCAATCTTCACCAGGAAAACATTCAGTTGAAGAATGCTGTCCATGGTTCCTCCGCCAATCTCCACGTGCTTCTTGATCTTGTCCATGACCATCGTGGTGTGAGATTCAATCGTCCATTCCTTGGAATCTCGGCTGTCGTGGGCGCCTTGCCCCGCCACGTAGATCAATCCGTTGTAGACAATCACCGGCATGATGGTGTCTTTCTCACTGCCGGGTTTGCCTTCGCTATTCATCTTGCGGATTCCGCCCGCCTCCTGCGCGGCGGAACCCTGAGCCAATGCGCGGTCAGGCAATGCGGCCGTGGCAAATCCCAAACCGGATAGCACGGAAGCAAACCGTACGGCGAACATTCTGCGCGTGAAATTCAAACTCATATACCTCCTCCTTCCAAGTCAAACCTTTGAGATAAATAATCAAGGTAACGCGAAGCTGAACACGTCACTGCCCGCGGCAATCGCCGCATACTGTTTGCCGGCGACCGCGTAGCTCATGGGCGACGCGCTAATGTCTTGCCCTGTATTGAAATGCCATAGCGGCTTGCCGCTTTGCGCGTCGACAGCCTCAAACGAGCCCGAATCGTCCCCGAAAAACACCAGGCCGGCAGCTGTCGCCATGGTCCCGGCGGAAGAGCGTGCCCCGCCAGTTTGCGGATATTTCCACGCAATCGACCCCGTGTCCAGACTGAATGCGACCAGAACCTTCTGGGAACCTTCGCTCGGAATGCGTTTTGCTCCAGTCGAGTAGTAGCCCTGACCTTCCTGAAAAGGTTGCGGCTTGAAAAAAAAGTTTTCGCATTCTTCCAGGGCCACGAAATAAACCGAATGAGTAGATTCACTGTAGGAAGGCGCGTTCCAATTCGTGGCTCCCGCGAAGCCAGGACAGATCCGCGTTCCGTCCGCCGTCGGCTCGACACCGGTCCTCACCGGCCTGCCGTGCTCATCGATGCCCTTCGCCCAGTTCAGCTTCTCCACGAATCGCGTTGCGGAAAGAAACTTTCCGCTCGTGCGATCAAGCACATAGATGTAGCCGTTGCGGTTCGCTTGCACCAGCAGTTTTCGCGCCTCGCCCTGATAAACCGCATCGATCAGGATGGGAGTCTCAACCGCGTCAAAGTCGAATAGATCATGCGGGGTGAACTGGAAATACCACTTCAGCTTCCCGGTATCCGGATCCAGCGCCAACACACAGTCGGTATAAAGATCGTCTCCCGGCCGCACACCGCCCTCGAAGTCCGGCGCGGGATTGCTGGTGCCCCAGTAAATCGTGTTGAGCTGCGGATCGTAGGTCCCGGGCATCCAAGTAGTTCCGCCGCCATGCAGATAGATTTTTCCGGGCCAGCTTTCGGAGCCGAATTCGCCCGGCGCCGGTATGGTCCAGAATCGCCAGGCCAGCTTGCCGGTGGCCGCATCGTAGGCCGCAACAAAGCCCCGCACGCCGTCATCCCCGCCCGAGGTCCCAACCAGCACTTTGTCTTTAACCACGAGCGGCGCGCTGGTCGCGCCGTAGTTCTTGTTCCAGTTCGCGTAAGCCACATCCCAGATCAGGTTGCCCGAGCGCGCATCCAGGCAGAGCAGGTGCGCATTGTCGGTTTCCATGTAGACCCGGTTATGCCACAGCCCGACACCTCGATTGATGTGCCCCGACGCGTCGTCGATCAGCCCTTCCGAAATCGGCCACCCATGGTGCCACACGACTCGTCCGGTGCGCGCGTCGAGGGCGAAGGCATCATTCGACGCCGTTACGAACATCATCCCGTTCACTACCAGCGGAGTGACCTCAAGCCGTTTCGTGTCCCGCGCGTGAAAAACCCACTCCGGGCGCAGTCCCGCAACATTGCCCGGGTTAATCTCAGTAAGGTTGCTGTAGCGCCGTCCGGAATAGTCTCCGTTGTAAGAAATCCAGTTCGCGGCTGGAGGCTGAGACAAAAGATCCTCCGCCCGTACATCGATCGCTGTCGATACAGTTGCTGGCGTGTCACTTCCAGCCCCAGCTGCCAGGCAGGTGAAAACGACCGCGATGAGCGCTGCCATTCTCATGCCAGAAGTCCTTCCGCAGCCAGGGTCAGAACCTTAGCTCGGAAATCAGCTCCGAAAAGTCCCGCGCCACGCCGCTCAAAGAGGTTTCGCAAGCGCTGCCTCCCCGGCACTGTTTTTTCGCGCTGGCGAGCCGTAGCCAGCGCTCCGATACCCCAACTCGCGTGAAATTTGCAGGCCAGCCGTCTGAATTAACGGTGCGAGCTGCCTTAAACGCGTAACCGCCATGCGTACCACCGGCGCAGTAATGCTGAGGCTGGCATTCACCCCACCGGCGTGATCCCAGATGGGAGCCGCGACGCATCGTATGTGGAGTTCGTGTTCCTCCAGATCACACGCGTAACCGTTCTTTCGGACCCGGTACAGTTCAGCGTCCAATTCCTGAAGGCTGCCCACCGTGTTTGGCGTCAAACGCTTCAGTCCCAACTGTGGCAGAGCTCTTTCCCGCTCGTCATCCGGCATGTGCGCCAACATAACCTTGCCAACCGCAGTGCAATACAACGGAACAGCCGCGCCGATGCGAGAGTGAATGCGCAACTGCTCGGGCGAATCCAACTTCTCAACGTAAACCGCGGACAGCCCATGCCTTACCGTCAGATGAATGGTTTCACGCGTCTGCCGGTTCAATTCTTGAAGGTAAGGCAAGCTGATCCGGCGAATGTCGAGTTGAGCCAAAGCCGCCTGCCCGATCGCGAAACACGCGATTCCCAGGTGATACACACCGTCCCCGCCGCAGTTCAAGAAGCCCGCAGTTTCCAGATTCGCCAGGAAACGGTGTACCGTACTCACCGGCAACCGCGAACGCCCCGCAACTTCCTTCGCGGTGAGCCCATGCGGCGATTCGCTGAAGAGTTGCAGAAGTCGCAGCCCGCGCTGTAGGGCCGTGATGTTATAACTTCGCTTCGGAATATCAACCATGGGGATCGGCCAAATCAGCCTATACGGAATACCAATACAAAATGAAAGTGCGAATTATCTGATGAAAGTAGATTTTATGCAATAGCTCTCTTTTTCTCTACAGTCTGCCGAACTTTTTAACCGCTTCCACAATCGACTTCATCTGTTCGATGACGGCATACATCGAGTGCTCTTTAAAATCCATTTGCTGCGCCAGGGTTAGCACTTCCTGCGCTTGCGCCCTGGGGACAACGACGACCCCATCGCTGTCTGCCGCAATAATGTCGCCGGCATTCACGGTAACGCCGTCACAGGTCACCGGAATCTGCGATCCTCCGAATCGATAGTGATGCACCGAAGTCGACGGCACAATCCCGGTCGCGTACACGGGAAACCCGATCTTGCGCAAATACGCCACATCGCGCACTCCCCCATCGATCACCGCACCGGCATACCCACGCGCTGCCATCGCGGTGCCCATCAATCCGCCCATTCCCGCGATGTCCTCTCCCTGCTCAACCACCATCACGTACACCGAATTGGTGGATCCCTGATCAATCGCCGCCAGCATTCCGTTTAGTGCGGTGGGATCGTTATTGCCTTCATCTTTCTTGAGCAGGACCGTCCTCGCAAAGCCGGCAAACTTTGTAGTTAAGATCGGATGCATGCGATGACTCATATACATACGCTTGCCCGTCAGCTGCTCCAGCGCATCGGAGACGGAGGCCACTTCGACGCGGCGAAAATCCGCAATCAAAGCGTCGTCCGACTGTGGCGCACTTGCTCCGCCAACCGCCTGCGCCCGCAAAACTCTTGCTCCGCACAGACTGGCGCAAATAAGGCCGATGAACAGCAGGGATACTGCGATCGTGTGGGATTTCACGAAGCCGCGAAACTTGTTCATTTCCTCCTCCTGGATGTATATATGTGGGCGGACTCTAACACTGTTTTTCGTCAGGTGGAAGAGCCAATCCATTTATTGCGAAGGGGAATCAAAAGATGAAAGTGATAGCGCTGGCCAGAGCACTTCGGTTCTTTCTGTGGACTTTCGCGATCGCGCTAACCATAGCCGTTGTCACCCAGCCGGGCTACGCCCAGGAACGGAAGGCCATCAATTTGGCGAACGCCCCTGGACTTCCTTTCAGCGACGGCATCTTAGTCGGCAATACTCTGTACATCGCAGGCCAGCAGGGCGCCGATGATTCCGGTAAGCTGGTGGCAGGAGGCATTGGCCCCGAGACCACCGCGACCCTCGACAACATCAAGAAGATCCTCAAGGCCGCTGGATTCGAGTTGAACGACGTGGTCAGCGTCACCGTCTACCTCGCCGACATTCACGAGTTCCAGGACATGAACAAGGTATACAAAACTGTTATGCCTGACCCTAAGCCGGCACGCGCCACCATTCAGGCTGCGGCTCTGGTCAACAACGCCCGAATCGAAATCTCGGCCATCGCCGTGAAGCGGAAATAGCTCGTCCCGTACTGGCAGCGGACATTCCTGGTCGCCGTCACAGAAAGTGTGCCCCAGGAAGCTTATTGGTTTTCTTGATCTCGCCCAGAACGCAAAAAGGGTTGACATGCCTAATGCGCTTGGGATAAACCGTCATCCATGCCGTGCTTGTGAATTTCAAAACTCGGCAAGCAAGTTTTACCAGATGAAAGCTCAAAGTTGGGTGTCGAATCGGTCGAAGACCTCGCGCAGGAGATCAGCTATGCGTAATTGTCGGTGGGCTGTTGTCGCGGTATCCGCGTTTGTTCTTTTCGCATTGGCATTGGCCTCAGCAAGCATCACCGGCAGCATCTCTGGCGTGGTCACTGACAAGTCGGGCGCCGTTATCACGGGCGCTACGGTGGTTGCCACCGACACCCTGACCGGGGTCCAGAGCACTCAAAAGACCGACTCCAAAGGCTTCTACAATCTTCCAACGTTGGCCGTCGGTACCTATGATTTGGAAATCAAGCAGGTAGGTTTCAAGACTTACCGGCAGACCGGGCTCGTGATCGATGCCAACTCCGCCCTTCGCGTCGACGCCAGTCTGGCCATCGGCTCGATCAGTGAGAAGGTAGAGGTCAGGACCGACGCGGCGCAGGTTGAGACCACGAACACGCAAATGGGAGAAGTCATCGAGGGCACAAAGATGACCTCAGTGCCCCTGAATGGCCGCAACTTTATCGATCTGCTATCTCTGCAGCCCGGCGTTTCGCCTTATCAATGCACATCAAGCAATTGCAATGACACCACGCAGGGAATCGGTTCGGACGAGACGATGGTATCCGGGGATCAAACCAACGGAACTCAGTCCGTAAACGGTGGCCGCGTCGGCTCGAACGGTTTCATGGTGAATGGAGCGGATGCGCAGGAAGGGGTCCACAACGGAGCTGCGATTCTTCCCAATCTCGATTCCATCTCCGAATTTCGCATCATCACCAACAATTTCAATGCCGAGTATGGAAACTTCAGCGGCGGCCAGGTCAATGTCGTCACCAAATCCGGAACCAATCAATTTCACGGAGATCTGTTCGAATTTCTCCGCAACACGGACTTTGACGCGTCACGGTATTTCGTGGGGCGCGGGGATTTTATTCAAAATCAGTTTGGTGGAATTTTTGGCGGGCCAATAAAGAAGGACAAGGTGTTCTTTTTTGGTGATTATCAGGGAAACAGACAAATCCTGGGCCAACCCCAAAACTACCCGGTTCCATCCGCACAAGATCGCCTCGGAAATCTAAACGACCTATTTACCCAGGCTGCAGCAAGTGGCTCCGTGGGTACAGTGCAGGGTCCCGTTTGGGCCCAGACGCTTAACTCGGAACTCGCCCTGGCCCCGGGCACTATTTCTCCGGGAGAGCCCTATTACGCTTCCCCGATCCCCGCGTCGGGCAGCACTCCGGCGATTCCATGCTCCCCTACAACTGTCGCGAACCCCTGTGTTTTCACGAACGGCGTGATTCCACTGACCGCCTGGTCTCCAGTCGCGCAGAGCACACTGCAATACGTCCCACAGTCGACGGGAAGTCTTGATGGGCAGCCTATCTACTCAACCTCGTCCTCTAACCAGCACCTGCGCGACGATAAGTTCGGACTTCGTCTGGACACGAACACGCACTTCGGCAGTTTTTTTGGATATTACTTTTTCGACCAATTTTCGGTAACCCAACCCTACGCCCAGGGCATCACTGTCCCCGGCTTTGACAGCAGCGTTCTGGGCCGCGCGGAGATGATCAATCTCGGCCTGACCACGACCATCAATAATTCCACCATCAACGACGTTCGTCTCGTGTATCTGCGGGATCGCTATTTTGGAGGAATTCCAATTGGTGGCACAAATGTTCCGCTGACATCTTTAGGCTTCACGGCTCCCGCAGGCACAGGCCCCGCTTTCAATGGAGGTATTGCCCCAATCACTCCTGCGCTGGAAGGAGTTCCTTCTTTCAGCTTTAATAACTACGAATTCGGACTTCCCCAGGATGTTCTGAGGGAGTACAACAACACCTACCAAATTATTGATAATTTCACCAAAATTGTGGGCACCCACACGCTCCAGTTCGGCGCAGATCTTCATTATGATCAGATCAACGAACGCAACTACGACGACGCCAACGGAGCGTATACGTTTAACGGGCAAGAGACTGGTATAGACTTCGCCGATTACCTGATTGGGGCCCCGCAAAGTTTTACGCAGGCCAGCCAGCAGCTTCTTGACTCACGCGACAAATACTTTGGAGTTTATGCCCAGGATAGCTGGCGCGCCCGGCCCACCTTGACCATCAACTACGGCCTGCGCTACGAGATCATGACGCCCTGGTATGACACGCAGAACAAACTGGAGACTGTCATTCCCGGCGAGCAGTCCCAGGTTTTTCCCACTGCCCCGCAAGGATTGGTGGTTCCCGAAGATCCGCACGTTCCGCGAACTCTGGCTCCTATTCAGTACCACAACTTCGCTCCCCGAATCGGATTCGCCTATTCCCCGGATAACACGGAAGGCTTGCTCGGCAAACTGTTTGGCGGGCCGGGCAAGACCAGCATTCGTGTCGGTTACGGAATCTTTTACAGCGCGATTGAAGACGCTACCGGCTTTGTGGAAGTTGGGGACGCGCCCTATGGTTTGTATTACTCCGCCGAGTCAACATTGCTGGCAACCCCATTTGTTGCTCGCTCGACTGGAACTGTCGAAACACAAAAATTTCCCTTTACGTTTCCGCCGTTGAACTCCTCGCCACGCAATCCGGACACATCCTTCAATTGGGCGCAAGCCACGCCCCTTTCCGGATCCGACTACCTGTATCCTCACGACAAAATACCGCAGGTGCAGCAGTTCGAGTTCTCCTTGCAGCGGCAACTTGGGTCGGCTACGGTACTGGGCGTCAGCTACGTAGGGTCCGTAGGCCGGCACCTCTTAACGTTCGAGGAATCGAATCCAAGTAATCAAGCGCTGTGTCTGTTCTTGAGCAATCCCGCTAATCTTGCGACCAATAGTCCAGCGTGCGGCCCGGGCAACGAGGATCCTGGGCCAGCTTCGCCCATAGTGCTGGCCAATCCAGTAACCAATCCTGCTCCGGGATACCCCGGGGTCCCTACCTTTGCTACCACCCGCCTGCTCACGGGACTGAGTTCGACGACGACTGACAACTTTATCAGCAACCCTTACATGATCACCGCCGTTAGCTCGAGCTTTAACTCCCTGCAGGTAAGCCTGAAACACACCGAGAAATATGCCAATTTCCTGCTGGCATACACTTACGAGAAATCGATCGACAACGGCTCGACGTCATTTGACGCGACCAACCCTCTCAACCCGAGGCAGGATCGTGCGCTGTCTGTTTTCGACGTCCCGCAAGACTTGACGGTCAGCTATACCGTCCAGATGCCCTTTGAGAAGTTAGCCGGCGGCCCCAACAGCAGACTCACCGCGGGCTGGGCGCTGTCCGGGATCATGACATTGGCCAAAGGTGAGCCCGTCCAGTTGAGCGAAAACGATGACAACTCACTCAGTGGAACATTCGCCGACACCATCGATATACCCAGCTATAACACTACCCCGGGTCACGGCCCTCTTTTTGTCAATAAGAATCCACGCTCGGGCCAACCCTATTTCAACCCGAATTACTTCCAGGAAGAACAGCCTGGATACGTTGGGAACGCCATGCGCCGGTATTTCGTCGGGCCCGGTATCTATAACTTTGACCTAGCCTTGCTGAAAGACACGCGGATAAGCGAAAGCGCGCAGGTGCAGTTCCGCGCAGAAGCGTTCAACGTCTTCAATCATGCCCAATTCAATAATCCATCAGGAGTCATCGACAACAATTACGTGGACGGCTTCGGATACGTAACTTCCGCGCTGCCTGCGCGCATCATGCAACTTGCCTTGAAGTTCATTTTCTAAGCCGCCTTCGCCGATGCTTCCAGGCTTCAGATCACTTCCCGTACTGCTGGCGGTCTTATGGGCCGCCAGCGGCTCTGCTGTCTGGTCGCAAACGCCGCCTCAAGGCCTCACACAGAAAAACTCAAAGCTGCCCTTGACCCGGGGCAGGCAAACCTTCTCCTCAACCTGCGCCAACTGCCACGGCCTCGACGGCAGAGGTGGCGAGCGTGCGCCCAACATCGCCGAAAATCCAAACGTCCAGCGACTGTCCGACGCTCAGATCGTGCACATTATTGAGAATGGCATTCCCGGCACCGCAATGCCTGCCTTCCACTCCCTGGAAAGCTCTGACGTCCAGGCAGTAGTAACCTACCTGCGCACTCTTCAGGGAACAAAGCAAACCGCGAAGCTGCCCGGTGATCCAGTTCGCGGAGAGGCAATGTTCTTCGGCAGACCAGGATGTTCCAACTGCCACATGATTTCGGGTAAGGGCGGCTTCATCGCCTCCGATCTGTCCAGCTACGCTCGTACTCATGCCGTGGAGCAGATTCGTAGCGCGATCACCACTCCCGTTCCGGCCAGCGACCGGCAAGCGCGGCTAGTGACGGCCACCATCCGAGGCGGCGAAAAGGTTGTCGGCCGCATTCGCAATGAAGACAATTTCTCTCTTCAGCTGCAAACCGAGGACGGAACGTTCCATTTCATAACGAAGTCAGATCTCGATGGACTGGAATACGATTCGCAAGCCCTGATGCCCTCTGACTACGGTTCCACTCTTACCGCCGACGAATTGAATGACGTCGTCAGTTATCTGATGAAGGTGGCGAACGTCAGCGGTGCGAAACCTCCCAAGAAGGAGGACGAATTTGAGGAATAAGTGGGTCCCGCTCGAACGTGTCGAATCGTGGGCAAGACGTGATCAAGAATTTCGTTCAGGGTCTTAACCAAAGAAAGGCCTTCTAATGAATCGCAGCATGAGAGCCCTCCAAATCTTCATCGTCGCGATCATTATGGTTTTCGCGCTCAGAGCAGGTGTTCTAGCTGGCCCGCGCTCGCCTCGCGAGTTTAAGCTGCAAGCCCAGTCGCCGCAGTTCTGGGACCTGGTCGATCCGAACGCCAAACTCAACGTCGTAGCCACCGGCTTCGGCTTTACCGAAGGTCCGGTGTGGGACGAAGCGGGCTTCCTCTACGTGAGCGACGAAACCATCAACAAGATTTTCCGCCTCCATCTCGATGGCAAAAAGGAAGAAATGATCGCGCTCGGCGACCCCGATGGCAACACCTTCGACCGCCAGCATCACCTGATCGATTGCGCCAGCGTATTGCGTGCCATCATCGAAGCAACCCCTGACGGAAAATACAAAATTCTGGCAGACCATTACGATGGCAAAAAGCTAAACAGCCCCAACGACGTTGTCACTGGCCCGGATGGAGCGCTCTATTTCACCGATCCGACCCTCGATCTGGTAGCCGGCGAAAAGCAGGAGATCCCGTTTCAAGGCGTCTACCGCCTCGACGCTAAAGGCAATGTGAAGCTGCTCACGAAAGATCTCACGCAGCCGAACGGCCTGGCTTTTTCGCCCGACGGCAAACGCATCTACGTCGATGACAGCGAGCAACGAAACATCCGCGCGTATGATGTTGCCCCCGACGGAACCCTGACCAACGGCCGCATTTTCGGCGAAGAGCCGGGCGGAAAAGGCGATGGCGTGCCCGATGGGATGAAGGTAGACAAACGCGGCAACCTCTTTGTGACCGGCCCCAAAGGCATCTGGGTCTGGGACGCCAAAGGCCACCATCTCGGCACCATCGTCATGCCCGAGCAGCCAGCCAATCTGAACTGGGGCGACAAAGACTATCGCACCCTGTACATCACTGCCACCACGTCAGTCTACCGCCTCGAGATGAAGACTCAGGGCTTCGTGCCGTACTTATAAACTAATTCTCCCGGGGCAACCTGAGTAAGAAACGAATGATCCCAGAGAATTCGGCGTTGTAGAATGTGAGAGTGCGGGGATGGCGGAATTGGCAGACGCACTAGCCTTAGGAGCTAGCGCCGAAAGGCATGCAGGTTCAAGTCCTGTTCCCCGCACCATCCTGATCTGGATGTTCTTTCCTCGCATTGGCTCATGAAGCATCCAGACCACCCCGAGAAAATTCGGCTGGGGAGTTCGCACTCCCCAGCCGCTGTTTACAGCGAACGCAGGAAGTTCAAGAGATCTTGCACCTGCGAGGGGCTGAGAGCTTTGAAGTTGCGGATCACAGCATTCGCTTCCGAGCCGCAGTTTTGCTGAACCTGCGCTTGCGGGCCTTGCTGGCCCGGCCAGCGGCCTTGCCATCCCTGGCCTTGCGGTCCCTGACTTTGCGGCCCCTGAGCCTGCGGTCCCTGACAGCCATTGGCTGAAGCATGCGCCAGGATGGCCTGCTGCAAATCGGAAGTCCGCCCGTCATGCAGGAAAAACAGCCGCTGACCAACGCCCCAGAGCGGAGCGGTGCGGAACTGATCCGGTCCCGCCGCGCCTTGATTAATCCCGTCCGCCAGGGTTGGCCCCATATGGTGGAGCGCGAAATCCGAATAGGGGTTGTAGGTCACGCCGCTCATGCCAGTGAAAATCGAAGCGCCCGTAGTCAACGAGGGTGAGTGACATAGGGCGCATCCGATTTGATTGAACAGGTTCGCACCGTTCAATGTCGACGGAGTCGGAGCCGCAGGGGCTGCCGGCGCCGAGAGGCGCATGAACGCCGCGAAGTTGACGATATCTGATGACATCTCCGAAACCGTCCCGAGGGGCAGGTTGTAATTTGGACTGCTTGTATTCTGGTTCATAATGTTGCTGGCGTCGTCCGGTGTCGGGTTGAAGACGCAACCTGCTACGGCGCTGCGTTTGTTTGGAAATAGCTCATTCGAGATTCCAATTTCAACGTTGTAGGCTTCGCCGGAGAATATCAGCAGCGATTTATTCTGAGCCTTCCACCCGAAGCGCGTGATCGTGCCATCGTTGCCGCTGGTGTTGAAACTGCCGCCGATGCCGAGTTGCGCCCGCGCTGACGCCGTCGCTGCCAGGTTAGCCTGCAGGGTTGCATCCGGCGTGTTCTCTACCAGCCCCAAGCCGAAGAGGGGAGTCGGGATGCGGAAGATTACGTTGTTGGCGGCAAGCTGCTGCGCGAAATTTGGTTGCGCCAGCGTGCAGCCTGGAGCATCCGACCGGCCGGCAATGGTGTATAAGCCATGAACGCCGCCATCGAGCGACCCATTTGCATTTTGGATGAATCTCGCCTCGCGCACCGGACCGCTAGCAGTGATGAAAGATGGGACGAAGTTGGCAGCTCCGCTAAGGGCAGCCAGCGCCACCTGTGGATTCGGAACCGCATTCTGCGGGCTCGCCAACCCCGGACTGCTGCCGCCAAGTGCGGGCTGCGTATGGCACATCGTACAGCTGTTGCCGTTGAACGTCGGGCCCAGTCCGCTGTTGGTTCCCTGGACCGTGTCTACTTCCTGCAGTCGCAGCAATGCCTGATTGAAAAAATACAGTTCGTAAGAGTTAAGCGTGGGATAGGGTCCGCCTGCTCCCGCAGCGCCGGTCCGCGGGCCTGGGTCCTGTTGCGCCCACGCCCCGACTGAAACGATACAGAGGAAAATAAGCAAAGCTCCGCCACTTGCATTCCAATTCTTCATTTTTCATACTCCTTGGTCGGCCAGACACACTACGGCTCATGCCGTTTTGGTGAGAGAAGATGGCGGCGTGCCGGATGCCACCCGGTCGAGCGCAGGCCGGTCAGCGATCGCTGGCTATGGTCCTGGTCGTGCGAGGACAGTTGCGCCACGGGCCGAGCAAGCCCGGGGCTGAAAGTATCCGCTAACCACGCGGAATTTCAGAAGCATTGTTGAATGGCAATCTACGTTTGAAAGCGCGCGCGGTCAATGTGCCGTTAGTTCTCCTCGAACACGCCGTAGGACACAGAAGGACATCGTTCCGATTGCCCAGACGCGGTGTCCAGATTCCCAAAGTACGAATCGGCCTAAAACCAGCGTAGTCGGTCGTGCTCCTCCAGAGTCTCTATGTCTTCTGAAAGGGCCTCGCGTCAAAGAAGAGCTCGTTACGCACGATGAGGCCGTCTTTGAATGTCATCAGTGCGGCTGCTCGGCAGCAACCGGTTGGCGCGGCAAAGTGCGTGTTATAAGCGAGCATCGCTTGGGTCTCGGACTCGAACTTGGACCGCACTTCAATGCTCTGAATGAAATTCAGTAGTTTCTTTGCGGCTTCAAGAACTGTATCCCTTCCGGTTAGGTCTTCCATCGGCGTAACAAGTCGCACGTCTCCGTGGAGATGCCGATCCTCGAAGACGATTACGACAGCGAATATCGTTACGCCGGACGTCCGGTGCCGGCGCTGCAGGGACTCGATCGTCACGGGCTTGTGCTCTTCACCGGAAGCTTCAGCAAGGTTCTGTTCCCGTCGATG